>VOFD01002168.1_pt1 | contig 37211 bp, 28 predicted proteins | sample 5384101 | NCBI WGS metagenome assembly VOFD01 (sample SAMN12384723, study PRJNA508395) | human gut metagenome | isolation source: healthy gut C | host: Homo sapiens
TATTACAAACCATTAATCTGTTTTTCATGAAAAAGAGTACTTTATGGGCATTGCTCTGTTGCGCGTTGTGCTTTAGCCGAGCCGTTCTGCTGCGCAGGATTATGTGCAGTTGACGGACATGCCAACGATTTACATCGAAACAGAGAACAACCAGCCTATCGTCAGCAAGGAAGATTATTTGAATGCGACTCTCCATTACGTGGATGAGACCGGGGTGAAGGTGTATGAGGACATGGAGGTCAGGGGCCGCGGCAACTCCACGTGGAACCTGGAGAAGAAGCCTTACCGCATCAAGTTCGGGGAGAAGGAGGAGTTCATGGGGCCGGACAGGGCCAAGGCGAAGAGCTGGACCTTGTTGGCAAATTTTGCCGACAAGACTTTGTTGCGGAATGCCGTGGCGGCTTGTATCGGTGATTTTGCCGGACAGCCTTTTACCGCAGGGGTGCAGTTCGTGGACCTTGTGCTGAACGGAACGTATTTGGGCAACTACCAATTGTCCGACCAGATGGAGGTGCGGAAGAAGCGCGTGGACATTGATGAGCAAGACGAAGTGCCGACGGAGGATGCCAACATCACGGGTGGCTATTTCCTGGAGGTGGACGGTTTTGCCACGTTCGAACCTGTATATTTCCGTACGGGGCGGAATGTGATGGTCACGGTGAAGTCGCCAGACGAGGAGGTTATTGTTTCTCGCCAGTTGCAGTATATCAAGAATCACATGCAAGAGTTCGAGGACGCGCTGTTCTCTCCAGATTTTGCCGACCCCGAGAAGGGCTACCGGCCTTACGTGGATTCGCTCACGTTGGCCAGTTGGTATATTTCCACGGAGTTTACCGGGAATGTGGACGGATTCTGGAGCACTTACATGTATAAGAAGAAGGACGATCCGAAATTCTATTGGGGCCCGCTGTGGGACTATGATATTGCATTCAACAACTGCAACCGTGTGGGCGACGTGTCGCGCAGCCTGATGATCAACAAGGGCTTCGGGGCCGACCTGACGATGAAGTGGGTGTTGCAGATGTGGAAAGACCCTTGGTTCGTGCAGCTGATCAACCGTGCGTGGCAGGATTGCGTGGCGAGAGGAATCGAGGAGCATGTCATCCACTACATTGACAGCATGGCAGCTGTGATCGATCGTTCGCAGGCCATGAACTTCCAGAAGTGGCCCATCGACCGCCGCGATTACAATGAAATCGTGCTGTTCAGCACTTATCAAGAAGGTGTTGAATATCTGAAGACGTTCGTGCGCAACCATTGCGCTTACTTGACGGAGACTTTTGCCAACGCGGCGGAGAATATGGGAAGTATCGAAGAACCCTCCCCTGAATTTGTCCTGGACGAAGACTTCTATTATCGCATATATAATAAAGGTACGGGCAACGTCATCGACGTGCTCGACGGGGATGAAGGCCTGGTGTGTACCTGGGCGCCGGCCCGAGACCGCGACACGCAGTTGTGGGAAATACGTGCCGTGGGCGACTATTACCAACTGATAAACAAAGGAAACGGCATGGCCTTGTATGACTGCGCGGAGAAGGAAGGCGACATTTACCTGACGGGAAGCCAGCTGGCCGTGAAGAAAGCCTATACCAGCCGCACGCGCCAGCACTGGAGCTTCGTGCCCATCAACACGGGAAACACCTATGTGGTGGTGAACCGGGAAACCCAGTTGGCCGTGAACAACGAAGGAGGCGGAACGGACAATGGGAACGGGGTGCTGAGTTGGACCAACGATGCGGAAAACATGTTTAAGAACACGAGACAGTGGCGCATAGAGAAAGACGAACCCAAGGAGGCCGACGGCATTGCGGATGTGGAGCAGGAACTGCAATATGTGGTGCTGTATAATCCGGACACGAAGCAAGTCCACTTCGAGGCCGAGGACCGCTCGAGGCTTGTGGGCGATGCCGTGATATACGATGACGGTGGCGGGCGAGTGATGCAGTTCGCCTTGTCGCAGACGGCAAATCTGTCTACGGTGAAAGAAGGCATTTACATTCTGGTTTGGACGGAAGGAGGCCGGCAGCGGTCGGTTAAGATAGCCGTCAAGTGAGCACTTGAGTGACGGAGCAAGGGGGCCATACGCAGTCGCGGACGCGTATGGGCCCCTTACTTATTGTAGTCCTCGCTCGACTTCGATGGTCCTTTCCGCGGGAAAATCATTTTTTGGACGTGAGGCGGACGAGCGTCTTAAGGAGTATGCCAGCGTACTTTGCGGGAAGTACTTGAGTACTCTGCGGCAAGTACTCGAGTGCTCTCCGCAGAGTATTTTCCGGCATTCCGCTTTTCCGTGTCGGGCAAGGCTGTGGGCAGGGGATGGTGAAAAGGGAGATGAAAGCGGCGGAGGCGGCCGTCAGGTTTGCGGGCTGCCCGACGGTGGAAGGGATAAGATGCCGTCGCGCAGACGCACGGTCTCTTCCTCAATCAACCGGTGAAGGATGAGCGCCGTCCTTTCGCGAGGAATGGTCGGAAGAACCAATTCCGTAAGGAGATGTTCCTGCCCGTCGCCTAAAATCTGCATGATGCTTGCGGCTATTTGTTCGTCAGTCAGGGATTTGCCGGTTGTGCGCCGGGCTTTTTGCCGGCACACGTCGCATACGCCACAATCGGGCGCGTCTTTCTCACCGAAGTAGTGCAGGAGAACCTTGCTGCGACAGAAATCCATCTCTTCCGCATAGTGCAGGATGGCTTCAATCCTCTCTTCGAAACTTTTTTGCGTTCGTCGTAGATGGCCGGAGGGAAAACCAGCCGGTCGGCCTCGATGCGTTTGGTGCGGAATGTGATGTAAGGCGTCCGTTTGCGCGGGATGTAGTGCAGGATGCGGGCACGGCTGAGCGAGAGCAAGCCGAAGTAGACCTCTTCCAAGGGGATGCCGGAGAGAGTGGCGATGCGGCGCTCGTCGATGAACACATAGTCGCTGAAAAGTCCGCCGTAGCTTCTCAACACCCATTGGAGCAAGGTTTCTTGTTGTGAGGGGAGTTCGTGGATGCGGTAGAGCTCGTCCTTTCGGAGCAGGACGTGCAGCCGGGATGCGTTTTCCTGCTCTTCGGTATATTCAATGTAGCCTGCGCGCTCGAGCAGGCGGAGCGCGCTGTCGACCTGTATGGGGAAGTGCTTGAAGTTCCGGCAGAATTCGTTGAGGTCGAATTCCCGGGTCACGTTATAGCCGTCGCCCATGGCCATCTGGTAATAATAGCACAAGTGCTCGTAGACTTCGCGGATGCTGTCTTTGGCGGGGAAAGTGTCGGGGATGCGCTTCATGAGCCTTGTGCGGTCGAATTTCTGGTAGAGCAGCACGGCGTATGCCGGCAGTCCGTCGCGCCCGGCCCGTCCGGCTTCCTGGAAGTAGGCTTCGATGGAGTCCGGCAGGTCCAGATGCGCCACGAGGCGCACGTCCGGTTTGTCGATACCCATGCCAAAGGCGTTGGTAGCCACCATTATTCTGGCCTGTCCCGCTTGCCATGCCTGTTGGCGTGCGTCTTTGTCCGCGTGGTCCAGTCCCGCGTGATAGTAGGTCGCGGTGAATCCCGCTTCGATTAGCCGTTCGGCAGCCTCGCGTGTGTTCCGTCTGCTTCGGGTGTACACGATGGCCGACCCTTCCGTGCTGCGCAGGATATGGACCAGTTCTCCGAATTTGTCTTCCGTATGTCGCACGATGTAGGCCAGGTTTTTCCGCTCGAAACTCATGCGGAACACGTTCCTTTCCCTGAAGCCCAGCTGGCGCTGTATGTCCTCGACCACTTCCGGCGTGGCCGTGGCCGTGAGGGCCAGTATCGGAATGTCCGGCAGGATGCGGCGTATGTCGGCAATCCGGGTGTAAGATGGGCGGAAATCGTAGCCCCATTGCGAGATGCAGTGGGCTTCGTCCACCGTGAGGAAACTCACCGGCATGTGGCGCACTTTGGCTTGGAAGATGTCGGTGGCCAACCGTTCGGGCGACACGTAGAGGAACTTGTAGTTGCCGAAGATGCAGTTTTCCAGCGCGACGATGATTTCCTCGCGCGAGAGTCCGGAGTAGACGGCCGCGGCCTTGATGCCCCGTTCGCGCAAGTGGCGCACCTGGTCTTTCATCAGGGCGATGAGGGGAGTGACCACGATGCAGAGGCCCTCACGGCTGAGGGCCGGCACTTGGAACGTGATGGATTTGCCTCCGCCCGTAGGCATCAGCCCCAGGGTGTCGCGCCCGTTGCCGATGCTTTCGATGATGTCTCGTTGTATGCCCCGGAACCCGTCGTAGCCCCAGTATTGTTTCAGTATGGACAAATACACGTCTTCCATGCTGTCCGCGTCTTCTTGCTTTATTCTTTTTCCGTCGGTCGGATGTCTTCGATTTGCAGCTGCACTTCCCCCCTTTTGTGGGTGTTCTCCTCGATGCTGTAGCAGATGTCGAAAGAACGTTTGGTCTTGATGTAGCGCGCCTGCGAGCTTTGCCCGAAAGCGATGCCGTTCATCACGTTATTGCTCTTGTTGTCCACCAGTTCTAGTTTGATGTGCTCCTGTTCGCGCCCCACCACCTTGCTCGTGCCGTAGTCGTACACGTGCAGGGTGCAGAACAGCGGTTTGGCGTTGTCCGGGCCGAACGGGTTGAACTTTTTCAGGTCGTGGTGGAACTTGTGCGTGATGTCTTTGAAGTCGATTTGCGCGTCGATGTCCAGTATGGCCGATGTCTGTTCCGGCAGGATGTGCTCCTCCACATAAGCTTCGAACCGGCGCTGGAACTCCGGCACGTTCTCCACTTTCATGGACAGGCCGGCTGCGTAGGTGTGGCCGCCGAAGTTCTCCAGCAGGTCGCGGCAGCTTTCGATGGCCTTGTAGACGTCGAATCCCGATACGGAACGCGCCGAGCCGGTGGCCAGGTCATCGGTGCGCGTGAGGACGACCGACGGGCGGTAATAGATTTCCGTCAGGCGCGACGCCACGATGCCGATGACCCCCTTGTGCCATTCCTCGTTGTAGATGACGATGGAGCGCTGTTCGCCCTGCTGGTCCAGCTTCTCCACGATGCTGTTGGCCTGTTCGGTCATGGTCTTGTCCAAGTCCTTGCGCATTTCGTTGTAGCGGTTGATTTGTTCCGCCATCTCGTGCGCCGTTTTGTAGTCCTTTTTCCACCAGCAGCGCCACGGCCTCTTTTCCGTTCTGAATGCGTCCGGAGGCATTGATGCGCGGTCCAATCTTGAAGATGATGTCGCTGATGGTCAGTTCCCGTTCCGACAAGCCGCACACGTCTATGATGGCCTTCAGTCCGATGCTGGGGTTGGCGTTCAGCTGCCGCAGGCCGTGGTAGGCGAGGATGCGGTTTTCGCCCATGATGGGCACGATGTCCGAGGCGATGCTCACGGCACAAAGGTCCAGCAGCGGGATGAGCTGGCAAAATTCGATGCCGTTGCTTTTGGCGAACGCCTGCATGAGTTTGAAGCCCACTCCGCATCCGGAAAGATGAGGGTAGGGGTAAGTGGAGTCGAACCGCTTGGCGTTCAGGATGGCCACTGCGGGCGGCAGGATTTCGTCCGGCACATGGTGGTCGCAGATGATGAAGTCGATGCCCTTTTGCTGGGCGTATGCGATTTCGTCGACGGCCTTGATGCCGCAGTCCAGCACGATGATGAGCTTCACTCCGGTTTCGTAGGCGTAGTCTATTCCTTTTACCGACACTCCGTAGCCTTCCTCATAGCGGTTCGGGATGTAGTAATCGATGTTGGAATAGAACTGTTGTAAGAATTTGTAAACGAGGGCCACGGCGGTGCAGCCGTCCACGTCGTAGTCTCCGTACACCATAATCCGCTCTTTCCGTCCCAGCGCCTTGTTGAGCCGTTCCACGGCCTTGTCCATGTCCGTCAGGAGGAACGGGTCGTAGAGCTCTGTTAGCGAGGGTCGGAAAAACCTTTTGGCTTCCGCCGCAGTCGTGATGTTGCGTTCAATCAGGAGAAGCCCAAGGATGGGGCTGATGTTCAGCTCTTTGGCCAGCCTGTTAGCCGCTTCCTGCTTTTCTGGTGTAGGAGGATTCAATTTCCATTTGTAGTTCATTATATATATTTTTTTCTTTCTTTTTTCGCTCTCAGGGCGCGTGGCGTATCGTGGCCGCGCGCTTATCCACGTAAAATTAGGAAAAAAATATAAGAAAGCCGCAGTTTCCAACTATATTTTGGAAACTGCGGCTGCTTTTCACTCTCTTTATGAGAACGGGGCTATCGTCAGGCAGGGCCTTAATCGAGTCCCAGTTTTTTCAAGATGTTTTTGGGCACGGCGTTCTTGTTGACCAGTATGTTCATTGTTTTGTAAGCCACGAAAGCCTTGGATGCATACCAGATGCCCTTGTATTTCCCGGCTTCTCCCCACGAGTTCTTCACCATGTAGTATTCCTTTCCGTTCTGGTCTTTGGCGATGCCATAGATTTGCATGCCGTGGTCGTCGGTGGTTTCCCAGTTGTCGTAGGCTTCCTGGCGCATTTCTTGTGTGACCTTCACCTCGGGGAGCGGCTTGGACGTCAGTTTCTTGACGATTTCGGCGCGTTTGGCGTTGTTGCTCAGCCCGAGCCAGCGTGCGGCGTCGGAGCCCACCAGGTCTTCGGCCTGCTCCACGTCCGGCATGACGGCGATGCCGTCGCGGGTGAAGCCGCTTTCGCTCACGTCGGAGCCCCAGGCGATGGTGTAGCCGTTCATGATGGCGTTGTCAAACACCTCCATCAGTTCGTCGAGAGGCAGGTTGTACGACTGCGCCCAGCGCCAGTTGTCCTGCACTTCGATGACGAAGGGCTTGTAGAACGGGTGATGGGTGAACGAAGCGAGCGACACATAGTCGTCCATGTTCAGGCCCAGCGATTGCATGTAGCTTTGCGGGGTGTATTCCTTGCCTTGGTAAGTGAACTTTTCCGGGCATTTTCCCAGATAGGCGTCGTAGATGCCGCTGAATGCCTGTTTCCACACGGGCGAGAGCTTTTTCAGGTTGCTGGTGGCCAGCGCGTCGATGAAAGCCGTGGCCACGAGGTCCACTTCGTTGTGGTTGGGCAGGGTGTCGCCATAGAGCGTGCCGGGTTGCGGCATGGCCTCTTGCGGCACGATGCCATAGTTTTGCATGCAATATACGACGTCGTAGAAGCTTCCGCCTTGCGAGTAAGAGACGTCGCCGTGCGTCCGAACGGTTTGTGCGGCGCGGTCTTCCATTGTCTTGTGCACGACGAACATCTCGCAGAGGTCGTGCTCGCCCTTGCCTTGGCGGAGCAGTTCGGATTCAAAGAAGGAGAGTGTGCTGAAGCACCAGCATGTGCCGCTTTGGTTCTGGTTCTTGATGGACGTGATAGGGTTTTCCTTCACGACGGTGAACACGAAGCCGCTGTCGGCTTTGGCCTCGTTGTCCTGGGCGGAAGCGCCGAGCGACATGCAGGCCATTGCGAATAATAAGAGTTGTTTTTTCATTGTTTGTTGTTATGTTAATTGTATTTAGTTTGCGCGTTGTGCCAGGAAGGCCTCCAGTTCGTCGACGTGGTAGGGAATCCGTTCCCGTCCCAGCATGCGGCATCCGTCGGCCGTGATGAGGATGTCGTCCTCTATGCGGATGCCCCCGAAGTCCTTGTACGTTTCGAGCAGGTCGTAGTTGATGAAGTCGCGGTGCAGCCCCTTGCTTTTCCATTCGTCGATGAGCGCGGGGATGAAGTAGATGCCCGGTTCGTCGGTCATGACCCATCCCTCTTGCAGCCTCCGCCCGCAGCGCAGGCAGTTGGTGCCGAACTGCGTCGAGGGCCTCACTTCATCGTCGAAGCCTACGTATTGCTGTCCGAGGCCTTCCATGTCGTGCACGTCCATGCCCATCATGTGCCCCAGTCCGTGGGGGAAGAACATGGAGTGTGCCCCGTTGCTGACGGCCTCTTCCGTGTCGCCCTTCATCAGTCCGATTTCCTTGAGCCGTTCGGTCATGAGGCGTGCCACGCTGAAGTGCACGTCCCACCACTTCATTCCGGGGCGGGCGATGTCGAGCACGTGGTCGTGGCAGGCTTCCACGATGCTGTAGATTTCCCGTTGCCGCGTGGTGAACTTGCCGCTGATGGGCGTGGTGCGCGTGTTGTCGGAGCAATAGTTCTCGTTGGTTTCAGCCCCCGCGTCGCAGAGCATCAGGCGTCCGGCCTCCAGCGGGCGCGGCATGGGGTAGCCGTGCATGATTTCCCCCGTGCATGGACAGGATGGTGGGGAAGCTGGGCATGCAGCCTTTGGCCGATGCTATGCCGCTGATGGTGCCGGCGATGAACTGTTCGGTGACGCCCGGCCGGCACAGCCTCATGGCCGTGGTGTGCATTTCGTGGCCTATGGCACAGGCCCGTTCTATTTCCTCGATTTCGGCGGGGCTTTTCACCGCGCGCTGGTCGATGACGGCCCTGATGAGTTCCACCGAGGCCTCTTCGCGTTGCCGCGCAGGGTGTATGCCCGTCAGGTCCATGAGCTGAATCATCAGGTCGTGGCGGTAAGGGGGCAGGAAGTGGATTTTCCGCCCCTTGGCGCGTGCCTCTCCCACGATGTCGGCCAGCCGTCCCATCGGCGCGCTTTCGGCCACGCCACTTTGCGCGGCCAGGTCGGCCACGCTGTCCACGGCTCCGAACCACACGATGTCTTCGATGTCGATGTCGTCGCCGAAGAAGTATTCCCTGTCGTTGTCCACGTCAATCACTCCCGCCAGTCCTTCGCGGTGCTGTCCGTAGAAGTAGAGGAAGCAGCTGTCTTGCCGGTATTTATAGGCATTGGCCGGGTAGTTGGCCGGAGCCTCGTTGTTGCCGAAAAGCAGGATGAGTCCTTCTTTCACTTGCTGTTTCAGCTTGCTGCGCCGGGCAACGTAGGTTTCTTTGTCGAATAACATATTAAGGTCGTTTAAAGGTGAAACTTTTGATAAAGTATGCAAAAATAGGGATTTCCGTTGGATTTTTGCTTACCTTTACCTATTAAATTAGGAATAATTATCATGGAAAGAGAGATTCGTACGGGTTTGGTGTTGGAAGGCGGCGGCATGCGCGGGGTGTTCACCTGCGGCGTGCTGGACTGGCTGCTGGACAACGGCTGGAGTTTCCCCTACACGGTGGGCGTGTCTGCCGGGGCGTGCAACGGATTGTCGTACATGAGCCGCCAGAGGGGAAGGGCCAAGTATAGCAACATTGACATGCTCAAGCAGTATAAATACATCGGGCTGAAATATTTGTGGACGCAGCACAGCATACTCGACCAAAAGCTGCTCTATCAGGACTTCCCCGAAAGGCTCGTGCCCTACGACTTCGAGGCCTACAAGGCCAATCCGGGCGAGTTCGAGATGGTCACCACCAACTGCCTCACGGGATTGCCCGCCTACCTGCAGGAGAAGAACGACTACCGCCGGCTGGTGCGCATCGCCAAGGCCTCGAGCAGCCTGCCCTACGTGTGTCCGGTGGTGATGGTGGACCGCATGCCCATGCTCGACGGAGGCATCGTGGACTCTATCCCCGTGGAGCGCGCCATGGCGAGGGGGATTCGGGCGGTGCGTGGTGGTGCTCACGCGCCACAGGGGCTACCGCAAGCAGGGACGGAACGTGAAGGCGCCGTGGTTCATCTACCGCCGTTTCCCCGAACTGAGGGCGGCGCTCGCCCGGCGGAGCGAATGCTACAACCGGCAGCTGGAACTGGTGGAGCGCTTGGAAGACGAAGGCCGCATTTTGGCCATACGCCCGTCCGGCGAACTGGAGGTGGATCGGCTGGAAGACAACACGGCGAAGCTCACGGCGCTCTACGAGGAAGGCTACGCACAGGCCGAAAAAGCCCTGCGGGGGCGCACATTGGACAACCTTTGGCAATAAAGACAGATGGCAGAAGAAGACATATCGCAGCAAGGGGCGGCGACGGAGGGGAAGCCCGCCGTGTATAAGCCCGAATACAGTAAGGAAGAAGTGAAAAGCCTGTTGGCATGGTTCGCCGAGCGCATGGACCGCCTGCCGGCCACGATGCAGCTGGACCCCGCCACGCGCACGGCCGACCTGCCCCGCACGGTGAGGGCCTTTTCGGCCTTGCTGAAGGCGCAGGCCGACGGGGTGACGTCGGTCACCTTCAGCGGCTACGTGGCGCATCTCGAACTCATCCGCCAGCGCCTGAAGGAACAAGGAGTGGAATGAGGAGGACGAGCGCGACAAGGCTGGCGGCGCTTGCCTGCTGTTTCCTGGCGGTTGGCCTCGCGGCGGGCGCACAGGCGCTGCACGACCTGCAGCAACGGTTGGAACAGCTGGCGGCAGGAGCGGACGCGCGGGTGGGCATTGCCGTAGTGCTTGACGGACGCGACACGCTGACGGTGAACAACGACGCGCGCTACCCGATGATGAGCGTGGTGAAGCTCCACCAGGCGGTGGCCGTGGCCGACGCCTTGGAGCGGCGGGGAGCCTCGCCCGACACGTTGCTCGACATCGGACGGGACGACTTGCGGCCGGACACCTACAGCCCCCTGCGCGACAAGTATCCCGACGGGGGCGTGCGGCTCTCCGTGGCCGAATTGCTGGAGTACACCTTGCTCCTGAGCGACAACAATGCCTGCGACATCCTGTTCCGCGAGTTTGGCGGGCCTGCCGCCACCGACAGTTGCTTGCGCGGCATCGGGCTGCGCCACTTCGCCGTCCAGTCCACGGAAGCCGACATGCACCGCGATGAACGGGCGTGTTACCGCAACTGGACCACGCCTCTCGAGGCCGTGCGCCTCTTGGAGTGGCTGGTGGCCCGCCCGTCGCCCGAGGGCGGCATGCCGGATTTCATCAGGAAAACCATGACGGCCTGCCGGACGGGGCTCGACCGCCTGCCGGCGCCGCTTGCCGAGACGGGCGCCGTCTTGGGGCACAAGACGGGCACGGGCGACCGCAACGCCCAAGGGCGTATCATCGGGCTGAACGACGTGGGCTTCGTCTTCCTGCCCGGTGGACGCCGCTATACTATCGCCGTGCTGGTGCGCGACTCCGCGGAGAGCGACGAGGCCACGGCGCGCATCATTGCCGACGTGTCGGAAGCCGTCTACCGCTATGCCGCGGGGAAATAGAAAAGCGGCGCAAGAAACGCTCCCTGTTTCTTTTGTAATGTATTCTTTAAGCCCCGAAGGGCTGTTTTTACCTACTCACTCTCAACTTTACAGACCCGGGAAACGGGCCTGTGTCTTGCCTGCGCGGCAGGCGGGGAAGGGCGCAGGACCGTGCCGGCCCGTGCGAGGAACGAAAAAGTACTTTGCGGAGAGTATTTGAGTACTCTGCTGCAAGTACTCGACTACTCTCCGCAAAGTACTGCGAAATGCTCCGCGCGGCGTGGCGGCGCCCTGCAGCCCGCCGTTGCCCGTAACCGGGAGCAGGGGCGCCGTGCATGCGGCCTGCATGCAGCGGTTGTCGCTCGGGCGTTTCTCGGAAAGAGGAAAGTGTGGATTTTTCTCCCTTGAGCGCTCTGCCCGTTGTCAGAACTGGCGGATGAAGTCGTCCAGCGTGGTGTCCTCGATGTGCATTTTCTCCTTGAGCCGCATCTTCTTTCGCGAGATGCTCCCTTTGGCAATGTGGTACACTTCGGAGAGCGAGGCGATGGGGAATTCCATCTTCAGCAGGCAGATGAAGCGTATTTCCTCCTCCGTCAGGTCCGGGAAAGCTTCCTTCAGCCGGTGGGTGAAGTGGTTGAAGCAAGCGTCCGCGTTTTGCACGATGATGTCCCATTCCTCTTCCTGCAGGTGGACGGAGCCTTGCGAGTTGCGGCTTTTCATCAGTATGGGCACGGTCAGAGCGTTCAGCCGCTTGTAGTATTCGAGCGTCTGGTTCAGCGATTCGATTTCGGCCACCTCCCGTTCGTGTTTCTCCCTGAGGTATTTCACTTCGCTTTCCCAACGGCTGTTCTGCAGCCGTGCCACGGCCAGTTCTTTTTCCTTCAAGGCCACTTCCACTTTCCTTTTGCTGTGTTTGAAGTGGAAGATGAGCGTGGCCGAAACCACCAGGACCAGCGACAGCGCCGTGGCCAGCCGGTAGAACGTCAGCTCCATGTGCGCCAGTTCGGCGTTCATCTGTTCGATTCTCTTTTGCTGCCTCTCGTGTTCCTGAAAGGCGTTCAGGTTGCTGATGTATCCCGTCTTGCTGTCTTCGGCCATGGAGTCCCGGCTGGCGATGCTCCTTTGTGCGTAGTCCCATGCGGCCTGCAGGTCGCCCTCTTCCCTTTTGAGCCGGGCCATTTGGAAGAACACCTTATGCCGTTCCATCAGCGGAAGCTTTTCCACGTTTTCCTGGAAGAAGTGCCCGGCTTCCTTCAGGCGGTGCATCTTCAGGCAGATGTAGCCCCGGATGATGCCGCAGTCCCGTTTCATCTCCTCGGTTTGGGCCTCTTCCTGTGCCAGGTCCAGGCTGCGCAGGGCCTCGTCCAGCTGGTCCATGCCCATGTACACCCGTCCCATGTCCTTGTGGCATTCGGCCCGCCGCGCGGGGTGGTGCGGCAACAGGGCCAGCGCCCCGCGCAGCCTCTCTTCGGCCAGCGGCAGGTCACCTTTGGCGATATGCACTTCGGCCAGCTCGTGCATGGCGTCGGCCATGAGGAGCGAGTCGTTCAGGCTGCTGGCGAGCGCGTAAGCCTCCTGCAGGCACTTCTCTTCGTCGTCGTGCATCATCTTGAAACGGTAGATGTGCGCCTCGCCGATTTTGATGGCCGCGAGCATCCGCCTGTCGCTGCCGGCGAACCTTTCGGCTTGGCGGTAGCTGTTGTTGCCCCTGAAGAAGGCATAGTTCCTCACGTATATCCGGCCCATGTAGAAGTATGTCCGGCACAGGCGTGCCGAATCGTTGCGGGCCCTGAAGTGGGCCAGCGGCAGGTCCGGTTCGTCGCGCGGGCCCGGCATGGCGTCGGGGGCAAGCGCGCGGGCCTTTATCAGCAGGAAGTGGTAGAGCGCCTTGTCGGCCTCGCCCATGGCGAGCGTGTCGGTCCGCAGCACTTCGGCGGCGGTGCTTTCGGGGGTCTTGTCCAAGGCACGTTCCAGCGCCAGCAGCGCGGGGGTGTAGGCGTTTCCCTTCCGTTCCGAGCATGAAAGCAGGACGAACGGCAGCAGGAGTGCCAGCACATGTGTTCTCAGTCTCATTTTTCTGTCTTTTTTTGTTGATGATTCCGGCGGCGGGACGGCCGCTGAGGCGTCCCCGGTTTCTAAAGATACGCATTTTTATGCAAGGCAGGGGCTTTTCCGACGGAAATTTGCGGGGAGCGGCGGAAAAAGCCGCCCCCGCGGGGCTTTTCCCCTCCGCGGGCCGTTTTTCCCGGCGGGGGCGGGCGATAAACGGAGAAAGGCAAAGGGCGTTTCCGTCCTTTGCCTTTCGGTCGGTTCATGTGCCGCTCGGGCCGTCTCCGGGCCGCCCCTTCTTTGAGACCCGGTGGCCGTGGGGCACAATCCATGTTTTCGCTTACATGTTGATGGCCACGTCCTCGTTCTCCCAGTCGTCCACGGTCACGGTGAACTCGATGGGGCCGCCCAGGATGTCCTCGCCGCCGGTGCCCGGAGTCACTTCCGTGATGCCGGTGCCGTCGCTTCCGGGGTTCACCGGATTCGGGTCGATCTTTCCGGCTCCGCCGTCAGGACCGCAGAAGGTCAGGGTGTAGACATACTTCTTGCCCGGGAGCCACAGCGTGTTGATGGCCACGGCCGAGTAGGCATACTTGCCGGCTTTGTTGTCGGCTGCAGTCGGGGTGGGGTAGATCAGCGTCTCGTTGCCGTTGCTCACGTTCGACACGCGGCAGAGCACGGCCAGATAGGCGCCCTGCTTGTTCACCTCCGCGGCGGGCTCGTTCAACTTGGCGTTCCATGCGGTCAGCTGTTGCGGGATGACCATGAAGTTGTTCTCGCCGAACATGATGGACTTTGCCGAGTCGTTCAGCGTCACGGCCGTCTGGCCGTTGATGTAGTACGCCTTGGCCGGGTCGTTCAAGTCCGTCCAGTTGCTCCAGTAAGTGGCCAGGGGCGCCAAGGTGGTGTTCAGCACGCTTTCGGGGAAGGTGAAGTCGGCCTTCGTGGCCATGTTCACCAGCTTCACGCCGATTACCTCAATCTTCGTGGCCGGGTTCAGGCATTTGGCCTTGACTTCGATTTGCGACAAGGCGTGCTTGAAGGTCAAGGGCACGGGGGTGCCGTTGTTTGTGGCTCGTGTGCCGCTGTTGTAAGCCACCAGCAGGTCTTTCTGGTCGGCCGCCTTGGCAGCGGGAGTGTAGCCGGTGATTTGCTTCCCGTCCTTATTGATGGTGACAGTGCCTTTGCCTGTGGCGGGGCCGTTGGCGTAGGCATAGAATTGCAGTGCGTAGGTGGGCCAATAATAGGTATTGGCGGTTTTCCACGTGCCTCCCTGTTTCTTCACCATCAGGTCGGTGAAGTAGTTGAGGTCGTTGCTTCCGATGGCCGTCACTTTGAAAGAGTCCAGCGAGGCCGTTGTTTCGATGTTGCTCCGGGTGGCCCGGTCAATCGATGTGCGGAAGCCGATGGCATCCCCCACGCTCACGTCCACTGTCTCGTCGTTGGAGCACGCTGCAAACATTGCAGAGGCTATGGCTAAGCCGAAAATCAATCTTTTTCTCATAATTAAAAGTGGTTTGGTGAATAAAAAAATGTTGTTTGGTTTATCACATGGAGATTTCCACCTCCTCTGTATTCCAGTCGTCTACCGTAGGGGCGAAGCCGCCGCCGTTGTCTATCGGTTTGGGCAGCGGGAGTCCGTCGAGCACGATGTGCACGTTCTTCGGGTCGGGGGCCTCATGGATTTGCGCCGTCACGTCGTAGGTGAAGCTGTACTTCTTCCCGTCGTTGAGGATGGCATAGACCATCAGGTATTGTGGCGCGGTCGAGGCCGCCGGGTAGCCGAACGTGTAGAACTCCGCGTAGATGTTCGACACTCTGTCCGACGTCATGTCGAAGGGCAGGGTCACCGTCTCGTTGTCCGCCAGTCCCGTGCTCATCATCAGGCCGCCCGCCATGCTGGTGAGCGACCCGAAGATTTCGCCCCTTGTCAGGTACTTCAGGTTGGCCACGTTGTGTATTTCCACCGTGTAGCGGCACACGGAGAATTTCGGATAGAGTACCAACACCTGTCCCGGGACGGACGCCTTGACTTCCACCTCGTCCGCGTGGTCGCTCCAGAGCCGGTCGGGCGTGGAGCGGACGTCTTGGGTGGCGGTGCCTTCGGCGCGCGGCACGGGCCGCGAGAAGGTGCCCCCGGTCAGGCTGGCCTCGAACTGTTCGTAGCGCTCCAGGTTGCGGTAGAGGATGAATTCCGTGTCGCTGTTCAGTCCTACGACGTGGTAGAATCCGACGGGGACGGTGATGGTTCCGCCCTCCCGGCCTGCGAATTCATAGAGGAGCGGCAGGCCTCCCTCTTCGGGGAACAGATAGAGGCGCATGCTTGCCGGCTGCGCGGCGGGATCGTTGCGCCAGTCGAACACCACCTTCAGGTCGGCCGTGTGCGAATGGTCGTAGCAGAGCTCCTTTTGTTCGCAGGCTGTCAGCAGGCAGGCCAACAGGGCGATGGCCCAGCAGCAAATCTGTTTCATGGTTTGCCTCCTTTCTTTTCATTGTGGTTCCCGCGTCCGATGAGCCAGACGAGCGAGACTTCAGCCTTCGTGGGGCCGAACCAATGGCGTTGTTTCGTCTGCCGCCACACGTAGTGGTTGTCCACCGGCTCGTATTCGTAATAGTCGCCTCCCCAGTAGCCCGCTCCTATGGCGAAGTCCAGGTTGAGCCGCCGGGCGACGGGCAGCGAGTAGCCGTATTCCACTCCCGCGGCATAGTTCATTTTCTCCCAAAGCGTGCAGCCCGGTTTGCCGCCGATGTATCCCCGTCCGTCTGTCTCGAAGTCGAAGGTGAATATTTGTCCGTAGAGGCCTACGTGGTGTCCGCTCAGCGGGTTGGCGCCTTCCGGGCGCCCGAAATATTTCCGGACGTCCAGCTCTCCGCCGTAGAGGCGCCAGTAGCGGTGGCGGCGGTCGGTCTTCCACCACGCATACATCCAATTGGCGCCGACGGAGAAGCCCTTGCCCAGATAGAATTCCAGTCCGGCGTTGGGGACGAGGAGGGCGTCGAAGAGCAGGTTGGTCTTGACGGCGATGTGTATCGGGGGAAGCGGCAGAGGCTGCACGGTCAGCACGATTGTGCTGTCCTGCGGTTCGTCTTCCGCCTGGTCGTACACGGGGCAGACCACGTCTGCGCTGTCTGCCGTTTCGACCGTCTTCTCCGGTTCGGCAGGGCGGGGCACGGAAGAATATTCCACCGTGACGAGCGAGCGCCGCAGCCCCGGGAAGAACTCCCGCTCCATGTAGCGCCAACACGTCCCGCGGTGCAGGTTCATCAGTTGCCGCTTGCGCCCGTCGACCACGACGCCGCCCCGCACGATCCATTCGGGCGTATGCTCCAGGATGCGGAGCACCTCCTCCTTGTAGGGCATGGCGGATTGCTTCACCTTGGCCCGCAGGCCTTCCCAGTCCACTCCCAGGGACTCTTCGGCGAGCGCCGCCGATTGGCTGGCGGGGAGATGCGCGCGAAGGTAGTTGCCGACGTAGAGCGTGCGCTTCTTCGAAAGGGCCTTGTTGAACGACGTGCTTCCCTCGGGCGACGCGCCGGACACGACACGGAACCGGTCGAGACGGAACGACGTGTCGGCTGTCAGCGCATGGAGGGTCGAAAGCAGGCTGTCCAGCTGTTCGCGGCCCGCCATGTAGGCCGAGTCGGGGCGGTGTGCTCCCTGGCGGTAGTAGACCTCCACGGAGAGCGTGTCGGCGGTGCGTCCGTCGTCAGCCACGGCTGCGGTGCTGCAAATGGCCAAAGCGCTGCACAACAATATCTTTATCATTATTTTTTGCATTTTAGACGATGAAACGATGTAAAACCAGTCCGTTCCTGCGGCCGCTTATTCCCGCACGGGGCGCACGCCGAATCCGTGGCTCCGGTTGTAGTCGACAAGCGGATTCACGCGCGAGGGGTTGAAACTGAGGGAATTCCCATTCTTGTTGGGGGTGTTCACCTCGGCCGTCCAGTAGAAGCCGCTGAAGTTGCGCGGGTCGACGCGACCGTCGATATAATATCGCCAGCCCGATGCGGCGAAGAAGATGGTCTGCGCTTTCGAGGCGTCGGCGTAGAAGAGCCATCCCTTGCGCTGATTGTCCCACACTCCGTTGATGAGCGAGGTGCTGTTCACCGCCACGCCCGTTTTGGTGAATCCCGTATAGGCATTGGTGGCTGAGAGCCTGAAGCCTGCGGGCGACGGGTCGTAGACCGTCTTGACGATGAGTATCGTCCCGGCCGCCTCGCCCGGGTTGTTGGCGCTCCACAGGTTGTTGTATTTGTTGTCCATGCCGGAAGTGCTGTTCATCGTGCCGGGGTTCAGGATGCAGTTACGGATGCAGGCGTCGCCCGAGCCCAGGTTCTGCAGCGGTTCGCTCTCGATGGCGGTGCTGCCGTCCTCTCCATAGAGGACTTTGTTGTTCCCGCCCGTTCCGGTCGAGGGCATGAGCGGATCCTTGCGTCCCCATTGGTAGTAGGGGTGGTTGCCCGGGCTGGGAGAGGGTCTCGGCCTTCTGCCTGATGGTGATTTCCCGAGTGAGCCCGCCGGCGGTGAAGCGCACTTTGCACGTCCGTTCGGCATAGTTGGTGTCGTCTCCGTCGCACCATCCCAAGGCATAGGGCATGAAGCTGTTTTTCTCCTGCGTGAGATTGGAGACCTCGACGGTCTGGGCGATGTTCCGGTCCGTCACCCAGATGTGCCACGACCAGAGGATGTTGCCCTGCGCGTCCTTGATGGCCACCAGGGCATTGCCCTGCCGGATGGTCTTGTCGTCCACGCGGAAGGAGATGTAGCCTCCGTCCGTGCCGTTATGATATTCGATGGCGGAGAGGAGGGCAGGAGCGTCCTGCCACACCAGTTCGGCCTTGGAGGGCGTGCATCCGGCATTGAGCGCGATGTAGGGGTCGGTGATGGCCGCCCCGCGATGGTTGATGAACGCGGGGAGGATGGTGGCGCCTGTGGCGATGGAGGTGTAGGCGGCGGTGTTGGCAGCCCCGCCGCGGATGGCGTTGCCGTAGACCAGCGGGAGCGAATACGTGCCCGGCGCGTCCACCACGTAGCAGTTGGCCGTGTTCTCCACCGTCGGTCCTCCGGCCGTGTTGGCCAAGTTGTAGGGCAGGGCCGCAGAACCTTTCGCAGCCCTTTGGCGGAGTGCGCGGGTGTGCGGGTTGTCGGTGACGCCGGTTTGCGGCGACACGGTGGCGTTGAACATGTTGGCGGCGGTGCCCCCGTTGCCGGCATTGGCAAAGGCGGCCAGCCATGACGGGCGCTGCGCGCTCCAGGTGGCACCGTTGTCGGTGGAGAAAGTGGCGGTCCAAGCCACGGGTTCCGACTGGCCCAGCCCGTTCGTGCGGTAGCTCGTCACTTGGCAGGTGTCTGTTCCGCCCGCGTAAGTGAAGTCGTCGGGGGGAGCCACGGCGAGCGTGTATTCCCAGTTGATGGACGAGCTGGATATCTTGTAGGTGACGGTTTTGCCCATGGCCCACGTGCTCCGCGCGATGTCGGCGGTGAGCACGAAGTCTTGGCTCCCGTCGCTCCACACGACTTCCACGGCGGCGCCGCCGGGCAGCGTCTGCGGAATCATCATGAAGGTCTGCGGCGCGGTGGTGATGGCTACGCCCGGTCGGCCGTCCACGGCCAGGTCCAAGGTTTGGCTAAAGTCTTTGGTCGTGCCCACGGCGCTCCATTTTTCAGTTTCCATGTTGTACGTCCCGGTGGAGTATACCCCCTTCAGGGCTACGCTTTTCAGGCGTCCCGGGCGCATGTCGTCGCCACAGACGAAGCGCACGGCCGTGAGGGCATGGCGGAACGTGAGGGGCACAGCGGAGTTCAACGCACCGCCTACCTCTCCGGAAGCGGCCACCAGCAGGTCCTTCTGGTCCGCGACGTCGCTGGGGATCGAGCCGGATATGCTGGGGGGGCAAGCCGCCGGTCCGGAGAGGCGGTAGGCGTTGTTTCCTTTTGGCGCATAGGCGAAAAACTTCATCCGGTAGGCTTCGCCCGGCCAATAATGGGTTTCGGAGGGCAGCCAAGCGGAACCGGAGAGCGCGACGGGCACGTCGTACATGTAAGTCGTGGGCGTGGTGTTGCTCCACTCGCCGGTTGTGGCATAGGCCGACACGCCGAAGGTGTCATACATGTTGTTCCGTCCCACGGGGATGGCGCGCTTTACGGATGCGCCGTTGAGCGCGTCTTCCGTGCGGGGCACTATGCTGTCTGTATATAATGTGTGCAAGTAGACGGGCGTAGGGCTGTCCGATTGCATGGCTTCTGCCCCGGCCCACACTTCCGTTCCGCGGATGGTTTTCGTGGGCGTCATCCATGAATTTCTTACATCGGCGGCAAACAGAATCTGCTCTTCGCCCGTGGGCGCGCCGTTCCATTCATCCGCGCACGAAAGGATGGCAAGGCAGGCTGCGAGCCATATCGGCGCAGAGAGTCGGTATATGAATCTGTAGTTACCCATAAAGTTCATTTTTGTTTTCGGTGCAAAGTTAGTGGCTTTCCATAAGTTGGTGATGCTTTTTTGATGTACAAACGAATTGCATTATAGCATTGAAAAACAGGTGATTGATGGTTTTTCGCAATGTACATTCTCTCTCCTGACGGTCTTTCCTACGCTTTTGGGGTGTGTCCAGGCGCTCTCCGGACCTTGCTTCAGGGCATGGGCGGACTTGTCCTTGCCCCGAGGCGGGCAGTGTGGTGCGCAATCCGTCAGCGTACTCTGCGGCAAGTACTAGAGTACTTGCCGCAGAGTACAATTCGACACTCCGTATGCCGTCCGTCGTGTCTACGCGGATGCTTGGTCTTGTCTGTACATCATTTGGGAGGGTCGGTCGGAGGCGAAGTGGCCGTGGCGGGAAGGCCCTTTCGAGATGCCAAGGGCCGGTCTGCGTGGTGCGGCGGAGTCGGATTTTTGGAAAAGGATAAAAAAGCCCCGCAAGCTTGGTTTGCCTGCGGGACTTTTATAATTATAAGAATGTGCGACGGGGCTTATTCGCTCCAGTCCATCTTAGTCATGCGCACGTAGCTCTGGTAACGCTTCTTGGCCATTTCCTCGCAAGCGTTGAAGAGGTCGGCGGCTTCGGCCGGATATTGCTTCATGACGGAAGCAAAGCGGACTTCACCCTTCAGGTAGTCTTGGAAACCATCCCAGTTCGGCTCCTTGGAGTCGAGCGAGAACGGGTTCTTGCCCTCGGCTTCCAAGGCCGGGTTGAAGCGCCACAAGTGCCAGTAACCGCACTTCACGGCTGCTTCTTCCTCTGCCTGAGACTTGCCCATGCCCTTCTTCAGACCGTGGTTGATACACGGAGCGTAAGCGATGATGATGGACGGGCCGGGATAAGCTTCGGCTTCGCGAATGGCCTTCAGGCACTGTGCGTGGTCGGCACCCATGGCGATTTGTGCGACATAAACGTAGCCGTAAGTGGTGGCAATCATGCCGAGGTCTTTCTTGCGCACGCGCTTGCCGGAAGCGGCAAACTTGGCGATGGCGCCGAGCGGAGTTGCCTTGGAAGACTGGCCGCCGGTGTTGGAGTAAACTTCCGTGTCGAGCACGAGGATGTTCACGTCTTCGCCCGATGCGATGACATGGTCCAGACCTCCGTAGCCGATGTCGTAAGAAGCGCCGTCGCCACCGATGATCCACTGGCTCCGTTTTACCAGATAGTGGGACAGTTCGGACAGTTTTGCGCAGTTCGGGCAACCAGCAGCCTTTCCGGCTTCGATGAGCGGGAGCAGCTTGCCGGCGGCAGCCTTGCTGGCATCGGCATCGTTCATGCCGTCAATCCATTCCTGAGCGGCAGCCTTGAAGTCGGCCGGCGTGCCTTCGGCAGCGATGGCTTCTTCCAAGATGGCTTTGATGCGGGCACGCATCTTCTTGTTGGCCAAGGCCATACCCATGCCGTATTCGCAGAAGTCCTCAAACAGGGAGTTCGCCCAAGCAGGACCTTGTCCCTTCTCGTTCGTCGTGTACGGTGTGGAAGGAATGGAACCGGAGTAGATAGAAGAACAACCCGTGGCGTTGGACACGATTTCGCGGTCTCCGAAGAGCTGCGAAATCAGCTTCACATACGGAGTTTCGCCGCAGCCCGAGCAAGCGCCCGAGAACTCGAAGAGCGGAGTGGCGAACTGTGAGTTCTTCGGATTGCTCTTGATGTCCACCAAGTCTTGTTTGCTCTTCACGTTCTTCACGCAGTAGTCCCAGTTGGCAGCTTCGTCGAGTTCCTGCTCCAGCGGCACCATCGTGAGGGCTTTGCCCAGTTTCGGGTTGCCCGGGCAGACGTCGGCGCAGTTGCCGCAGCCCAAGCAGTCCATGACGCTCACCTGGATGCGGAAGTTCATGCCCTTCATGGCGGCAGGAGCCTTCATCTCGATGCTTGCCGCGTTGAGGCCTTTGACTTCTTCAGCGTCGAGAACGAACGGACGGATGGCGGCGTGAGGACAAACGTAGGCGCACTTGTTGCACTGGATACAGTTCTCAGGCGTCCAAGTCGGAACGAAAGTGGCCACACCGCGCTTCTCGTATGCGGCAGTGCCTTGCGGCCAAGTGCCGTCTTCGATGCCCTTGAAGGCGGAAACCTTCAGCAGGTCGCCGTCCTGTGCGTTGATGGGGCGCACCACTTCGTTGATGAATGCGGGGTCGTCGTTGGCCTGTGCGGGTTCAGTTTCGAGCGTAGCCCATGCCGGGTCGACGGCCAGTTCCTTGTATTCGCCACCGCGGTCAACGGCTGCATAGTTCTTGTCCACCACGTCTTGACCCTTCTTGCCATAGGACTTCACGATGAACTTCTTCATCTGTTCTACGGCCAAATCCACGGGGATGACGCCGGTGATGCGGAAGAAAGCAGACTGGAGAATGGTGTTGGTGCGGTTGCCCAGCCCGATTTCCTGTGCAATCTTGGTGGCGTTGATATAATAAACCTTGATGTTGTTCTTGGCAAAGTAAGCCTTCACGCGGTTCGGCAAGTTGTTGGCCAGCTCTTCGCCTTCCCAAATCGTATTCAACAGGAAGGTGCCGTTCTTCTTCAAACCGCGGGTCACGTCGTACATGTGCAGGTAAGCCTGTACGTGGCAAGCCACGAAGTTCGGCGTGTTCACCAAGTAAGTGGAACGGATGGGGGCGTCGCCGAAGCGCAGGTGCGAGCAAGTGAAACCACCGGACTTCTTAGAGTCGTAAGAGAAGTAGGCCTGGCAGTGCTTGTTCGTGTTGTCGCCGATGATTTTCACGGAGTTCTTGTTGGCACCAACCGTACCGTCGGCACCCAAGCCGTAGAACTTGGCTTCGAACATGCCTTCGCCGCCCACGGCGATTTCTTCGCCTTGCGGGAGCGAAGTGAAGGTCACGTCGTCGATGATGCCCACGGTGAACTGGTTCTTCGGTTCCGGAAGGGCGAGGTTCTCATACACGGCCAGAATCTGTGCCGGAGTGGTGTCGTTCGAGCCGAGACCGTAGCGTCCGCCTACGATGACGGGGGCGTCGGCCTTGCCGTAGAAGCATTCCTTCACGTCCAGGTACAGCGGTTCGCCGTTGGCGCCCGGTTCTTTCGTGCGGTCCAGGACGGCAATCTTCTTGGCGCTGGCCGGAACTGCGGCCAAGAAGTGCTTGGCCGAGAACGGACGGTAGAGGTGTACGGCCACCAAGCCCACCTTTTCGCCCTTGGCGGCCAGGTAGTCGATGGTTTCGCGGATGGCTTCGGTCACGGAGCCCATGGCGATGATGACGCGGTCGGCGTCCTCGGCACCATAATAAGTGAACAAGCCGTACTTGCGTCCCGTAATCTCGGAAATCTTGTTCATGTAGTCTTCCACGATGGCGGGCACTGCATCGTAGTACGGGTTGCAGGACTCGCGGTGGGTGAAGAACGTGTCGGGATTCTCGGCCATGCCTCGTGCCACGGGATGTTCGGGCGAGAGGGCGCGGTGGCGGAATTCAGACAAAGCCTCCTGGTCTACGAGCGGGGAGAGGTCGTCGTTCTCCAGCATTTCAATCTTCTGAATCTCGTGCGAGGTGCGGAAACCGTCGAAGAAGTTCAGGAACGGCACGCGGCTCTTGATGGTCGACAAGTGGGCCACGCCGGCCAAATCCATCACTTCCTGCACGGAGCCTTCGCACAGCATGGCGAAGCCCGTCTGGCGGCAAGACATCACGTCCTGGTGGTCGCCGAAGATGCAGAGAGAGTGAGAAGCCAGTGTGCGTGCGGAAACATGGAAGACGCACGGGAGCAGTTCGCCGGCGATCTTATACATGTTCGGGATCATCAGCAACAAGCCCTGCGATGCGGTGTACGTCGTGGTGAGCGCACCGGCCTGCAACGAACCGTGTACGGCACCGGCGGCGCCGCCTTCCGACTGCATTTCCTGTACCAGCACGGTTTCGCCGAAGATGTTCTTGCGGCCCTGTGCGGCCCATTCGTCCACGTACTCTGCCATCGTGGACGACGGAGTGATGGGGTAGATGGCTGCAACTTCGGAGAACATATACGAGATATGCGCTGCGGCCTGGTTGCCATCACAAGTGATAAACTTCTTTTCTTTTGCCATAATAGTGATTAATATTACAGATTAAACTACAATTTCTTTATTCGTCATCTTCTTAATATAGGAAGCCGAACAGCCAGATGGGGATTTCGTTTTCCCGTCCGATTTCTATCCCGTCGCGGGCGTATATCGTTTGCGGGTGGTGTTTCCGCTCCTCTTCGGGGCTGATTTTGAAGTTCAGGCGGTCATCCACCAGGAACGAGTTCCCCTTTTCCCCCTTGTTCACTTTGTGGTCTTTCCACATCGTGTTCTGGAAGAAGGTTTCCAGTATGTCCTGCCTGTCGAGCCGGCACGGGTAGATGACATACATCAGGTTGCTGTTGTGCATCATGATCTTGGCCGGCTTCTTGGGGAACGTCTCCCCCTTCTTGTATATCATGTTGATGAGCCGGGCGTCCGCCAGATACTTGATGTAGTTCATCACCGTGGCGCGCGACGTGTGAATGTCTTCCGCCAGCTGGCTGATGTTGGGAGCCACCGGGCTGTCCACGGCGAGCAAATATAGTAATTTTTTGATTTTCGTCAAATATTTCAGCTCTATTTGTTTGATGAGCAGAATGTCCACTTCGAGCATCATGTTCATCGTCTTGAGCAGATTCTCCGAGAAGTTCCGCTTTTCGAGGAAGAAGGGATAGAAGCCGTGGTGCAGGTAGTCGTTGAAATACTTCATCGGGCTGGCCTTTGGCAGGATTTCCCGAACGATTTGCTCGTGGTTGCCCAAGATGTCGTCGAGCGTGTAGGCCGGCAGGTCGTTGCCCGTTTGCAGGTTGAGGTATTCGCGGAAGGAGAACCCGCGCAGGTTGTAGGACTTCACCACGCCGTTCAGTTCCGGGTTTTCGGTCTTCAGCCGCATGACGGACGAACCGGTGAATACGATTTTCAGTCCCGGCAACGTGTCGTGGCACTTGCGCAGGTCGGCGCTCCAGTCTGGTTGCTTGAACACCTGGTCGATGAGCAGCACCTTCCCGCCGGCGTGGTAGAATTCCGTGGCAAATTCGGCGATGCCTTTGCCTTGGAAATAGAAGTTGTTGAGGTTGATGTAGAGGCAGTCGCGGTCTTCCGTGCGGAAATGCTCTTTGGCGTATTGCAGCAGGAAGGTGGTCTTCCCCACGCCTCGCGTGCCCTTGATGCCAATCAGACGGTCGTTCCAGTCTATCTCGTCCATGAGGGCGCGACGGACCGGGGCGTTGGTGTGCTCCACGAGGTAGGCGTGTGTTCTGAAGAAAGACTCCATTTCCGATGCTTGATACGAATTGCAAAGATAATGTAAAACCTCATAAATGCAAAGTAGAGTTGGCAAAATCTTTTCTGAATCTGCGTTTTCTTCCGTTTGGGGCAATGGGAGTGGAGTTCCGGGTGCGATGCGGAAAAAAAACTGGCGCAGGAACGGGGAGATAGGGCGAAAAGCCGTATCTTTGCCGGAAATGACACGGATTTACTAACCTTTTATATTAAGCAGCATGAAGAAAAGTTTTGCATTTTTCCTATTGGCTCTTTGGGGGCTCGCCGCGCAGGCGCAGGTCTACGAGTGGGTGGCCGACGGCAACCCGCTGGTGAAGCACAAGTTCACGGCCGACCCGGCCACGCTCGTCTACAACGACACGCTCTGGATTTTCACGGGCGAGGATTTCGCGGCCAACCAGCAGCACACGCACATGGAGAACTGGTGCGTCTTCTCCACGGCCGACATGAAGCACTACCGCGAGTATCCCGTGCCCCTCAGGGCCGATGCCTTCAAGTGGTCGTCGGGCATTGCCTATGCTTCGCAGGTGGTGGAGCGTGGCGGCAAGTTCTATTGGTATGTGAGCACGGACAACACGGGCATCGGGGTGGCTGTGGCCGACCGTCCCGAAGGGCCTTATAAGGACGTGTTGGGCAAGCCCTTGCTCACCGTGGCCGACTGTTTCGCCTCAAAGCACGCATGGGCCTGTATCGACCCCTCCGTGCTCATCGACGACGACGGGCAGGCGTGGATGTTTTGGGGCAACGGCGAATGCTACTATGTGAAGCTGAAGGAGAACATGACGGAGATAGACGGCGAAATCCGGCAGGTGGACTTCGACGGTTTCGTGTTCGAGGAGGCGCCATGGATTCACAAGCACGACGGCAAGTATTACCTGTCCTACGCCAGCGGTTTTCCCGAGCGCATCGCCTATGCCATGGCCGACCACATCGAGGGGCCTTGGACCTACAAAGGCATCCTGAACGAGTGGGCGGGCAACAGCAGTTCGAACCACCAGGCCATCCAGGAATACAAGGGCCGGTGGTATTTCGTCTACCACAACGGGGCCTTGAAGGGCGGGACGCCTTCGAGCCGTAGCGTCTGCATCGACTATCTGTACTATAACCCCGACGGCACGATGAAGCGCGTGCAGATGACGTCGGAAGGCGTGCTCCCCTTGGAGTGAGCCGGAAAGGGCGGTGGGGATGAGGCTGCATGTCTTCAATCCGGAGAACGACTTGGCGTTGGCCTGCTTCAGTCCGCATTTCATTCCGCCCCGTTCGGCGCGGCTCATGGCGCGGGACTTGGCGGCGTTGCCGGCTTGGTGGGCCAGGCCCGGCGATGCCGTCCGAGCGTCCGTCCGCGACGGGGAATGGTTGCGGGCCGGCCTTCAGGGCAGCCTGCTTCCGGCTTTGGAATGGGCTGAGGGGGCTTGCTTGTCCGCAGTCTCCGTCGTGGAGCCGTGGGGGTGGAGCCCCCTGCTTTGGGAGCAGGTGCACGGGGCTGGTGTGGCGGCGGGCGTGTTGCCGGATGCCGCAGCCTTGCGGCGCATTCGCAACGGGTCGTGCCGCAGTCGTGCCGTGGAGTTGCTGGCTGTCCTCCGCTCTCCTGATGACAAATTCGGGCGGGAGTGGGGCCGATGGCTTTGCGGGGAGTCTTTCTATTGCACGGACGAGGATGCCGTCGCCCGGCTGTTGGCCCGTTTCCCCGACACGTTGCTGAAAGCCCCGTGGTCGGGGAGCGGGAAGGGCCTCCGGCTGGGGCGTGGCGGATGGGTGCCGCCGCTCACGGGCTGGTGCCGCCGCGTGTTGCGCGAGCAAGGCGGCGTGGTGGTGGAGCCTATATATAATAAGGTGTACGACCTGGCCATGGAGTTCTATTCCGACGGACAGGGTCGTGTGGACTACCGGGGGCTTTCGCGCTTCGTCACCACCCCGCGCGGCACATACGTGGGCAACCTCGTCGCGCCCGAGGCGGAGCATGCCCGTTGGCTCGCTTCCTTTCTGCCTGCGGGTCTGTGGCAGGCGTTGCGCGACGAACTTGCGGCCCGCCTCTCCCGTATGGTGGGCAGCGACTATCGCGGGCCCTTTGGGCGTGGACATGATGCTATGCCGTCCGGAGAATGGCGGCGGACTATGTCTTCATCCTTGCGTGGAGATAAATCTGCGGCGCACGATGGGGCAGGTGGCTGCCGACTTGTCGCGACTTCCGCTTGTCGCGCGTGTTGAGTGGTTGAAAGATTTTAACTAGTTAATAATCAAATAATTACTTGCACATTTCAATGTTTTTTAGTACCTTTATGACATAAAAAAGTACTAAAAGTAAAGGAATGAAAGACAAAAAAGTACGTGCAATAGACATTCTTCGTATGATACCATGTGAGGAACTTGCAAAATTGTCCCTGTCTACAAAAAGTCGATTACTGTGCCAAGGCTTTAAGCGGAGAACGTGTGTTCTACTTGTTGGTATATGCCTTTCTGGCAGCGGATGAGGTCAGCCAGCGCAAACTTGAGACTGTGTTCAATACCGACATGTTCAAGACATTGTTCAACATCTCACTGGACGCGAAAATAACCCACGGCTCCATCTCAACCCGTTTGTCAAAGATAGACCTGACCTTCTTCGAGAAAGCTTATGAGGTTATTTATCAGCGTTTTTCACGGATGTACACAAAAGAGGAGGCCTTGCCCATGAATCTGATTCGGGTGGACAGTTCAATGGTGGCTGAAACATGCAATAAGCTCAAGAAAGGCTTCACCGTAGGGGAAAAAGCCCGGTGGCGGAAAAAACTCACGCAAACAAATAAAATACACGATGGCTTATGACGGGTTTTCCGCTAAACTGACGGAAGTGTTCAGTGATTCCACCTATTTGAGCGAGGATATGGCCATGCCGGAAGTCCTGACACAACTCATCAAGAAAGACTCCAACCATGAAAACCTGTATGTGCTTGACCGCGGGTTCTCTTCTCTGGAGAACTATGACAATGTAACGGAGCAACGAGGCAAGTTCGTGGGGCGCATAAAGACCAACCGTAAAATGGAAGTCGTAAGAAGTCTGATGGACGAAACCACAGATACGGACCTGAGAAATCTGGATCTTCAGGACGACATCGTCGTGCATTTATATGACGGGAAAAAGAAGGAATTTTCAAATACGGAGTACCGCGTCATAAAAGCCCGTTTTAAAGTTCCGAGGGATACCACGCGTCTTGCCAACAAAGGCAAAGTCAAAAGAGTGGAGAACGAAGTCTATCTGATAACCAATGACTTTGAACTGACGGCCAAGCAGATTGCGGAGGCTTATAAAAAGCGTTGGGATATAGAGGTCTTCTTCAAATTCCTGAAGCAGAACCTGTCATTCTCACACTTCATTTCCACAAGCGAGAACGGGATAAAGGTCGTTCTATACATGACTCTTATCACCGCGATGCTCGTCTTGATTTACAAACGGAAAACGAAATGGGATATACTATCGGCAAGTTCAGTTTCTTTATGGAAATGCAGGATTGGGTGGTAAAGCTCATGGCTACGCTGCAAAATGAAAAGCTAAATCTGCTCGCATACGAAAACATGAGACTAAGGGCAAGAATACCATAATGGCTATTTTTGTAACTGTTATAAGATATATCCAAAAGAATCTTTCAACCACTTATGATTGGAAATCCTTATATTTGACACCCTCGGGCTTCAAACCCGAGGGAACGTGAGGGGACGAAGGAAACGTGAGGGCGGAGAGGAGACGGGCTGTTCCGGCCAGGACGGGGGGCAGGGCCTCCTGTCGCCCCTCGCAGGTCATGGCTCTACGGATTCGGGGAGGGTGATGTCCTCCACCGTCTGCATCCAATATGCGCGCACGTCGGCCCAGTGGTAGAACGGGGCCGCGTCGGTCTCGACGGGCAGGGTGGCCGTGCGTTCGTTCAGAAGCGGTAGCACGAGCAGGTCATCGCTTCCGGTCTTGCGGAAGAAAACCAATTGCACGTTGCCGCACATGGGGATGAGGCGATACGTGCGGTAGCTGTCGGCAATGCCTTGCCAGTCTGTGGTGGCAGTCTGCAGTCGGTTCATGCCCATCAGGGTGGCCAGCGGTGCCAGGTTCGTGTCGTGTCCGTAGCGCAGGGTGGCGGCCGTCCGGCCCGATGCGATGACGGTGTCGGCCGTCGTCACGAAGTTTTCTAGCAGGTTGCGTTCCAAGGTATACATGCACCCGTCGCTCAGGGGCGAAGGACCTTTTTCGTAGTACCATTCGAAGTTGTTGCGCTGCCACAGGTCGTAGAGTTCCTCGTCGGTGAAGAGAAAAGCCAGGTCGGGCTGTCCGTAGCTGCTCTGGCTGATGCCGTGCAGTTCGAAGAGACTGGCCATCAGTTCCGTGGCATTGATATGCGCAGCCACGTAGGCCGAGTCGCCGAAGAGCTGCGCCATCAGTCGGTCGGGATGCACGTAGGCGCTGTCGGCCGCGCGGTAGGCGGCGTCGATGCGGTCCAGGTGCATGGCCTCGAAGAGCGGGTTCTTGTATTTGATGTAGTAGGCGTCGTGCTCGCTGGTCTGTGTGGTGATGTTCAGTTCCGGGTTCAGTCCCTTCAGTTCCACGCAGGCCGCCGCCATCGACAGGAAGGCACGGGTCTTGTAGGTGGAGCGGGCGTCCACGTGCGTTCCGTCGGCGAACACCTCGGGATAGCGTTCAAACATGCGGCGCACCAGTCCGCGGTGCTGTTCCGCGCCTTTCGGCGTCAGTTCGCCGTATCGTCCTTCGGCCTCCTGCCGCAGTCCGGCCACCACCTTCAGGGCGCGCTTGCCGTCGGGCGTGAGCACGCCCTCCTCGTCGGCTTCCATCAGTGTTTTCAGCGGTTCGTCATACTTTTCCTGGTCGGTCAGGTAACGTGAGCCGTGGCGCGCGAAGACCGAGATGTAGAACGGCTTGTAGCCCTTCGGGGCTTTGATTTCGGGCACGTCGGGTGCCTGGTAGGCGTAGTATTTTCCGGCGGCGAGGCTCGGGTCGGCCTGGATTTCTTCCCTTGCGCTTTGTGCCGCGACGGTCAGGACAATGGTGGCGCACGACAGCGTGACGAGCAATCTTTTCATTGTTGTGATGTTTGTGTTATGTTTCTTGGGGCGAAGTTAGGCAAAAAGGGGCACAGTAGGATGGAAAAGCCAAAAAAAGTGGGCTTTTCCTGTGATATCTCGTCTAAAAATCGTTACTTTGCAACAAGTTCGTCATGTCGTCACCGACGAGGCGGGCCGGCCGCGGGAGGTGCTCCCCGGCGCGAGAGAGTAGTCATGCGGGGCTGGCGGACGCGGCCCCGGAAGTTGAACCTAAAACGAATAAGCAAGAAACAGACATAGAGACGATTCCCACCGGGAGCGGCGTGCGGCCAGGCTGCAGGCGCTCCAAGGAAAGGGGAAACTGTCTTCAAGCTACGGGATAAAAACGATATACGGAACATTTGTTTCTTATTCTCCTCACACATCGAAACCGCCAATTTCAACATTCGAGAATAAGCGAGACAGAGGTTCACGCCGCAAGGCGTGGACTGTCAGTGCTTATTAGGATGTGAGGGTTACTTGGCGGTTCCCCTGTGTGAGTAATGAGCATAATGGCAGTTCTCGCCTTTCTTATTATCACACAAAAGCCAAGTAACAAATTAATCACATCTAATAAGAAAGAAATGAATACCATTAAACATACTGTGCTTGCCCTCGCGGCAGGCTTGTGGGCGGCGCATGGCGTGGCCGCCGACCGCGTGGCTCCTGTCTTTCCGGAGCCCACAACCTTTACGCCCGGCAAAGCCTACTATCTCTACAACGTCGGGGCCGGGAAGTTCCTCTCGGCGGACGACGGACTGACGTTCGCCGACACCGGGGCGGAAGTGCTTATCACGGCGGCCAAAGAAGGCGGCTATAATGTGCAGTTCACCTCGACGGGGCGGTATTTGTACCGTAACGGGCAGACCACGGTGATTACTAATAACGGCAATCCTTCTACATATTGCAACTGGGCTATCACGCTTTCCGGCGATGCTTACACGATTCAGACGGACGAGTCTTGTACGAGTTATTACAACGCCGACCAGTTCCTGGGCTGGGATGGCGGGGAAAACACTACGCTGAATCCCGCCTTGGCCTCTTCTGCCCACGTGACCTGGCAACTTATCGACGACGAAGCCGGTGCCTATTACTGTGCCAAACTTGACTTGTACAATGCTTTGCAGGCCATGGATGCCTACGACTATAATGTGGATAAGTTCGAAGCCATCTACAGCGATGCAGGAAGCACGACCGAAGAACTGGCCGAGGCTGCCGCCGCATTGACGGCCGGCCTCGAGCTGACACAAAAAGTAACCCTGGCGGAATGGTCGGACTATCCCATCTTCTTTGAAAATGATATGGAGCATCCGTGGGAGTGGTGGAGCAGCCAGATTCGCTCCGATGATTATGCCTGCAAATTGACTGCTACGATTGTAGTGGACGAGGATGCGACTTTGACGTACCGAATAAGAGGATCCTATGACGATACCGAACGGTTGACAACTTATTGGAACCCGGAAGTTTGGGGACGGAGATCCTTTATCACGTAAATCATTTGAATGATGTGCGTCGGTTGAAAATCGTTGGGAAGATGAACGATGACGATTGGGCGAAGATTGATATGATGACCAATCTTTTTTCTTTGGACCTGAGCGAGGCGGAAGTGACGGAAATACCAGACGGACAATTTAAGAATAACACTACTTCTAGTGATGATGCTTGGACATTTTTTCATGAGATAAAGTTGCCTAAGACATTGAAGAAAATTGGGTTTGAAGCTTTTCTCTGTTCGCAAATTACCGATATTGTTTTCCCTGAAAGCTTGAATGAGATAGGAAATGAAGCTTTTCTTCCCCAGAATGTAACGAGTATTGGAAGATCTGCTTTTGTAAGTTGCGCTTTTTTGAAATCCATTTCTTTGCCTCAGAATATTCGGGAGATTCCCCAAAGTGTGTTTAACGGATGTCCAGTATTGGATGACAGTTTGCGCTTGCCTGAAGGTTTGGAAATCGTTGGTGAGAGAGCATTCAGTAGTCCGAATCTGACAATTACCTATTTTCCGGAAAGTTTGAAGGAAATAGGGAATTGGGCATTTAGTGATATTAAGAACGATACTATTATTTTGCGTTCTAAAGAGTTGACCTATATGGGGCGTGACCCTCTGTCTGGACCGAATCTTGTTTATGGCGAGCTTCCGGTGGCTTATGCTTCACAATTTAGATCAACAGATGGACATCTGGCTGGAGTTTTTGGCGATAGTCGTAACCTTAAAACCATTGTGCTGCGTTGTCCTACAATGGTAGAGACGGATAATCTTGTAGGTAGCAGTCTCGTAGGTCAGATCACTCTGAAAGTTCCTTCCTATTTGGTGAATACGTACAAGCTGGATGAATATTGGTACACTTATGGGAACATAGAGGGCTTCAGCACGGCCGATGTGAAGGACTGGACCATCAGCCGACCGTTGACGCTGGGCGCGCGTGACCGCTTCGAGGGCACGCCGAGTATGTCCATCGTGGGGCAAGGCCGCTTGAAAGTGAATGGCGAAACGGCCATGGCGTTTGATAACTTCTATACGGAGACGAACCAGAATAACGCCGATTATTCTTCCGTGATGCTGAGCAACTGCGACAACATCACGATTCAGGGGACATACTATCACAGCTTCTATGCGTCGGCCAACAGCTGGTATTTCATCAGTTTGCCGTTCGACATCACGGTGGGCGACATCGAGCTGCAGGAAGGCGCGCAGAAGGCCGTGCGCTACTACGACGGGGCCGAGCGGGCCGCCAACGGAGCCGGCAACAGCTGGAAAGACTATGCCGACGACGACGTCATCCCAGCCGGGACGGGCTTCATCCTGCAGACCAGCAAGACGGGATGGCTGAGGTTCTACGCCATGGAGAACGAGTCGAAGCAGTATGTGGTAGCCAACAAGGAGTTTGGCAAGCAGCTGGCCGAGAACCCGTCCGAGACGGTGGCCAACAGCGGGTGGAACCTTGTGGGCAATCCCTACCAGACGTTCTATAACATCAACCATCTGAACTTCACCGCGCCCATCACCGTGTGGAACATCGGCAGCAAGCGCTACGACGCCTACTCCGTCATCGACGACGAGTTCGTGCTGACGCCCAACCAAGCGTTCTTCGTGCAGTGTCCCGAAGAGGTTTCTTCCATCTCCTTCCCGCTCGAAGGGCGGCAGCTGACGGAGGAAATCGTCAGCGCGCAGGTCAATGCCCGTCCCACGTTCGGCGGCGAGGCGAGTGCCCGCAGGCTGGTGGACCTGAACCTGCTCTCCGGCAGCTTGGCAGACCGCACCCGCATCGTGCTGAACGACGAGGCTTCGGCGGGTTATGACCTGTCGTGCGACGCCTCCAAGTTCATGAGTATGGACGCCACGGTGCCGCAGCTCTATTCTCTGGGCGCGGACGGGACGGCCTACGCCATCAACGAGCGCCCCGTGGCCGACGGGCGGGTGAAGCTCGGCCTCTATCTCCCGCAGGACGGGGCCTACACCCTGTCGCTCGCCCGCAACCAAGCGGACGAGGCCTGGCTGAAAGACCTTGAGACCGGGGCGCAGACCGACCTGACGGCCGGCGACTACCACTTCACGGCCGAGGCCGGACAGCTCGACGGACGCTTCGAATTGCTCCTGCGTGCCGAGGGCGTCACGGCGATTGGCGAGGCTGTGGCCCGGACGGCCGTGGTGAAAGCCGTGGCCGGAGGCCTGACGGTGGAGAACGCCACCGGGTTGGTGAGCATCTTCACTGCGGGCGGCGAACTGGTGCACGAGAGCCGCATGGACGGCGATGCGGTGCGCGTCGGCCTGCCTTCGGGCCTCTACCTCGTGAAGGTGGACGGCCGTGTGGAGAAAGTCGTTGTCGATTGAAAAAGATAGGCTTATGCGAAGTTTAAGAATCATGTCTTTGTGGCTGCTCGGATTGCTGTGCGGTCTGGCGGCCCGCGGACAGGACGAGTTCAACCCCGCCAACCCGGCCGAGCCGGGCGTGCCTCCGGTGCCCTTGGTGCTGCAGGCCTCGCCCGCCAATGGCGGACGGCTTTCCGGCGCCGGGCGCTACGTGCCCGGCACGTCGGTGCGGGTCGGCGCGTCGGCCCAGAGCGGTTTCGTGTTCGACCGCTGGACCGACACGGCGGGCCGTACGGTGTCCACGTCCGCATCATTTGATTTTGTCAAGGGTGTCGAGGGCCCCGACACGTTGGTGGCCCACTTCACCTATCGCCCCTCTTCGCCCGACGAACCGGACGAGCCTTCCATGGTGCAATACTTCACGCTCTCCCTGTCGGCCGGCAGCGGCGGCTCGGTGAGCGGAGGCGGCCGCTACCAGGCCGGCACGCCGGTGCGCCTGTCGGCCCGGAGCCAGCAGAACTTCGAGTTCGTGGCCTGGGTGGACGCGTCGGGCGAGGTAGTGTCGTCCGCGGCGAGTTTCGACTATGTCACCCGTGCGGCGAACGAGACGCTCACGGCGCAGTTCCGCTTCAATCCCGCCGCCCCGGACGAACCTTCGGAGCCGGTGCTCTCCCACAACCTCTTCTACGAGGCCACCGAGGGCGGCACCGTGAGCGGGGCGTCGCGGCTCCGCGAGGGAGAGAGCACCTACGTCAGCGCCCAGGCTAACGCGGGCTACAAGTTCGTGCGGTGGCTGAAGGACGGCGAGCCCTACACCGACCTGCCTTCGTTCTCCTACACGATGGAGAAGGCCGACGTGACTTTCCGCGCCGAGTTCGTCTACCGCCCCGACAGCCCGTCGGAGCCCAACACGCCGGGCGACGGCCTGGAGTATGCGTTCTACCTGATGTCCGTCGTGGGCATTCCGGGCGAGACGGTGGACTATCCCGTCTACATGACCACGCTGGACGAGCTGTGCGACATGACTTTCCAGCTGACCTTCCCCGAGGGGCTGGTGCCCGAGATGGAGACGGTGGAGATGTCCGACAAGGCCGAGGGCTACACCGTGTCCGCCGTGGCCACTTCCGACACGTCCTACGTGTTCACCCTCTCCGGCGGCCGCCTCTTGCCGGGCAACGCCTTGCTGTTCCGCTTCCGCGTGGCTGTGCCGGAGACGTTCCCCACGGGGCAGTCCCATCTGGTGAAAATCAACCAGGTGTCGGTGACGGAGCCTGACGGCAACCATCTGACGGCTTCGACCCGCAACGGGCGCATCTACGTGTTCGCCAACGGCGACACCAACGGCGACGGCGAGGTGAACGTGTCGGACAAGATGAACCTCATCACGCACGTCATCGAGGAGGAGACGGAAGTGTTCATCCCGGAAGTGTCGGATGTGAACGGCGACGGGGTGTATGACGTGTCGGACGCGATGGGCGTGATAGAGATTGTGTTGGAAGACGATGAGGAACAAGCTAACGAATAAAAAACGGACAGACATGAAAAAGATCATATTGAGCTTGTGGGCTTGTCTTTGCCTGTGGGCCGCGCGCGCCGAGGACGTCATCCAGGTGGTGCCTTTCAAGGCCGAGCCGGGGATGACCACCGACGACATGGCCTGCTTCAGCGTGAAGATGAACAACACCCACATTTATTGGGCCTTCCAGCTGGACTTCCTGCTGCCCGACGGCATGGTGCTGGACGACACCGGCGGGCTGAACCCCTTTGAGCTGAACCTGGACCGCTTTCCCCACTCTTCGCGGGGCGGCGTGGTGACGTTCAAGCATGGCGTGGCCTGGAACCGGCTGTCGAGCGGATGGTATCGCGTGGTGGTCAGTCCCAACGACGCCACGCGCATCGAAGGCACGGAGGGTGAAATCATGAAGGTGTACTACCTGACGTCGCCCGACATGAAGCCCGGCCTGTATCCCATCTACGTGAAGGGAACGGTGCTGACCATCACGGGCAATTCCGACGTCAAGCCCGGCCCCTCGGCCTCCTACTTCACCATCGGCGATTCCCCGCTGGCAACGGAGCCGGCGCCCGACCTTTCGGCGCTGACGGGCTACTGGCCGTCGTGGGTCGTGGAGCAGGTGAACGGGGACTTGCAGCAGAACGACGGGCTGGTGGAACTGGACGTCACCGGGGCCGACAGCCTGGGCGCCGCCCTGAGCCTGCCCAACCCCAATGCCTTCTGCTACCTGAAGGCGGACTGCAAGACGCCCGCCGAGGGTGGCGCGGCCGCGGGGAATGTGGTGTTGACCGACGGCGCGTCCTACGTGGCCGAGAGCGTGACGCTGGACGAAGACCATCCGTTCGGCCTGTCGCACGGCGTTGAGGCCGCCGCCCTGACCTACAGCCGCAGTCCGTTCACGGCGGACTGGAACACGCTGTGCCTTCCTTTCGCCCTGCCCGGGCAGGCGGTGGAGGAGGCTTTCGGGGCTGGTGCCGGCCTCTACCGGTTCGACGGCGAGCAGGAGGGCGCGCTCTGCTTCTCTCCGGCCGGCGACGGCGAGGCGAACACATCTTATTTATTATATGTGGAGGAGAAGGGCGGCGCGCAGGACTTCACGTTCTCCGGCGTGACCCTCTCTCCGGCCGGGGCGCAGCCCGAGGTGGCCGACGGCACGGCCCGCTTTCTGGGAAACTATGACGGGCCGAGGAGCATGGCGGGATGCTACGGCGTCACGCCCGACGCCCGCATCGCCCTTGGCGGCGGGTCGGCCACGCTGTGCGGTTTCAAGGCCTACTTCGACCTGTCCGCGCCGCCTGCGGCCGCGGCCTTGCAGATTTCTCCCCGTCCGGGCGACGCCACGGGAATCAGTGACGAGCTGCACGCGGCGGACGGCCCGGTGGACGTCTACACGCCGGACGGCGTTTGCGTGCGCCGGCAGGTGCGGCGGGCGGAAGCCTTGTCGGGGCTGCCCCGGGGACTGTATATTGTGAACCATAAAAAAGTAATCGTAGAAGAATGAAAAGGAAATATATCGTTCCGGAAGTATCGGTGATACGCACGGAAATGACCGAGATGTTGTGCAGTTCGCTCGTGCCCGGCGAGGGCGGCGGCGTGGTGCCCGACGACAAGCCTTACGAAGGGGAGTTCATGAGCCTGGATTGGGACAAGTGGACTGACTGACCCAGGCGGGGGCACTCTTCCCCCGTCCTTCAGACGCTCGTTGGGCCGGGCGGGCAGGCGACTGTCCCGCCCGGCCGTTTTATGCCTGTTGCCCGATGGCGGAGACATGATGTCGGGGGGCATGGAGTAAAAATTTTCTCTTGCAGGCAAGACGCCTGCCCGGTGCCGTTGCGGGCGGTGCGCCTTCCGCCGTGTCGGATTGTACTTTGCGCAGAGTACTCGAGTACTCTCCGCAAAGTACTCGAGTGCTTGCCGCAAGGTACTGCGGCGCGCTCCGCCCGGCGTTGCGTGGCGTCGGGCAAGGCTGACCCCGTCCGTGCCGCTCTTTTTTTCGTAGAAAGTTGGAAGATTTC
>VOFD01003068.1_pt1 | contig 37201 bp, 66 predicted proteins | sample 5384101 | NCBI WGS metagenome assembly VOFD01 (sample SAMN12384723, study PRJNA508395) | human gut metagenome | isolation source: healthy gut C | host: Homo sapiens
AGATAACCGACGGGCAGTTGTTTTATTTTGCCAGCTCCACCACGATGTTCACCGAGCCGGGCAGCTTTCGGACGGTGTCGAGATAACCATCGTCAATGTGACCGATGATCATCTCACTGGTGTAGCTCCTGGACTGCTCCTCACCGCTGTGGAACAGGGCGAACCAGCCACGGGCATAGCCGATGTCGCCGTTTTTCCATCCGGCCTGTGTTTCCTTCGGGTCGTGCTTTAGGTTTCCGCCCATGCCGCAGTAGTCAAACTCGCCCCTGCCTGCACTTACCGTAAAGGGCAGTTTTTGATGAATTCCCGCGCTGCAACGGTATCATTCAAAGTTGCCGGAATGACCGTGTTACCAATCGTCAGTTTGATTTTTGTCTCACTCATGATTCATTCTCCTGTTCTGAAATTTTATTGTTTCCGTTTTCTTTATTGTGCGTCTGCGAATTCCACCGTGATCTCAACGGAAGCAGGAAGGTCACGGACGGAATCCAGATAGCTATCATCAATATGGCCGATGATCATTTCGTTAGCATAGCTGGAGGACGCTTCCTCACCACTGTGGAACAGAGCGAACCAGCCACGGGCGTAACCGATGTCGCCGTTCTTCCATCCGGCCTGCGTTTCGCCCTCATCGTATGCAATATCTCCGCCTACTCCGCAGTAGTCGTACTGGCCCTTGCTGGCAGTTACGGTGAAGGGCAGCAGTTCCTTGAAAGACTGCGCCGCCACCGTGTCATTCAGTACGGCCGGGATCTCCAAATCTCCGATGGTCAAGATAATTTGGGTACCAACAGTCTCCGTTACTTCCGTATCCCCAGCCTCACCCGGAGAAGCAGGCATTGTCAAATAGTTCCGCAGGATCACAGCCACCTGAGCGCGTGTGGCGCTGCCTTGAGGCAGGAAACGATTGCCTTCCACGCCGCTGATGATTCCGTTTCTTCTGGCCCAGTCCACCGCATCGGCGGCATAGGCGGAGATACTGCTTTCATCCGTGAAATCCTGCACCGCTCCAACATTAGGGCTACCAGCATACCGCCAGAGGACGGTTGCGAGCTGCTCACGAGTCACTGGGTCATTGGAGCCAAATTGTCCATTTCCATAGCCGGATATGATCCCCTCGGAGGATGCCCAGGCGACCGCATCGGCATAGTAGGCGCTGGGCGGGACATCCGAAAAGCCAGCGGCGCTGGAGACGGCGGGGCTGCCCTCCACCCGGTAGAGGATGGCGGCAAGCATGGATCGGCTGGTAACGGCGTCCGGAGAGAATGTGGTTGCGCTGGTGCCGCTCATCAGTCCATTGCTGCGGACATATTCAACGCCATCGGCATACCAGCTTCCGGCAGGCACATCGGTAAATCCGGTATCCGCTTCGGCAGCCGACACGGAAATTGTAAGAACCATTGCCAATGCCAAACAGCAGCTAAAAAATCGTTTTACTTTTGTCACCCCTATATCATTAAAATTATGCAGGCCGTTTGTTTCAGACTACTTTTTGGTTTTCGGGTTCCGGCAGGTTTATCGGATATACCTGCACCATGATAGCCGCCTATTCCGCATCCGCCAGCTCGACCGTGATCTCCACAGAACTTGGCAGTTCCCGCACAGTTTCCAGATAACTGTCATCTATGCATCCGATAATCATTTCGCTGGTATAGCCCTCGGACTCGTCCTCTCCGCTGTGGAACAGGGCGAACCAGCCACGGGCGTAGCCGATGTCGCCGTTCTTCCATCCGGCCTGCGTTTCGTCCTCATCGTATGCAATATCTCCGCCTACCCCGCAGAAGTCATACTGGCCCTTACTGGCGGTCACAGTGAAGGGCAGCAGTTCCTGAAAGGACTGCGCCGCTACCGTGTCATTCAATACGGCCGGGATCTCCAAATCTCCGATGGTCAAGATGATCTGCGTTCCGGCTGTTTCAGAGGCTTCTTCGCTTTCTCCGCCGGAGCTTTCCTGTGAGGGCGCACCGCTGGACGACTCATTTCCCAGCACGCTTTGGGGTGTGGAGGAGGTACCGGCATTGTCTTGATTGTCCTCCTTCGGGTTGCCAGAGCAGGCGGCTAATGACAGCATCAAGCCCAACGATAAGATGATGGCAAATAACTTTTTCATACTGCCGTTACTTCCTCTAAATATTTTTGAAAGAACTGTGTCAACTTCTCAAAGGGGATCACATCCATGCGGTCGTAGAGGTCGGTATGCACCGCGCCGGGGATCATGAGCAACTCCTTGTTCTTCGGGCAGGGGTTGCCGTCCATCATGGCGGCGAAGGCGTCCCGGCTCATATAGCAGGAGTGGGCCTGTTCCCCGTGGACGATCAGAACGGCGCTGCGGATCTCATTGGAATAGCGCAGGATGGGCTGGTTGAGGAAGGACATGGTCCCGGTCACGTTCCAGCCGCCGTTTGAGTTGAGGGAGCGGGGGTGGTAGCCGCGCTCTGTCTTATAGTAGGCAAAGTAGTCTTTGAGGTACTGCGGCGCATCCTCCGGCACGGCGTCCGGCAGGCCGCCCGCAAGGGCGTATGTGCCGCACTGGTAGTCCGCCGTGCGCTGGGCGTTGAACGCCTCTCTGGCGGCGTGGCGGGCCTCCTCCGTATCCGCCCCGTCGAAGTAGCCCTTGGCGGCGATGCGGGCCATATCGTACATCGTCATGGCGGCGGTGGCCTTGATACGGGTGTCCAGGGCCGCGGCGTTCAGCGCCATGCCGCCCCAGCCGCAGATGCCGATGATCCCGATTTTCTCAGGGTCTACATTTTCCTGCACCGAGAGGAAGTCCACGGCGGCCTGAAAATCCTCCGTGTTGATGTCCGGGGAGGCCATGTACCGGGGCTGTCCCCCGCTCTCGCCGCAGAAGGACGGGTCAAAGGCGAGGGTCAGGAAGCCCCGCTCCGCCATCGTCTGGGCGTACAGGCCGGATGCCTGCTCCTTGACGGCGCCGAAGGGGCCGCAGACCGCGATCGCCGGGAGCTTGCCCGCCGCGCCCTTCGGCGTGTAGAGATCGGCGGCCAGAGTGATGCCGTAGCGGTTGTGGAAGGTGACTTTGCGGTGGTCTGCCTTGCCGCTCCGCGGGAATGTCTTGTCCCATTCCTGGGTCAGAGCCAGTGTTTCATCGTTCATCTGGAGTCCTCCTTGTACTTAGTTGTGATTGACTGTTCTCGCATATCGTTGTATGATAGTTCTGGAGTGCAACTACATCATACAACTGAAAGTCAACTTTAAGTCAAGAGGATTTTCAAAAAAAATATTTGGAGGGACTTATGCTGTATACGGTGGGAGAAATGGCGAAAAAACTGGGGTGGCCGCCTCCACCCTGCGATATTACGACAAGGAGGGGCTTCTGCCCTTCGTGGAGCGTTCCAACGGCGGCATCCGTATGTTCAGCGAGAAGGATTTTGAATGGCTCTCGCTGATCGAATGTATGAAGCGGACGGGTATGCCCATCAAGGAAATCAAGGTTTTTATCCAGTGGTGCCTTGCGGGGGACTCCACTATCGACCAGCGGCTGGAGCAGATGAAGAAGCAGCGCACCGTCATCGAGGCAAAAATGGCGGAGCTGCAAAGCACGCTGGATGCGCTGAACTACAAGGTCTGGTACTATGAGACGGCCCAGGCCGCAGGGACCTGCAAGGTGCCGGATGAGATGCCGCCGGAGCAGATCCCAGAGGAATTTCGCAGGGCCAGGCACAATCTCCAAAAAGGGGAGCTTTACACCGTGAATCCACAGAGGATTATAGAAAACATACACCGTCTCGGATAACTTGCCGGAAAAAATGAGGCGCAGACAACCAGTTGATTGTCTGCGCCTTCTCTTCGGTTGGCCTTATTTGATTTGGCAACAGTATAGCCGTCAGTGGAACGAAAGGGACAATAGTCAGCCCCTCATTTTCACATATATCTACGTTTTCCCTCTGGTGGTATGCTTTGGCCATTGCTTCATTTTACATCGTCGGTGTATTCAAGGTCACAGCCGCAGCCGATCAATTGTCCGCCGCAGACGGGACACTCCTCAACATCGCAGTTCATGTGGTGGAAGTGTCCGAGTTTTGCGCCGCAGTCATGGCAGCGCTCATCCGGCCAGGGAAATTCCTCCTCGCCATACCTGATCCTTTTGAAATAAACTCCGCGACTATAGACGCCCGGCCAGGTACAGCCGTCCGCTCTCAACATTTTCTGACCACAAAGTTTACAAGTTGCGCCGCCATCCGCAATCAGCTCATTCAAATCATGATACCGTTCCATGCGCCAATCCCACCCTTCCTTGTAGCCTTAAAAGGTGATTCTTACTATACTAAAATCAGTCGGTCGATTCAAGCGGATGAGCTCAAATGTAACGTGCTTGTAAAATAATTCAAGATGCGATTCATATGTTATCATTGTGGTTACGCGCTGCGATAACTACATATAGATTTTGAGTGTTGACAACACCTATATATTGTGGTATTCTACCTGTGTAATTGATTCTTTGTGCGCGCCTCGTGAGAGGGTAGGTCAAGTTGAATTGGCCTATGAGCGAGCGGTCTCGCATTGCACACGTTGTCAGGTTTGTACGCAAGTGCCAGTGGCATTACTGCACCTATTTATGGCGGCAGTCTGTCCTCTGGCATTTTTTGTGTAAATTTAGCCTTCGGGCGGAAAGGAGAACGATGGCACAACTCTACACCATCGGCTGGGCAGCGTCCGAGCCGCGGCATGGAATGAGCGCGAATCAGAACCCCTACACCATGTTTTCCCTTGGGGAACGCATTGGGTACGGACAGAGGGCCAGGATCCAGTATTACCAGGTCTGGGCCCGGGGTGATGTGATGCGCAGGCTCCGGAAAGCCGGCGTCAAAAAAGGCAGCTTGCTCTGGGTATCCGGTTCCCTGGAACTGGAGGAGTACACCAGAAAAGACGGTGTGACCCAGGACAAGGGGCTGCGGCTTGAACTGAGCGACTGGGGCTTCGTTCCGAGCCACGGACGGGTGGGTCATCCTCCCGGCCAAACAGCAGACACAGCGCAAGGACCCATCCCATTCCCCGACAGTACGATTGACGGGGAGCGGGAGAACCCTGCCGGAATAACCATCCGGCAGCCAAAGAGGCACGATACATCCATGTTTCAGAGATATTCTGAGCATATGTATCGTGCCTCTTTTTTGATTTCCCCAAAGAAACCAAGAAAGGTGGAATCGCAAGTGAAACAGAAAAAATCCCATGTGGGCCAGCACCTCTATCCTGGTCGGCGCCGTCCTCGCCATTATTGCGTTTGTGCGCGGCGACTGGCAGATTCCGCTCCTCATTGGCGCTTTTGCCATCTGGGGCATGCGGGTCTTCCTGATTCTGGGCCTCCCTGCTCTTCGAATCAGGAAAATCAGGCGGGAGGGTAAACGGCAGGAGCTGGAAACGGAAAAAGCCAGAAAGACAGCTGAAGCAGAGCGGAACGCCGCCGAGAACGATCCGGAGGCGGCCCAAGCGCTGCTGCGCCATGTCAATCATCGGATTTCTGACCAGCTCAAGGCCCTTTATCCAGAGGCCCGCTGGGAGTGGAGAACGAAAACCCCAACCCTGTTGGCGATTCACGGTGGTATTGGACGCATCCGCATCTATGGTGTACCGGAGTATGAGTATGCCGACGTAGAGCTGGAACAGAGTGGGGTGCTGTCCTGTTCGCTGGTCAAACGGCTGACACCTCCCTCCTCAGAGCAGGAACCACAGCCCCAAGGCGCCCAATCAGCAGGATGTTGACCCACAGGTGTGGTATGAGCGCCAGGGACGTAAAACGCTGGAAACCCTGATCGCCGACCTGGACTCCCGGGGCCACCACTGTCTGTTCCTGAAGGAGGATGGCAGCATCTGCGTCCGACCTATGGAGGGCGATGAGGAGACGGTGCAGGACACGCTGAAAGACTTCCCCGAGAAGTGCCTCTGGGACAGACTGGTGAAGGTCCTGGAGGATGCCGGCCTCGCCGCCGTAGCACGCGAGGACTGCATCACAGTCGCGTGGTGAGAAGGGAGAGACAAGACATGAAAACAGGACGCACCATACAGGAGATCGGCGCGGAGGTCCTGCGCCAGAGCCGGGCCAAGGAGGACTATCTGGTCAATACCAACAGCATCGTCATGGAGGAATTGGATGGAAAGCCCATGCTCCACCTCCGGGGCGAAAATGGCATGGATCTGGTCAAGCCGCTGGAGATCCAGCAAACTGCTCACCGCCAGATCGGCGACTATCTGGGTATCCCCCGGAAGTACTATGACCGGATGATGGACAGCGACGTCGGGCTCCTCGCCTACAACGTCAACCGCTGGTTACAGGGGGAGCCGGAGCAGCGCATGATCCGAACGATGGACGGCCGGGCCCGCGCCTTTCTGAGCAACCGCTACCGCCGCATCGACAATCTGGATATTGCCAGAGTGACGCTCCCGATTATCGGGGAGATGCCGGAGGCACGCTATGAGTCCTGCCAGTTGACCGATGACTTCCTGTATATCAAGGTCGTCAACCCCAGGCTTACCGCTGAGGTCACCCCAGGCGATGTCGTGCAGGCCGGAATCATCATCTCCAACAGTGAGACCGGCCAGGGCTCCGTGTGCGTACAGCCGCTGGTCTACCGGCTGGTGTGTATGAACGGGATGGTGGTCAATGATGCCAAGACCCGCCGCACCCATCTTGGCAGGGCCAACAACACAGAGGAGGATTTCATGATCTACTCCCAGGAGACCCTTGCCGCCGATGACAAGGCATTTATCCTCAAGCTGCAGGACACTGTCCGTGCGGCGATCAACGAGGTCCAATTCGCCCAGGTGGTGGACAAGATGCGCGAGTCCAAGGGGATCAAGCTGAACACCGCCAATATCCCCAGCGTGGTCAAAATGGCCAGCGCCAACTTTGGCATTACCGAGGCAGAGAGCGACGGCGTGTTCCAGCACCTGATCGAGGACGCGGACTACACCCTCTTCGGCCTTGCCAACGCCGTGACCCGATACAGCCAGGACGTGGAGAGCTACGACCGCGCCACCAAGCTGGAGGAGATCGGGTACTCGGTCATGACGATGTCCCCGGAGCTGTTCCGGCGGATCAACCAGGTGACAAGCATGGCCGCCTGACGGCCCTGCTTTCATAAATTTTATTATTTGGAGGTAAACAAACATGAGTATCCAGAACAACGAACTGATGACCACCGCCACCCGCAGCAATTTCCTGCTCCCCCAGGCCGTGGAGACCACCTTCACCGCCGAGGAACTGGCCGAGGACATGGACGGCATCCAACTGAACTTCCAGCAGGTCAAGGTCCCCGCCGGCGGCGCCCTGCAGTACGAGATCCCCACCGAGGACCCGGACAATCCGGACTACAGCCGGTATCTGGAGGGGGTCATCCTCTTCCACCACCCCTCCAACGCCTACTGGCCGGAAACGGAGGACGGTGAAGATGACGAGAACGCTCCGCCCCAGTGCCAGGCCCTGGACGGCAAGCTCGGTCACGGTTCTCCCGGCGGCCTGTGCGCCAGCTGCGGCTACAACAGGTTCGGCACCAGAGGAAAAGGCAAGGCGTGCAAGAATATGCACATGGTGTATCTGCTTCGCAGCGGCGAGTTCATGCCGCTCCAGATCTCCCTGCCGCCACCAGCATCAAGCCCTTTAACGAATTTGTCAGCCGTGCCTTCATGCTCCGCCGCCGGGGCATTTGCTCCGCTGTGGTGCAGCTTGGCCTGAAAAAGATGAATAATGGCAAGGACGACTACAGCGTGACCACCTTTAAGCTGCTGTACGACTTCGAGGGCGAGGAACTGCGCCAGATCCGCGACTATGCAGACCAGTTCAAGGAGCAGGTCAAGGTCATGCTCGCCCAGCGGGCGGAGCAGGCGGACGCCGCTTCCGGCGATATGGTGGAGGTGGGTGCACCCAGCCGCCGCCTGCCGGACAACGAGGAGCACTTTGCCATCGGCGGTGTGATCGATGGCGAGCGCGAAGAGCTCCCCGCGTAATAGGGCCAAGACCAACAAGGCACAACCCTCACTGAGAGAGGCATCTTGAGCGGGCGGTAACGATGACAGAACGGCAGCGCCGGTTCGCCGCCCGAAACCACAACCTGATCTACCGCTTCCTCCATGAGAAGGGATGGGAGGTCAGCGAAGTACTACGACATTGCCGCGTTTGGGTATCTCCGCGCCGTCCGCCGCTACCTGACGGAGCCGGGGCTATCCATCTATGCCTTTTCCAACATCGCATGGCAGGCCATGACCCAGAGCATCGCGTCCTTCCTCCGTGCTGAAGCGCGGAGGAAGGACGCGGAGCGGCGGTACATCAGCGAGTCGGCGTCAGCGGTCCCAGACCCTTTTGCGGAGCTGGAGGCACGACTGCTGCTGCACGATCTGGCCGCCGTTTCCAGCAAGCAGCAGTACGCGCTGGCGGAGATGCGTCTGCAGGGCTACACCATCGCGGAGATCGCTCTGGCGCAGGGGATGCCAAAGATCCGTATTCGGAGGCTTTTGAAAGAACTTTATCGGGCGTATTTCCAACTCTACATGGGCGGTGAAGACACCACCTGTGCAGGAGGAAAGGGGTGAAACAGTCCCTATGACAAAGGAGCAGTTTGAAGAGAGCCGCCGCCGGGCTGTTGCCGACTATATGGAGGCGGCGCAACGGGACCGAAGTGCGCCGGGAGCCACCAAAAGGCAGAAAGAAAACGCTGAGCGGCGCATCCAGCGCTGTATCGGCCTTCTTTCTGCCTGGTCACAGGATGGTTTCTGGACGCCGGACAATATCCGGTCGTATGAGATGATCTACCAGTACTATGACGATGGTGTGCCGGTCAGCGCCATCTGATTGATCAGCCCAAATACCAAAATTACGTCAAATGGAAGGAGCATCGTTATGATTCAGAAGAAGTCCGCTATGCTGTACGGTTCGCTGATGTCCCCTCTGACTGTGGGGCATTGTGCCCTGATCCGCTATCAGGGTCAGCTGATGCGTACCTCGAAGGTCGTTGCCATCCACAGCTGGACAGCCGACATGATCTGCTTTGAGACGCTGAATACCAACTACACGCTGGTGTTGGGACCGGCTCAACAAACGGTGGCCGTCAATCCTCTGCTGACGAGCATGGCCGCCTGAGCAAGTAAGGCTGTACCGCATATGAAGTCCGAGGCGCGCCGTAGAAACCATGTGTTCTGCGGCGCGCCTCTTTCTTAGGATAGGAGATTACACAATGGATTCTTTTCGTATTTCGGACCTCGGAAAGGTACAGGGCTCCAGCAGACGGTAATTCCAGTCCGACCCAAAAGGATCGAGTGGCTTTTATGCCGCTTGTGCGGGGACTGCTGCCGCCACGTGAAAGACAGCATTATGCTGGAGCCGCTGGACGCCTACAACCTGGGCCGATACCTGCGTGAGCATGAGGACGGGGTGGACAACATCGAGGACGTCTATGGGCGATACGCCCATCTTTCCATGCTGCATGAGGCCTACCCCATCTTCCTGCTGAACACCCAGGGCAAAGAGCAGTCCTGTGTATTCCTGCGGGATGGCCGGTGCGGCGTCTATGAGGGCCGGCCCCGGGTCTGCCGCCTATATCCCTTTACCGTGAAAGGCGGGGATCATGGCCGCCGGTTTTCGTACTATCAGTGCCTCGACAGCCACGCCTCCCATTTTGAGGGCGGCGAGGTCAAGGTCGGGGATTGGATGTACCGCAACTTTACCAGGGATGCCAGGGACTTCATGGAAATGGAGAGCTCCGCGCTTCCGGATCTTGGGAAACTGCTGAAGATGCTGGGACCGGATGGCCGCCGGCAGATTCTCTTCCGCCTGCTCTACCATCGCTATTACAACTATGAGTTGGATCAGCCCTTTCTTCCCCAGTATCAGGAGAACCAGCGGCAGCTGCTCAACGCCCTTCGCAAGGAGGTGTGACGATCATGTATACGCTGGAACGCCGGGTAGCGAAAGGGACCGGCAAAGGCCGCCGGCAGCACTGGGAACAGTACGCCGTATGCGGCCGGCGCGCTCCGCTGGAGCGGGTGCGTCTGGGCCTGGGCGGCACAAATGAATGGCGCGTCCGACAAATCACTGCTGCCGGGCGCACGGTTCGCCGCGCCGCGTGAAGCATGGCCCAGGGGCTTCTGTACCGTAATTATACATCATCAGGAGGTAATCATGAAAATTTTGGATTTTGATTTAGAGGGCAGTCACTTCATCATGGAAGCGGAAGTATCAAAGCGGCAAAAGGCAGCCGATGATGACGATGATATGGCGTGTCAATGGCTCGGGTACTTCTTTGATGACACGCAGGTTTATAAGGAAACGGGTGGCATCGTTTCACCGTTCCAAATTACAGCCGTCGCCTGGGCCGGTTATCAGCTGACTGCTGACCACGCGCTGCGGGATGTGCTTGGAAGGATCTCCCGAAATGAAACAGGCAAGCTGACCGTGCATTACGTTTGCCCGGAACTCCAGGAGTTCTTTGATATCTTCAAAAAATATCCGGCGATCCATGGGGAGCGAACGATCCCATATTTCATTTTCCATCATGGCGATATTGCAAAATTGTGCTATGCGACTAATGAGTTTCTGTACTATATGGGCGATGACGACATGCCGCTGATGTTCCGGACAGACGACGGCACCCTGGTTTCCGATAACGAGTTTGCCGATATTGGCCTTAGCGAGTCTGAACAAAATGTAGAGGATGGAACGGAACAACTTTTACCCTTTACGGACTATGATCTCGAAATCGCCTTTGATTCAGAGGGCGGCGAGGATCTGAAACCTTGAAAGTCCAGGCTGACACACGTAGCGCGATTATGAAAGGCAAGGAACCAATATCATATTTTCCGCAAGTAGAACGAAATCCATGTAAAGGAGACACAGACCGTTGTCTGAATATATCTGTACGGTTCGCTCGAACTATTTCCATGTGAAAGATCCAGCCTCGTTCCGCGACTTCATGGGCCGGGTGTATGGCTCTGGAGATAAGATCTTCCTCTGGCAGGAACAGGACGCGGAGGGCGGCCGATATTCGGATTTGGCTCCTACGGAGCCATTGCTGGATTGAAGAAAGCCGAGGCGGACGATGACGACCTGCTGGATGAAAGCGCCTATGACGAATTTATTCGGGGCCTGCAGGAGCATGTGGCGGAGAATGACGCCGTGATCCTGATGGAAACCGGCCATGAAAAGCTGTGCTATGTGACTGGCGCGGCGACCATACTGACCAGCGGCGGACAGGAGTATCTGAGCCTTGCCGAAATGGCCGCAAAACGGGCATCCGAAATGCTTGAAAATCCAGGCTGGAGCACACAGTGCGATTATTAGAGAAACGAGGTCTATCATGAAATATCCATATTATGAGGTCTGCATCGGACCTGGCCCCTTTCTCCCCGGGGATGACAGCAACTTCTGGATGTGCATTCACGGCGTCCGCCAGCCGACGCTGGAGGAGGCGGAGCAATTTCTGGCCGAGGATGTAAAAAACAACGGCGGCAAAGTGCTGGCGGTCAATCCGATCAGCGCGGAGGATGCGAGTGCGTTTTATGATTTGAGCGCGGAGGAGAAATGGCCGGTTTTCGGCGAGGAGGCCACGCCATGATCCCCTTCCATGAAGCAAGGTGCGGCCAACAGTTCTTTGAAGCCCAGCTCCCCAAACTGATCACCGCTCTATCGGACATCGCAGACTCCTTAAAAGCGCCCCGCCCCACCTATCACCTGAAGGCGGAAGTCCCGGAAAATTTTCTGTCCGAGCTGTACCTTGGGAACTATGTCCCCTTTGACCTGCCGGCAACCGATCTGGAAAAGGAACTGACCCCAGAGATCATTGCTGTTCAGGACCGGCTGCGCAAGACCGTGTCTGAGGATGCCTGGGCTTTGATCGAGCAATACGGCGGGCTGTTGGCCGCGAGCCGTACTGCTGGTCAGGAACAGGCATTTGCCGCCGGGTTCCGATCCGCCATGACGATGCTGGCCGCCGGCCTTACACAGCCGATGACGGCGGAAAAGGAGTGACCGGCGGTGGACGACCCACGAGCAGAACAGCAGACCAACTCGATCCTACAGCTGGACCTCGATGCCATCACGTTTTCGGACATCCATTGGCGTTATGGCACCTTCCAACCCTATTCCACTGGCTCCGGGCGGGATAAAAAATATTTCTCTCGCTCCGGTGTCGCCACACCCATAGGCGACATCCAGGAGGATCTGTGGTATCAGGTGGCCGAGCACATCGCCAAACGGGAAGGCGAGGAATGGCTCGTGGACGCACTGACCCAGTGGAACAAAGAACACAATTATATGAAGGCAAGTCCATCTGAACTTCGTAAAGATGCCCTGCACTCCTACTCCCACAGCCTCTATGACAATCCCCGATGGGTCGATTTCATCCCCTTCAACCGGCAATTCCGCCCGGAAGTGCTGGAGACCGCCGGATCGTCACTATCATCACCGACTGCTGCAAGGTCCCGGGAGAGGTGACCCAGGAGCAGATCGACGGGGCGCAGCAGGGGCAGGTATGTTGTCCGCACTGTGGGCGCTGGAGCACATTCAGCATCCTGTCGGAGGAACGTCTCCCCCGTGGGATAATTCTGAAACACTGCCTTAGAGGGTGCAGCTGAACCTTGCGTGTTCCGGCCTGGCACTTTTGAGGCAATCACAAATGAAATGGAGGCATCAATTCCATGAGTAAAAAGCGACGATTGACGCAGAAAGCCTTTTCCGAGGGGTCTGGATCAGGTCAGCAAGGCCCTTCAAAAATCATCGTACCCCGCATTGTCCGAGGTGTCTGTCCGCGTCGAGGACGGCGTCTGTATCTTGACGGCCACGGATCTGGACACCTGGCTGATCAAGCGGATACCTGCCCAGGGAGACGACCTGGCGTTCGTCTTTGCCCGCACCAGGGATGTTGCGAAAGCCTGCCGCCTGTTTGACGGCAACCTTGTGCTGGAACTGGAGGAAATCAGTTCTGAAAAGAACAAGGAGTGGCGCCTGTTTATGCGCTGCGGCTCCCGTGCCGCGCAATTTGACGTTATGGACCCGGAGTTGTATCCGGTCTACCCGTCCTTTGAAGCGGAGTCGTCCTTCTCTGTGAACGCGGCGGCGCTCTACGCCCGGGCTGAGCGGGTCAGCTATGCCGCTCTGGACCCGACACCCAACACGCAGCCAAACCGTACCAGCATCCAGTTCTCCGGCCCCTATGTGTTTGCCCTGGATGGGAACCAGATGGCCTGCGACACGGACCCGGCTTTCATCTTCCCTCAATCTTTCACGGCAAGCAAGGGGCCGTTTCCCATCTGAAACTGTTCGGGAAACAGGATGTCCAAATGGAGTTTGGAAAGGGACGGGTCCGGATCACAGACGGCGTGTTTACCTTGGACTTTCGCATTCCCACCATGGACCTCTATGCAGTGGAGCAGGCCATCCCGCAATCCTGTGCGGAATCCTTTGCGGTATCCCCCAAAGACTTTCTGCGGGAACTGAAATACCTCAAGGGATTCACAGTCAAAGAACGCCGCCCTATGTGCGTTTCCGGGCCGGTGAACTGGTCATGCCGGTCTCCTCCGGGACATACATGGCCGCGGTGCAGTGCGTTGGTGAAAACCGCATCACCTTTGCCTTTGATTTGAACCGGATGATCGTCGCCCTGCGGCAGTTCAAAGACGCGCCAGCGTGCAGATCAAAGTGAACAGCGCAATATCGCCCTTTATCATCGAGGCGGAGGGGCGCAGTGATCTGGCCCTGGTCTGTCCCATCAGACTTTCCGAGAAACTGATGGCGGCATAATGGCGGGCAGAGGATATACCAATCCGGACGCGGCCGGGTATCTCCTGGAGGCGGACGCCTGTAAAAAGGTCGAGGCGGAGCTAAGGCGAATCGCGGACAAGTACCAGCGAAAGATCGACCGGGAGCAGGCTGCAAGGGAAGCGGAATTTGAAGCAGCTATGCAGTACCGCAGTGAGAATGAACTCCTGGAGGCATACGGCTGGGAGATCATCACGGAGAAACAGTATGAGTCTATCTGGATATCTTTCGCCGGGGGCGTGAGGCCCTGGAAAACCATGCGCCCACAGTCAACGAAACGGCTCATCGAATCCTGCTGCGTATTCTCTCCGACATCGCCGCCGAGCAGCGGGAATGGCGCTTTTCGGCCCTTACCCCCGCCCAGCAGGCGGCTGAGATCGAGCGCGCGGAGAAAGCGAAACAGGAGTGGCATGAGAGGCTGCGGAAGATCAGAGAGGATCTGGACCTCGCCGCGAAACCCGATGGGCCATCGTGCAGCATGCATGGGACTGGTACGGCTGCTGCCATCTGTCAAGAACAGGTTGCAGAACATGGTGATTTCGGATAAAATAATGGTATCCGAATCAAATGCGTGACCATCATCGCCTACCTCTTGACAGGGTTTGGTGCCCTGGAGTCGAATACCTACACAGGACAAGGAGTACAGTTATGGCACTGGAGAACAAATTGGGGATTACCGAATCCCCGGAGTTGGCCCGGATAGAGGAAAAGCTCAGCAAGCAGCGAGCGCTGGAGTTATTTGAAACCGGCGCCCTGGACCGTCTGGAGGCCGGTACCTTTGCCGCCCTCGCCAGCATCCACCGAGCACTCTTTTCAGATATCTACGATTTCGCCGGTGAAAAACGCACCGTCAATATCGCCAAGGGCAATTTCCGTTTTGCTTCCGTCCTGTACCTGGATGCCGCTTTGCAGAATATCGAGCGGATGCCACAGTCCACCTTTCGACGAGATCGTGGAGAAGTATGTGGAGATGAACGTTGCCCACCCCTTTCGGGAAGGCAACGGACGCAGTATGCGGATCTGGCTGGATGGGATGCTGAAAAAGGCTTTGGGTCAGGTGGTCGATTGGTCCCGCGTGGATAAGGAGGACTACCTGCAAGCTATGGAGCGCAGCCCCGTCAAGGATCTGGAGATCAAGGCGCTGCTGGAGGCCGCGTTGACAGACCAGGTCAATGACCGCGCCGTCTATATGAAGGGCATCGACGCCAGCTACCACTATGAGGGCTACCACATCTTCCGGACGGAGGATCTGGCTCAGTCGCCGTAATTTGCCGTTCAGGCAACGCCAATGGAACCGCTGTGTGATGATTACACGGCAAAATATCTACCAAGGAACCGACAGACGAAACTTCAAGTTTTGTCTGCCGGTTCCTTTTTGCGTATTTTGATTCTCAAATGAGAAATATCATTTTTATGAGGAGTGATACTATTATGAATAAGCGCAGCATCAAAATTCCTGAAAGATGTTCCGCTCAGATCAAGGAAATGTGGCAGGACGAGGAGGGTTTCTGGGCCGCCGCGGCGCCAGGCTGGTGCTTTGATACCCTGAGTGGTTATCTGCTCCTCGCTGAAACGGAGGAGGAATTGATGGCCGAGGCCGGGAATCGGATCCGCCCGGAGGAATACGAGGTGCGGGACATGGATGGTCAGCGCAGCAGTGTCATTTCTATGAGAGGGCCTGCAGCCTGCTGCCCCAGCCCGGCTGGGCTATTCCATCATCTCCACCGGTACCGGCGAGAATTTCGAGCGCATTCAGCCCTCCGTCCACCGCAGGCATCAGGATTACCTCACTCTGGAGCAGGAGGACGGGACAACCATCTATTCTTTGCCGGATTATTCTCTGACGGTGCGGGAGGAACTGCAAAAAGGACGGAACCATCCGCCTGACCCCGTTGACGGGCGCTGTGGCATACACCAGCAGGAGCTGGCAGGAATTGCCGGAGGATGGCCTGTATGCCGCCTGTCTCCCTGGAACAGCAGATCAACCGCGAGGCGAGGAAGGGCAAAGAGGAACCCCAGCCGCTGCTGCGGGTCACGGGGGATCTCAGCGCCCCTCTTGTGTCAGCTCTGTTGGCGCTCCCGATCCCAAAGAGGACCGGCCTGATCGAAGTCAACCCCATAGCTGGCAGCGCGCTGTCGATCCAGGCGATTCCCAGAGCCAGCCCTCTGACCTCAAGATCATCCATCGGATCAGCCAGCTGCTCCAGGATAACGGCTACGAAGAGGCCAGCAAATTCCTCGTCTGCGCCTATGAACTGTGAGGTGCAGAAATGAAATACCGTAAGATTTACGAGGCGTTGGAGCGCCGGTGGCAGGTATCGCCCGGGTTCCGATTTACCGATCTCAGCGGCTGGCGCAATCCCCGCGGCAGAAATGCGCAGCGCCATGCCCTATGGATCGTGGCAGAGGACAAGCTGAGCGGTCAGCGTGTCTTGCTCGCCCAATTTGGTGGGCAGTTGTCCATCATGTACCAGAAGATGGACGAAAACGGGCTCTGTTACGGGGAAACCAGGCACATCCACTGCAAAGACCAGAAACACATGGCCCAGGAACTCGATGCGCTCTTTGCCAGAGCGCATAAGGCCGCATAGGAGGCAGATGAAATGACAACAGAAGAACTGATTGACGGTCTTGGCAGGCTTGCCAAGATCATGGGAAAGGCCGAGTTTCGGGATTGGTCTGCCTGGTGCAGAAATGCCGCGGAAGATCTCCTGCGAAGGAAGGAGGTCGTAGTCGTCAAGCATACCAAGTATTATTCGCACGTAACGGACATTTCCGCCTTTTGGGGCAAGGAACTTGCGAAAAAGAGCCTCCAAGCGAGTTTGAACTGCCGCTTAGAGGTGCTGCGGGATCTAGGCTACACACCGACAACCATCGCGGGTGAGGCTCAATATGAGATCAACGCTGCCGATGGAAACATCTACTACGAATGGGAGATCGAATCCATTCCGATTGCTGAAGAAACGGAATGTGAGGACCCGGAAATCACGGGCCAGTACAAGGAGTATCTCCGGAGGCGCGGGGGCCTGGACAGTTATCTGATCAAGCTGCTGGTCCAGATAAGGGCCGCGCTTTCATCAGGCGCATCCGGTATTCCCGGGGAACTCCTTGGAGAGATCGACCGTTATATCAGCAGATTTTCCACGGAAGCGATCTGTCCCCGCTGCGGCAAGCGGCTTTTTTAAGCGACCTGCCGCAGTATGCGTATGTCTGTTATGACTGCGATGAAAACTTTTTGAGGCGGAGGCCGCCCACAGGAGGGAACTGCCATGAATAAGGCCAAACAGACCCATGAGGCCGCACCTTCCCAACAGCCGGCGGCGCGTATACAGGGGCAAAGAGGTGCTGACCCAGGACACCTTCGACTACTCCACCGCTCAAGTCGGCGATTATGTGGAGCAGGCCGTGGTGGATGACGCTATGGACTGCCTGCCGCCCGCCTGTATGAGCGCCGCCTGTTTCCAGATGGGCGAGCCCTATTCCCACCGCGAGGACCCTGATACGGGCAAGTGGCGTGCCACTTACGCCACCTTCAAGCGGTGCTTGGACGTACCTGGCGTCTGGGAGTACTGCGGTCACTGCTTCCAGGGCGAGACTGTGGAGCGGGGCCGAGATCCCGTGTACTGTTGACAAAAATGGAGGATATTTATGGCAATATTGAAAATTGCCCCGAAGAGGACTACCAGGTGCTGATGGAATATCTGAGTGATTCCGACGTCGTTCTGCTCCCGGAATCTGTCCTCGCGAAGTTTTCTCCTGAAATCCAGCGGAAATTCCACCAGTTGGATCAGGAGGGCCAAGTCGACTACGACTTTGGAGGCGACCCTGACGTCTATGTAGATGTGATCAGGAGCGACTGCTGCTATGCCTACAAGACGCTGGCCGAAGCGGAGGATGACGGCAGCGAAGATCTGACCTGATGGCCCGCCGCGAACGCGGCAAGCATACACCAAGCCCGGAGAAACGCGCCCACGGCGTGTTCCTCCGGGCTATTTCTATATTTGGAGGATCAATGAGAATGAATCTGTTGGATAAATTTGAAACAGTCACTGTGAAAGCGGACGTCCGTATCACACCAGAGGACAAAGCCTATTGTGAGGCGCACCAGGCGGCCTATGACGCCGCGATACAGGCCTTCCAGGAACTGGCCTTTTTCTGGGAGGACATGGAGAACACACAAAAGGAGCTGCTGGGCGGTTCGGACACCTCCTATCTCTCTTCCCGCGACGGCCCTGAGATCTCCCAACGGCAAATCAACAAGCACCTGGAGCATCTGCACCGGGCGGTCATCTATAACATCGTCCACTATTTCAATTCCACCTATCATGTATCAGTGTCTGCAGACCATGTAGCCAACAATCTGCTGCCCCAGAAGCCGGATCTCAGAGTCTATGAGAACAAAGAGGCCCATGATGCTTACCACGAAAAGCTGCGGGCAAAGCCAAAATCCGCTATGAGGATGTGGTGGATCAGATCATCCTCCTGCTGGATGGGCGCAGCTTTGCCGAGCAGGCGTTCCATGAGCTGGCAGAGAAATGCCACAAAGCGGCCTGGAATTTATATAAAAACAGGCCGGAGTATGAGCGGAAGAAGGCCCTCATTACCTTCAACGGCTACTTCTGCACCAACCACCACTACAGCTGGCAGGACGAATGGACGCTGGAGGATAAAATGAAGGATATTTTGCGGGGCGTGGCCCACTATGAGACCGGGTCTTTCAGTCTCTATCCCCTGGGCTTTTTCCGAGCTGCTTGGATACAGCCGAAGTCCAGACAATGAACGTGAGTTCTCTACCTGCAAAAAAGGTAAAAAGGACTGAAGATGTTCAAAAACGGCCGTGTGGATATCCGCTTTACCACAGAGACCGACGCGGCGGAGTTCGCGGCCAGATACCTCGGCCTTGTTCCCCTAACAGGCCGCACAGAAAGAGGTGAACTATCGAATGAAATATGCACAACAAGAGATGGACCTGACCCTGGAACAGCGCAAGGCCCTCAACGAGAAGGTCCTGTATCTCATTGACAGCAGCAGCGCGGAGCAGGCAGGCATCACCGGCGAGGACATCTACAACGCTTATACCGGCGAGGGCGGCCTGCATGGCCTGGAGCGGGCTGACTTTGATAACTACCACGCTTACAGCGAGAAGAAAAAGAGATCGAGAACGGCCAATTCTTTACCCCACCGGCCATCTGCCAGTTAGTGGCTGAAAGCCTGCGCCCCTCCATCAGCGATGTAGTAGCCGATCTCACCTGCGGGAAAGGCACTTTCTTCAATTTTATGCCCGTGGAGACGAACTGCTATGGCTGCGAGCTGGACGCCAGGGCCTATAAGGTGGCCCACTTTCTCTATCCCGGCGCCAGATTGGAGCTGACCGACATCCGCACCTACAAGCCGGACCTGCGCTTTTGACTATGTGGTCGGCAACCCACCATTCAACCTAAAATGGTACGGAGGATGGGGAATGCCTCTCCCAGCTCTATTACTGTATCAAGGCTGCCCAGGTGCTCAAGCCACTGGGCATTCTGGCTCTGATTACACCCTACTCCTTCCTGGCGGACGATTTTTCGGACAAGGCCATGATCCACGAGATGGAGGCCCGGTTCAGCTTCCTCGGACAGGATTACCCTGCCGGAGGATGCCTTTGCCGCCTTTGGGGTCGCCAGCTTTCCCACCAAGCTACAGTTCTGGCAGAAGAAAAGCGAACTGAAGGACTGGACGGCCCCGCCGCTATACCACCAGCGCCCTATATGCCCTTGCGGACGATTTTGATCCGGAGTATGAGGCAGAGCGCTTATATGAGCAGGTGCTGATGCTTCCCAAGGCAGATTTGGAGAAGAATCGCTCCCATGTACTGTTGGAGCTTGCCCGGATGAAGCAGACCTCCGCTGGGTTCGCCTACGAGACACAAAAGCTGCTCTATCAGATCAAGGCCCACCCGGCGGTGCGTGACAGGTATACGAAATGCTGTGAATATCTCCACCGCTTCTATACCCAGCAGAAGCCGGATAACATGGACTATAAGGAGTGGGACCGTAAAAAACTGACGGAGGCCAAGGTTCTGGCCTATCTGCGACGGACCCTGCGCCGGCAGAACCGGAAACCTCCCCAGGACGTGGCGAAACTGGTCAAACAGAACGACCAGTTTGTCTACAAGGCATACAGCGCCAAAGCCAAGGTGCTGATTCCCACCAGAGTGGAGTAACCCGGTCTCCGTCAACGACGCCGTGCTGGACAATACGCCAGAACGGTTTCCGGGCTTTGAGCGGCTGATCCGCCGCAAGCGCAGGGAGTATGAAAATCAGAGCCAGCCGTTTGCGGATATGGAGGAAGATCCCTTTATTACTGAGTGGCTGGAGGAATTTACTCTCTGGGACGACGAGAACGAGGAGGTCGTCCAACTTAACGACATCCAGCGCCATGACATCAACCTAATGCTGCAGAAGCGGTACGGGCTTCTCCAATGGGAGCAGGGCAGCGGCAAGACCCTGGCCGCCATCGCCACCGGCACTTACCGGATGGAGCAGCAGCATCTTCACTCCACCTGGGTGGTGTCCTCAGCCATTTCGATCCGCAACAACTGGGATGTGGTCCTAAAAAACTACGGCCTGCCCTACGTATTTGTTGGAGCGGCTGAAAGACTTCGACCGCATCCGGCCTGGGGTTTTTGTGATCATGACCCTTAATAAGATGGGGGACTTTCGCAGGCAGATCAAGAAGTGGCTCAAGCTCCACGGCAAGAAGATCCAGTTTGTGTTTGATGAGAGCGACGAGATTCCAATCCGTCTTCCGTTCGGGACCAAGGCAGCTCTGGACTGTTTCCGCCGTTGTTACTGCAAGCTGCTGACCACGGGCACCAGCACACGCAACAACATTTCGGAGTTTGCCCCTCAGCTGGAGCTGCTCTATAACAACTCCGTCAATATGCTCTGCTGGTGCGATACTACATACAGTTATGACCGGGAGGACGGACGCATCGTGGCACACCACAAAAATCCGCTTTATGGAAACCCATTCCCGCCTATAAACGCGGCTATACCCTGTTCTCCTCCTGCCATCTACCGGAGAAACCCACTGTGTTCGGTATTGGAGAGCGGACTCAGGACATCTACAACGCGGATATACTGGATGACATTCTGGCCAAGACTGTCATTACCCGCACCTTTGAGGAGGTCACCGGGAAGGAGATCCGCCGCATCCATCAGGCTCCGGTGCTTTGCGGCTCCGGAGCGCGAAGTCTACAACAAGGTGATGAAGGAGTTTGAACCCATCTGGCGCAACTATTATACCTCCACCGGCAATCACCGCAAGGACGCCATGCTGAAGCTGATGCAGCAGATCACTCTGATGCTCCGAGTCAGTGCCGCACCCAACACGCTAGCGGAGTACGAGAGCGGCACCATCCCGGTCAAGATCCGGAAAGCTGTGGACCTGACGGCCCAGTGGGAGAATGAGATCGTCGCCATTGGAGTCCGGCACAAGGTCGTGCTGGACGCCTACGCGGAGGCAATCCAACAACTCCTGCCGAACCGGCCTTTGATTAAGGTCACCGGCTCCACCACTTCCTTCGCCAAGCGGCGGGCCCTGCGGAAGTCTCTCAAGGAGACGGGGAACGGCATCCTGCTCTGCACCCAACAGAGCCTGCCCTCCAGCGTCAACTTTGAGTACGTCAACAAGATCATCCTCCCGGAGCTGCACTACAACAATTCCGGCATGAGCCAATTCTATATGCGCTTTATCCGGTACACCTCCACAGAATTCAAGGACATCTACTTCCTCACTTACGCTGGGAGCCTGGAGTCTAACCTCATGCAGATGGTGGTGGCCAAGGAGAAGATCAACCTGTTTATGAAGGGCAAGGACGCGGATCTGGACGAGATCTATGAGAAATTCGGTATCGACTACAACCTTATGGCCCTGCTGATGCGCCGGGAATTGGACGAGAAAGGCCACTTCCAGATCCGCTGGGGCAAGCAGCTGATCGCATGATAAATCGACAATAAAAAGGAGAATTGACATGAAGAAAATATCGCGTGATCATTTATCCCAAATATGATTTGGAACTGGCCTGGCTTGTGAATGAATCGCATTTTGACATTGACCAGCCTGAATACAGGACCTGTATGCGCTGCGGACAAAAATGCGGTATCCTCTGGCCCAAAACGCGCTGAGTCGGGCGCTGGAGGTCTATGTGTGTCCCGATTGCGGGATGGACGAGGCGCTCCGGGATGCCACTGGCGAGATACTGCCTATGAGTGAGTGGTACATCGTAAAGCACCACTATTTTGGTGAGCATGAACCGCCCAACACCTCACGGCTGCTGTGGGACTGCCGCTTTCAGCAGGTCTTTAGCGGTCCAAAGAAAACGCTGCCTCTGAACAACGTACTGTTCCCCGTGTCGCTGATCGCGTATTCCCGCTCCGATTATGACGGGTACAAATGGTGGACGACCTGGTTCCCCGGTCAGGAGGAAAAGGCGTCGCCGGAAGTGGCCTCTGAAATGGATGCGATTCATGGATGCGCTTTTCGCCCTGCCGGAGTTCAAAAACCTGCGGAGCATGAGGCGCGCCTGCAAACTCTATGCGGAACCGACAACGGAACAAACAGAATATAACCTCTATTCAGAAACGGAGCGCCTTTATATCTGGCTGCGGCTGATCACTCGTGAGAAAGACTACAATTTGTATGTCTATTTCTATGATAAGGATGCGGCATAAAGCCGGGTAGTGGATTTCTCAACGAGGCGATACACAACAACAGGGGGACGGGTGGAACATATTCCGCCGTCCCCCTGCCGCGCTTTAATTGTAGCCACATTGTCGGCAGAACCTATACGCTACACCATGTCACAGTGCCTTTCCAGTGCTGGTCCCCCAGACAGATCTTGTGACAAAATATCCCCTCCCTGTGAGCCGCCAAGCCCACAGGGAGGGGTATTTTCTATTAAACGATGATGGGCATCGGTCAATCAGCAGAGCCGTCCGAGCCCTCCGGTACTGACGTAGCCTTAATGGGAAGGCCATTGACCGTGACGCCATCCGCTGGAATCAGGAGATATGCGCGGCCGTCGATCATCCGGGTCTCCACCAAATAGCTGCGGTCTGGATCCACTGAGATCCGGGCGTCCGCTGTTTCCACCTCGAATTTTCCGCTGTCGATCAGATTGGACGGGTCCAGCACAGTGCCTTTCCCAAACTGTTCCTCGCAATTCTCCAGGAAGCGCGATACCTGCTCCTCCGGCACATTACAGCTTTGGAGGATCGCACCCACCTCGCCGACTGTGACGGCCAGTGGCTCCGGGTCATGGCACTCCTTATGCTGCACAATCTGGTCGCGCAGACGTTCATGAATCGCCTGCGCGATCTCCATGCTGCAGGCACCCTCCAGTGCGTCAGAAAGCGCGGTTTCAAATGCGTCCCGCTGCTCAGCGGACGACAAAAGGGGGCTCGGTGTGGAACACAGCGTCGATGAACTCTTGATGGAGTTGGTCGGGCTTTTGGAGTAAAATAGGGCGTTATAGAGATTGGCCGCACGGTCATCGAAGGCGGGGAACAAGAAACCAAGCTCCGGCGGCGCTACGATCTGATTGGCTGTGCAGCTGTGGAACTCATTTTCTCCGGCAAAGAAGCCGAGCTCCGGCTTCCCGTCCTTGACCGGACAGATGCAGCAGACGATGTAGGAAAACACGGTGTCGGAGGCGTCTGCCTAGAGCAGATAGTTGCCGCCATCCATGTCAAGCGTCCCAATGACACGGTCATAAAATGCCTTTCTGGCTTTTCCGTCTTTCAGCTGGCTATCCCGCAGAGCCATTAGGGAGACTGTGCTCCTCGCTGTCCGCCACCTGCTGTGTGGAAAACACGATGTCAATGAGGTTCTTGCCCTGTGTGCCGGACAGCGACTTTTTGGAGGCTTAGGTACTTTTCCGACTCCTCCTGCGGCATAATACCAAGCGGTTCATCCAAATAGGAGATGATCTCCCGGTTGCCATTGACATAGCAGCCGTAAATGTGGTTGATTGCGCTTTTATCCGGACGGAACCGCCGCCGCAGTTCCGCGATCTCCTTTTGCGTCATGATGCATTCCTCGCTTGTTTAGATTTTGCCGCGACAGGGCTGCGGCAAATCACATGTCCTGACGACATAAATTCCGGATGATGGGCAAGGACGAGCGTCTAGGATGGCCCGCTTCCCAGCGTGCGCTCGTCCCATGCGGCATGATTTTCCGCTTTGCGGACGGCATAAAGTTGGCGGGAAAGGACGGATAGGATCCGTATAATGAATTAGCGATTTTCCACTTGGGCGATAAACTGCGCTTTCTGCCTTCCCATGCGGTTGAGGATCTCCACGGCCGCCCGCTGCTGCGGGTCATTCATATTGAAGCGAATGGTGAATCTGCCAGGCTGCATTTTATCGGCCACGGGGATCACCTGCCTCCCGAGAACGCTTGATACAGCAGTTCATATCCCTTGGCGTTGGCCCGGACGTCCTCCACAAACAGAGCGGAGCCAACTTTCCCTGATGCCAGGATCTGACGGTGCTAAAAGGATGGAGCCGCCGCCTACAAATACGACCTTGCCGGTTTTAAGTTCCAGGCCCCGCTCCCGCAGGGCGCTGAACAGATCATTGACAAAATCCTGGGCCTGCCGTTCCACGATCCTCGCAACATCCGGTGTGGCCGGCGCCTTCTGCTTGAGCAGAATGGCATCGATCTCGTCCTCGTCCAGAAGCATATCATGTTCTGCGTTGACCTTGGAGATGATCTTGTTATAAAGAGAGATCACGCCGCTTTCCAGTGAATCGCAGACGGCTAGGTTTCCTTCTCCGTTCCTGAGCTGGAGATAGTCGGCCGTAAACCCGCCAATGTCCAGCACCAGCGCTCTGGGCTCATTTTGCAGGGTGGGGAGGATGGTGACCGCCGCCGCGTAGGACTGGGGGAAACAGGCCACATCGTTGATCAGAATCGTATAGGACTTTTGTCGATAGGCAAAGGATACGGGACCCCGGCCCAGGAAATAGCTGGTGAATGCCTGATACTGTGCACCGAAGTGGGCGGGCGGCAGGCCCACCGCAAGCTGTACTTGGATCGTACCCGCTGTATATCGCCCAGCAGCGTTGATTTCCCGTGCGATGGCAAACAGGGTGAGGACAAAAAACCGCTCGTCCTCCGTCTTGTCCCGGTGATATGGAATACGATGATCAGAGAGCTGGTAATACCGCCCTCGGTACTTGAGCACGTCTTTCCCAAAGGGGCGACCTCACTCTCCACCAGGCCCGATACAAATGGATCCCCGCGCGGGAGTTTTACGGATTTGTTGCCATGATCGATTGCAATTAGCATAGTCAGAAAACCTCCTTTATACATCTTTAATACGTTTCTTATACGTCAAATTGCAACAGAATTGCACCGATAATTTCTGAGGCATTCTGTTCGTTCACATGTCCAGCATTACAATATGAAATAGGGACCGGCCGAAAGTGCCGGCCCCTATTTGTACCCAATGCTGCGCTCAGAAATTAAGCCTGGGCATCTGATGATGTTTCCGTCAGTTGCTTGAACGTATGGACCCCGAAGTATTCCGTGTTCCCGTCGTCCCAGACTTCAACTGTCGTGTCCAATTCGATTGCGCCATCGTGTATAAGGATGGTGGCGGTCAGCGCACCGTAGTTAAAATCCATAAAATCATCCTCAATGGTATGTGCCCGGAAGTGCTCTGCAAGGGCCTTGGAAATGTTTCTCTGGAATTGTCGCCTCCCTTGACTTTGCTGAACTCGGCCTCCAATTTGCGGAAATCGGCCTCGGCTTGGGTCCGGAGCGTTTCTGGCAGTGGGCAATTTCCGCTCTGCCGCTTGTCCTCCGCTATCCTGCTGGGTGCCAGTACCATCACATATCCCCCTTCCAAAGTCCATGGTCTTTTAGGACTTCCAGTAGCAGCATCTCGATCCTGTCGTAGCGGAACAGGCCATCGGCACTTCTTTCCAGCAGGTCAACGCACTCTTGTATCACCAATGGGGTGATCTTTTCCGGGGTATCTCCAGGATTTCAACGAGACGGTACGGGACCTCCTGCCGGATGAATTGGCTCAGAGGTGTGTTCTCCGGGTCGTAGGCGGGTACACCACTATGGAGCAGGTAGGCCACCCCTCTGGAGTAGTGCTGGTCGAACCATCTCCAGATTTCCTCCCGATTTGTGCCCGCACTGAAGATGTAGAACGGGGCCTCGATGGTCTCCACCTTTGGATTCATCGGCACATCCTCCAGCTCTTTCCAGAGGGACTCCAGATGCCTGTCCCGCTCTTCCGGGGACTCCTTGGACAGCATATTCTCCATTGCCTCCTCGTAGTGGTCATTCAGATCCTCGCAGTCAAGGCAGATAAGGCTGCTATCCTGCTCCTCATGGAAAAAGCAGTTGAGGTCGCCGCAGATGGTCACTTTGGTGTGGGCAGGCAGATGGTTCAGCATGGCCCGCAGTTCGCCTACCGTCTGGAACCCGCGTCTTTTCCGAATGTCATACATTACAGTTTCCTCCTATTTTAAAATTTGAACAGGCGGGAGGAATCAAAGAGAACGGTTTTTCCATCTTCCGTTTCCCTCGCCGCTGTTGCGTGAAATGCGCTTCTGGAGATGCCTGTCAGGAATTGTTTCCGTCCTAGAACCGCGATTGCCGTTGCCTGGGAGATCGTTTGCCCTTCCAGGGTGTATTTCGTATTCCTGGACTGCATTGCCGCCTCAATTTGAGGGAAATCTGCTGTTTGATATCCCCAGTGGAGCAGTAATGTCTTGTCTTCCGATGATAGTTTCAAAACGCCGCCTCCTTACTTATTGTTTAACAGTTCCGAACCTGGCCCCGTCGCAGTGATGCACTTCTTCGTGGATCATGTGCGAAAAGGCGTCCAAAGGTTTGGGGAAACACAGTACCCTTCCTCGCTCCGGGTATTGAAGTACCAGTATCCGCTCTTAGTCAGATAGACCTTTCTGTACCGTTTCTGCCCGGGAATGGTCAGCGTCAACTGCAGGCCGCCTGCCCCTAACTCCGCGTGGATGAGCATGAAGGCCGCTGCGTATGCCTCGCGTTCATCCCGCTCGACAAAGCCCCGCAGATCTGGAAGGCGGGGGCATCGGCCTGATGTATGCGTAAAGTCCCGCCGGCTCCGCTGGTGCTTGTCACGGGATCGGCAATCCTCCGCCTCACATTGCGCGCAGTCAACGGGGCCTTTGATGGGTGGGAAATAGTACTGATCGATCATTGTCAAACCCTCCGTGTTTGATTTGCAGGGCAGGGAGAATGTTGTTTTCTTCCACCCGGCGCTTGTTTTGGTTGGTTCTTTTGAGAGAGAAAGCCGCGACAGCAAAAAACTCTGTCGCGGCTGCAAATGAAATATGTTCTCAGCAGAAGAAACGGATCTCTTCCACCTTGAAGTGTTCCTTCCATTTCTGGCAGATCATAAAGAACTGCGCGGAAATCACATCCAATAGCTCATTCAAATCATTTTGTGGGATCTTGCTGCTGTTGTTGGCAACGATACATTGGCCTGCCCGGGTAAGCCATACCTTTGTTGCGTTCGGCGATGGTTTTCCCTTCACAATGTGGACATGGATCGGCTCATTGTTTTCGTTGGACAAAAACACCAGATATCCACCGATGCGGAACAGGCTAGGCACAGCTGATCCCTCCCTGTGCAGCATAGCGGTACAGGAGGTGGGCGTTGTGTCTCAAAAACTCCTCAAAAAAGCGGATTTCCTCGGTGGCAAAGCCCTCGTTGAACTTCCACTGATATGTGGGGAGAACACATCTTGCGGAGTCAAACCCTGCTCTGTCGCCCGCTCGAAATGCACCTCGACCTGCTCTGTGCCATTATCGTCGATGATATGGGAATGAGTGATCTCTGTTCCGTCAGCCAGTACCATATAGGGATACATCATGCGTATGTCCCCCTTCTACAAAGTCTTGTAATTATTTTACCAGACAATGCGGGAAATAACAGCTGCATTTTGCCAACCTACGCCCCGGCTGCCATCTGGAAGAACTCCGCCGGGGACAGTACCGGGATTCCAAGTTGTCTAGCCTTGTCCAGCTTGCTGCCGGCGTTTTCGCCGCAGACCAGATAGTCGGTCTTGCTGCTCACCGAGCTGCCGGCATGGGCGCCCAGGGCCTCGATCTTGGCGTTGATCTCGCTGCGGTTATAGGGTTCCACCTTTCCGGTGACCACCACAGTCTTGCCAACGAAGGGGTTATCCCCAGCCTCCGGTATAGGACCATCTGCGGAAGGGGGCGCGATACGCACCAGTTCCCGCAGTTCATACCATACAAACCAGTTGTCCTCGCTCTGGAACCAGCGTGGATATTCTGGTGCAGGGTCTCTCCAAAGTCGGGGAGCTGCGTGAAATCGTAGCCGGAGACCACCGCCTCTTCAAATTTATCCAAACTGCTGTGGAACTGCCGGGCCAGAGTCTTGCTGGCGTTGTTGCCGATCATGGGAATGTCCATGGCAATTAGATACCGCTCGAAGGTGGTATCCCGGCTGCGCTGGATGGCGTCCCAGAGATTTTGCCAGGACTTCTCGCCAAATCCTTCCATGCGTATGATTTGGGTCCGATGTTCATCCAGCCGGTAGATGTCCATATAGCTGTGGAGGAAACCGCAGCCGATGAACTTCTCCAGCCTGCTCTCAGACAGGCCCTCGATGTCCATGGCCTTCTCTCCCGCAAAGTGGACGAACTGCCGGAGCCGGCGGGTCTCACAGCGCGGGTTGTCGCAGTGGAGGGCCTTTGTAATGCGCTTTTGGCCCTCCACCACGGATTCCGTCTCATGGATACGGGTGGGCTCGCCGCAGCAGGGGCAGGTATGTGGGATCAGCTTCTCCATGTCGAAGCCGCCTCGGTCCAAATTCTCCTCCACATGGGGGGTGATCATATTCCGCTTGGAGACTTTGATGCGGTTGCCCGGCATCAGCTCCAGTTTTTCAATGAAGGAGAGATTGTGCAGACTGGCTCTGGACACCTCACATCCGTCGATCTCCACGGTGTCAAATACGGCTACCGGAGCGATCTCACCGGAGCGGGATGTGTTCCATTCAATGTACTGGAGCTGGCTTTCATAGGTGTCATCCTCGAATTTGAAGGCCATTCCGTCCTTATAGTGGTGGTTCGTCTGGCCGCAGGACTTGGAATAAGCTACATCATTGAAGGTGAACACGATGCCGTCGATGGGAAGATCGTGTTCCTCCGCCAACTTCTGCATCTGCTCAATCCCAACTTTGACCCATTTCAGAGACAGCGGCGCCTTCGTCTTGAGATAACTGCACAGATAAAAGCCCAATGGACTGAGCATCGTCAGTCTGTCGGATTTCAGCGGGTACTCTTCAAAGCCTTCCAACACGTTGAAGGCCCGAAACTCCAGCCGACGCTTTTGGCACTCAGCGGCGTCCAGCAGACGGATGGAGCCGGAAGCCAGGTTACGGGCATTTTTATAGGGTTTGCCGTTTCTGTCCCGAGCGGTCTCCTTCAGAGCGGCAAAATCGCTGGGCCGGATAAACGCCTCCCCGGTGACCACCAAGCGCTCTTTGTGGGGGATCTGCAGGGGGATGCCCCTGATTGCCCGCGCGTTGTGGGTCACAATGTCGCCCCCATAGCCGTCTCCGCGGATAGCCGCCTCCTGCAGACTGCCGTTTTCATAGGTGAGCTTGAGGGTAAGGCCGTCCAATTTGAGCATGATCAGCACCAATTTGTCGCCGACAAACGAGAGCATTTCCTCCTCACTCTTGACCTTATCCAGGGAGAGCAAAGGGAATGGCGTGGGTGGTCTTCGGCAGCTCACTGACAGACGGGTATCCCACCGTCTGGGTCGGCGAATTGCTCATGACGATACCTGTTTCCTTTTCCAGCGCGGCCAGCGCGTCAAAGAGCCGGTCATATTCCTGGTCGCTCACGCTGGGGGCGCTGAGGTTGTAATACTCATGGCGGTACTGGTTGAGCAGGTCGGTCAGGGTCCGAACCTGTTCATAGGCTTTTGTGTTCTGTTCCATTACGCTGCCGCCTCCTGTTCGTCTAAGATGCGGAAGGCCATGATCAGATGGTCTTCCGTATGAGTTGTGTCGCTGTCATAGGCACTGCAGACGCCGTCCTGGAAACTCCAGAAGGGCGCCCTATTCCACCAGAGGATCAAGCCAAGGCCTTGGTTGGCGGTGCGGGTCCAGTCCTCCGGATCGCCCGCCACCGCGCTGTAAAAGCCGGTCGTGTTCGTCTGCGTCACCTGGCGGATCTCGCCAATACACTCCTTTCGGCAATGGGCAATGATTTGGAACCGTGGATTTTCTTTCATCGCTTTTTTTCAGCTGATTGAGATTTTTGATCATACGCTTTCTAACGCTCCTTCCTCATGCGCTTTTTTCATAGTGGATGAACTCCTCACAGCCGTAGATGATGCTGAACTCCGACCTGAGCAGATAGTGTGTTTCTCGCTTCTGTCGCTGCCGGATTATATCTATGGCCTCGTCTCTGGTCTCCGTAGACCCAATCTGGGTGCCGTCCTAAAAATGTAATATCGGTTCACCATGGCTCGCCCTCCATTTTTATAATCATAGTGTAGAGTATGCCTTCATGAACCAGCTCCCATTTGCCCTCGAACTCGTCGAAAACGTCGGTATGGGCGACCTCGTTTCCACGTCGGTCAAACAGGACGCCCTCTGTCCAAGAGGGCGCGTCCTTACTTCCGCAACATTTGACATCCATCTGCATCCCATCTGGGAAGATTACGGATTTGGTAATGGTATTGTCTTCACCCTGGTACTGCTCCACCGACTGTGCAAACAAGTAACCATCAATGGCGATACTCTCTGCTCTGGAGATTTCAACGCCCTCACAGTAGTTTAGGCCGCCGAGCCCCTGACCGGTGACGAGGCGATTCAGGGCTTGGGCGAGGGAAACGACACCGTGGGCTGCCTCCCGCACCCTTTCATATAGGCTCTCTGTCTTTCCGTCCCAATCCTCGGGAGCGATGAACAGCCTGCCGCCCTCCAGGATGAAGATCCGCTCGTCAGCGTCCAGGTTCGGAAGTTCCGATACTTTTATCTCCGTAACTGGAAGGAGTTCTTTAGCGGAATTGGGCCTATCCAGGGAGGAATGGAAGCATTGCTGCGCCTCAGCGCAGGCTTTCTGAAAGTCGGAGAAGGTTTTGACCTCAAAGAGGCGGAACAACTCATCTTCGGTCAAATCGCAGGAATCGAGGGCGGCGCCTCTCCGGGCGTATTCCAACTTGTCGCCGTTGAACTCGGGGGAGAGAATAGAGCTTACGTTCCTTGTTGTCAACATAGATGAACAGTCTGCGTGTCATGTAGTAGATCCTCCTTTATTGTGTTCCTGTTTTTCCAACATCCGGGCGTACTCCCGCTCCAGTTCCTTTAGCGGGGTGTATCGGTGGATGTTGTCATTGACATAGGCGTGGCCGTGGAACATGAGCAGGCCGCAGAGCCGGCCCATCAACTCGCACGCCTCCTGATCCTGGCGCAGCGTCTTAATCGTACCGATAGGCAATCTGGTGCGGTCCGTCGCGTCGAAACTGCCCTCCAGGAGCAGGTCGAGGTAGATCCTTCGCAGCCAAATTGCAGGTGAGGGAGAATATTGAAGCGGTAGTCGGTGAGATACTGGTCCCGATCTGGCGACTCCGGTTCCTCCTTATTGGGCAGACAGTAATCCAGAATCGGGTCTATGCCAATCAGGTCTCCCGCTGCACGGGCCCTGTCCAGGATGGCATTGAACAGTTCGCTTTTCCGGTCCCGCTTGGGGTGGGTATAGGGAAACTCCGGCTGTTCCCGCTCCAGCCACTGGCGCACTTGGAGACGGTCGCTGTCCCGGAACAGACTGACGAACAGGCTGGCACGCTGCTCAGGCGTCAGATCGTCCTGCTGCTGATACCAGCGGGCCCGGTCTAAAACCGTTCGGCTATAGGTACTGGCGTCAAGTCTACTCCGCCAAAGGGCCTGGCCCTTATGAGCATAGAATAGATCTCGCTGAGCAGATCCTTCCAGGTGCCAGCCAGCGGCAAAATCAGGCGATATTTCATGGCCCTCCGGCAATACTGACAGCGCCCCGTCAGATAGAAACTCCACTCCTTGCCCGGATGTTTGAGGGACGGATACTCCAGCTCCCATCGTTCAGGTACAAAATAGCCGTGAAAGTCGCCGCCATATTGGACCGTTCCGTCCGTCCACTGCTGGCATCCGCAACCTCTTTCCTCACGCGGCATGGGGCCAGGCCCTCCTTATTTTTGTATTTGCCAAAGTTCAGTTCATGGATGATACGGGCGATCTCCGCGTCGTTGTCCCATGTGGTGAACATCACCGCGCGGTCGGGGCCGGCGCCCACATGTTCAGCCACCTCGCCGCCGTAGATCTGCATCAGCACCTCCGGTCGTTTCGCACAGACGATTGCCAAATTCCCAAGCTGTTTCATTTTCTTTGACCTCCTGTGATTTAATAGACGGCTCTCCATCCGGGCTGCTGTTTCAGCTTTTCCAGCTTTGCCGCTTTGATGTCCGCCTCCGCCACTTCACTGTCCTCGGCGAAATCGGAAACATCCAAGTCGAAGACCTTCTGGAATATATCCGTATTTGCGTAGATCGCCTGGACAAGCCCTCCTTTGACCTCCACGGCCAACTCTACCTGGAGTTCGTGCTCCTCAATGCGCCAGTTCTCGATGTCGGTATCATCTCGCACCAGGGCCTCGCCGTCATGGCAGTACGCGTTGTACTCCTCCGTCTGGTTCGTCTCGTCGAATTTCCATGCTTTGAGGGTATCCTCATAGTCCTGCCGCATCGCATCCTGTGCGGCGGTCCGATCAATAAACGGCTTTGCGCTGGAACCCCAGGCGGAATCAGTGTCCTGCTCATGGATCAAAATATTAAGTTTCATAGGTAACCTCCAATGACCCTTTCTTGTATCATATTTCAGTTTCATCAATCAATTTTAGTACACCGGCATGTGTGCCCCCAGAGGGCGTGCACCTGCCGGCCATTGTTACGCTGCTGTTCTTCCCATAAGAGTGTGCATGTTCTGGGCGATAGCAGACTGCCTTGTCGTGTTCTTCAGGATCTTAGCCTCCCACTTGGTCAAGAACTTTTTTGCATCTGCCGGAAGGTCCCCGTTATCGTATCCTCGTGCCTGCACAATCGCATTGTCGATCACCTCTATTGTCCCTACTGGCTTGTCCAATTTCTGCGTGCGGCGCAGAAACAGAATGATGCACTCCTTCATAGCGACTCGCTTGACATATCCGCCAACGCAGTGATGCAGCCGGTGGCCCTCTTCAGTGATCTCCTTTGATGTTTTAGGCGCCATGATAGTCCACCCATCCCTCTCAAATCGGTACAGCTTTTCCAGCAAGGGGTAAGCCTGTTGGATTTGCCGCTCATAGATTGCGGCCTTTTCCGGGTCAGATAGGCTTGCGACTTTATCATGTGCGTCCTTCAGGTCGCGGGGAAAAAAAGGACGAACGAGTTCTTTAAGTCGTACTCCAGCCCCCTCACACATACACAGGTAATCACGGTATTGAACCAAAGTGTTGGCATAATCCGTATATCCATCTCCATAGAACCTGTGTGCGGGCCGCTTATTTTTTTTCATACTGCTCTGCGATATACCGCATCATTTTATGAGGGGTGGTGTATGACAATGGAACCAATAGATCCCTAAGCCTGCTGATCTTGTGCCTGCCGCACCAGTCCAGGAGTTCCTCGTCAGGCTGCAAGCCGCAGCGAAGCATACCCTGTATGAGGCCAAGCTGCATATACGAGACATTGAGTTTTTGCAGCAGCGGCAGATATTCCAGACCGACTTTCAAAATGGATTGAAATTTTTTGCCGTTGTAGTCAATATGCTCTTCTCCATGTGTATAGGAATATACGTCGTTATGGTAGATCACATGGGCCGCCAAACTGAAAAGCTTTAGTTTGATCAAATACTCCACAAACGGATGCCTCAGATATTCCGCTAAGTATGGGATGACCTCCAGTTCGGTTCGATCCGACAAGTAAAAGGGGGCGATCTGGCAGTATTCCCATGGTGAACCGGCGAGCACTCTCGGCAAATTCCGGGTATAGAGATGCGCACAGAGATCCGCGTCAAAGTTTTCCTGCCAATAGCTGAATCTGGGTCGATTGCCGCGTTTCCACGGGGTCAGAAGGTTTCCGTCGTATGAGTTATAAAACCGTTCTTCCTCAGGATTTCGCATCATCCCAGTTCACGAACAGCCGGGCGCTTTCATGGATGGAGCAGTCTTCCTCGCCATCATAGAAATACCGGTGTGCTTTGAATACCCTGATGACGAGTTCCTGTTCAGAAAGTCGTTGGATAATCTGTGCGCTGGTCCGATCCCAAATGCGCTTTTGCCTGCCCATGGATTTGAAACGGATGCTTGCGCCGCAAGATGGACACACGCCGGATAGATTATGCTTGGGGGCAGCCACTTCGACAGTCTGTCCGCAGGCAGAGCACCGTCCGGGGACTAGCGCTTTGTTCCGCTGATACTTGTAGAAGATGTACTGGGGAAGAAGATTCCTCTTGATCCACGTTTCCATCCGCTTATCCATAGGGCGCAGCGGCTTCATTCGGTCCGCAATTTTCTTTTCACGCACTCGTCTCCCTGCCGCACTGCGTGCGTCACGCAGCTCGCTTTGTTTCCGGTTCAACACACCGAACCCACTTATATTTTTGAAGTTAGCCGGTGCTTTACAGAAACGAATGACCCGTTCTTCATCCGGACGACTGTAGAACGCACATTTAAAGATGAAATTATAGGTGCGCTCCAAATTATCTAAAATGGCTGTACGCCATCTGGTTTTGACGCCGTCCCTGTGATCGAATGTAATGAAGTCATCCGTTGCCTGGAACATAGTAAAATCGGGAGAGGGCATACCTTTTACCGCCTCAGCACGCGGATAGAAGTCCAGGATCAGCAGTTTCCTGTGCCCGACAATGCGGATGGCCGTACAGACGATGTATTCGATCTGTTCCACGTAAAAAAGCCCGCTGTTCAAATCAAGAGATCGCCGCGGATTCAAAAATGATCTGCAAGCCTTTTTGTCGATTCCTTTCATCCGGCCATTCCTCCCAGCAATCCAATATCACCCAGCGTCATCTGACCGAGATCATCAGATTGCTTTGGGAGCAGTCTTCGTTTCCGGTTTTTCTGGCGCTCTGTTTTTGTTTTATTCTTGGACGCAGGCTTCGAGGAACTTCCCGAATAGGGCTTTGAGACGAATTTTTCATCATTCTCCTCGTCCTCCTTGGCATTGGGATCGTTGAAATACTCCTCAGCCCACTGGTAGCACAGGCCATCAGGAACGTCGCAGCCATAGATGCCGTTTTCCGGCTTAAAGCCGTTGTCTTTCATCTCCTGATCCACAAACTCCTTGGCTTTGCGGTTGATATACCAGATACAATGGATCATGGTTTTCCGGGGATGCATGGCCTTTCGTGCAAAAGCGGGGTCCTCCAGGCATAAAGTCTGAATATGTTCGGAAATGCACTCCTTCATATTGCGTCTGGTCAAGCGCTCCGTGTCAGCTCCGATCCGCCGCGTAGAGGCCATCATCACCTCGTCATCGCTCATAGCGGCCAACTTATCCAGCTGCTCCTGCTCAGCGGCCTTTTTAGCCTGCTGCCGGGCCTCCCACTCCGCCTTGCGCTTGGCCTCGGATTCCTCATGGGCCCGGCGTCTTTCATCCTCTTCCGCCGCGTGCTTAGCCACAGCATCGTCCGCCGCTTTTTTCTTCGCATCGTCCGTCTGCAGCGGCTGAGGTCGCGTGGGAGCGGCAGGTGCAGAAGCCTGTGTGTCCTGAGAGCCTGCCTGCATCGGTACCGGTACCTCGCTATCGCTGATGAATGGGTTGTCGGAGTCGAACTGCATATCAAGGTCCATTTCTGAATAAGCGCCCATTTCAATACCTCCAATAAAAATGATGGCAAAAGGGATGCAGGCCGGCACAATAGCCGAATCTGCATCCCTTTGCGTGTATATTTGCTCACACCGCGTAGACCAGCGTGCTGAAAGGATCAAAGCGATAGCACACCAGCCTTGGGTATTGAGCGGTCCTTTGATAGATCTGATCCTGAATAGAGAGGGCCTTCTCCTCGTCATGAGGCAGGGCCCAGCCATCCCAAACCATTGCGGTAAAATGGCCGTATTCCGGGTGGTACTCCACCTCGGCGCCCAAAGCGGCAGACAGCCAGCATTTCTTCCAACTGCTCGGTTTTGGTCATCACTCGCTGGCCGCATTTCCCGATTCAGGGTTCTTCTTTGCCAACATGGGAGAAAACTGGACCGGGACAAAGCCATTGGTATCACAATAGAAGTACCGCCGGCCTTCCTCGCCATACAGTTCCACCACATCGGAGGGCGACAGGCTGTGCCCAGTGTAACCGGCTGGGAAGGTGTCGTTGCAAAGGCGGAAGATGCGCTCCAGCACCATCTTCTCCTCCTGCACCAGGGGGCAGCAGATCTCGCCGTCATAGACCAACTGGTAATCCGCGGCGGGAGGCTGTTGGTAGCCCGCCTTGTGCAGTTGATCAATGCCCCGAAAGGCAAATGGGACCGTCTTTGTGCCGGACAGGGACAGTTGATAGACCCGGAACCGCTGATGGCGGCGCTGGGCCTCCATCAAATCCTCGAACTTGCAGGTGAGATCAATCTGCAGCAAGGCGTTATACTCGTCATGGGTAAAGCCCAAATACTCGTGCAGGTCAACGCCATCGTCCTGTCCCTCATGCCACCGGGCAACATAGTCGTCCATATCGTCCAGCGTACATTCTCCGGACAGGTATCGTTCTTTGAAATTCACATTTTTACACTCCTTTATGCTTTTTTCTTTCTGCCGCAGTCCCAACAACCAGTCATCGATCCCTTTGTAGTTTGGATTCCACGTCAGCCGACGGCAGGCCATGCCGTATTTCCGTGCCAACAGATATACCTTGGAGGCACCCGTGCTGACGCCCTGATTGTTGTATTTATCCATGTCCTGGGCTTCAACGATCTCCTCTGTACCGTTGCGGCTCAGGAAGGCGAAGAGGTCATCCAGCTGTGCGGTGCAGCCCGCGCCGCCTGTGGCCACAAAGGTGCGGCCCGACAGCGCATGGGCAATATCGGCTTTGAGCGCCCCTTCGGTCACATAGATCACCCTGGCATGGGGATCGCCGACGAAATGGACTGGACTCCCGGAGGAGACGCCCATCGGCTTATCTGCCGAAGCCAACCAGAGATACTTCATGCCCACCTTATCCGGCGGATCGTCTTTGCCCTTGATGGGCACGTCCAAGCGGGTCTGCAGGCCCTGGATCAGCCCATCTATCCCAACGTAGTGGACAATGATGCCGGCGGTACGCTGGAAGTAACGGACCGTCCATTTCCCGGTATCGTCCATAAAGAAGCCTGGGACGCCCTGCACGGTGCAGCC
>VOFD01002036.1_pt1 | contig 37163 bp, 58 predicted proteins | sample 5384101 | NCBI WGS metagenome assembly VOFD01 (sample SAMN12384723, study PRJNA508395) | human gut metagenome | isolation source: healthy gut C | host: Homo sapiens
ACGCATATACATGTGACATTACATCATGTCTGACAAGCTTTTCACGAGCTTTTGCATCCTCATAATTAATGTCATCAGAATGCTTTTTAAGTTCATCTATCTGCTCCTTAGTTACGGCAGGCGTACCGTCCGAACCTAAAAGCCCAAGTTCATTTTCCGCTTCAGCAAGTGCAATCCATAGTTTTCTCCATGTCCTGAACTTCATGTCAGGAGAAAATACTTCCTTCATCTCCTTGCTTGCATAACGTTCAGAAAGCGGACTTGTATAAGTATCCGTACTCATAATAATCCTCCATATCTTTTAATGTGTATCATTATTTTTCGTATTCACCGCGAATATCTTCTGTCGGCGGTTTTACAGGGTAATTGCCTGAAAAGCAGGCGTCACAGTAACCGAAATCTCCTTCTATAAGCTCTGACAGCCTTTCGCCGTCAAGATACCCAAGAGAATCTGCACCAATCATTTCACATATCTGGTTTACCGTATTGTTATGCGCTATAAGCTGGTCACATGAAGGAACATCTGTACCGAAATAACATGGATACAAAAAAGGCGGAGAACTTATCCTTACATGAACCTCTGTTGCACCGGCGCTTTTAAGCATTCTTACGATACGTTCACTTGTCGTTCCTCTTACAATTGAATCATCGACCATAACAACACGCTTACCCCGGACAACCTCCTGCAATACGTTAAGCTTAATCTTTACGCTTGATTCCCTTGCAGACTGCTTCGGTTTAATAAATGTTCTTCCGACATAGCTGTTCTTAACAAATGCCATACCATACGGTATTCCTGACTCTTCGTCAAATCCGATTGCGGAAGCATTACCGGAATCAGTCACTCCTACAACTATATCAGCATCGGCAGGATGCATCTGCGCAAGAATCTTTCCTGCCATTATTCTTGAATTATATACGCTTATACCGTCAAAATAACTGTCCGGCCTTGCAAAAATATATATATTCAAATATACATTTTTTAATATTGTTACTGCACATAGACCGGTCTGACGCTATACCGTTTTCATTCATCGTCACAACTTCTCCCGGCTCAACATCCCTGACAAATTCTGCCCCAACGGCATCTAATGCGCATGTCTCGGATGCAAGTATATATGCATTATCACGCTTTCCGATACATAAAGGTCTGAATCCAAACGGGTCCCTTGCCCCAATCAGCTTTCTTGGGCTGCTTATAACGAGCGAATATGCGCCGCTTTTTTTTCATGGCTGCGACAACAGCCTCCTCAGCGCTCTTTGTATTAATACGCTCTCTTGCAATTATATAAGCAATAACCTCTGTATCTATAGTTGTCTGGAATATGGCTCCTGTTCTTGCAAGTTCTTTTCTAAGCTCGGGTGCATTTACAAGATTACCATTATGCGCAAGCATTAATGTTCCTTTAATATAATTAAGCACAAGCGGCTGTATATTGTAACTGTTGCTTGCTCCTGCTGTTGAATACCTGACATGTCCAACACCGATATTACCCTTAAGTTTTCCAAGATTCTCCTCGTCAAAAACTTCATTTACAAGACCCATACCCTTATGGGTATTAATATTATTCTTAGGACCGCCTGTATCACTGACTGCTATTCCGCAGCTTTCCTGTCCACGATGCTGAAGTGCAGACAATCCATAGTATATAGTGGAGGCAATATCGCCGCCATCAAGGTCATATATTCCGAACACTCCGCACTCCTCATGGAGCCCGGTGTGTTCATCATCATCATCATTTTGATAAATATCTTTGTTCATTGTCAGTCTCCCGTATAGGCAAATTATTCATTATTTATTTAAATAAACCGATTCTTCTGGACACTTCCTGATATGCGTCCTCAACGCCTCCCATATCACGTCTGAAACGGTCTTTATCAAGTTTTTCTTTAGTATTGATATCCCAGAAACGGCATGTGTCCGGCGAAATCTCATCTGCAAGTATAATCTGTCCTTTATAACGTCCGAATTCTACCTTGAAGTCTATAAGCATGATTCCACATTCTTTAAAGAATTCACGCATAAAATTATTAATCTTGAATACATAGTCAGTTATAGTATCTATTTCTTCTCTTGTTGCAGCGCCGAGTGCAATTGCAAAATAGTCATTAATAAGCGGGTCTCCGAGCGCATCATCTTTATAACTGAACTCAAGCGTAGGGCAAAGAAGTTCTGTACCTTCTTCAATTCCGAGACGCTTTGAAAAACTTCCTGCAGCCACATTTCTGACAATAACCTCAAGCGGTACAATCTCAACCTTCTTAACTGCCGTCTCACGGTCACTAAGCTCTTCAATATAATGTGTAGGAATACCAGCTTCCTCAAGCTTTTTAAACATAAAGTTTGTCATTCTGTTGTTAATAACGCCTTTTCCAACAATTGTTCCTTTTTTCTCACCGTTAAATGCTGTTGCATCATCCTTATAATCTACAATAAGGACATCCGAGTATCTGTCTCATATACTTTTTTTTGCTTTCCTTCATACAGAAGCTGTGTTTTTTCCATAATATTATCCCTTTCATATATTTAGTATTCTAAGCATAATGCCACATACTTATGATAGCAATGTGAAATTGTATGTCAATAGAATTTATATAAAAAAGTTTGTAACCAGGACGTGCTGCGACTCATATGATACTCATGTAAAGAAAAAATTGGAGGAAATGAAATGAGCGATTTGGCTGCAACTAACTGCGGAGGCGGATGCGGTTGTGACAATAACAACAACAGCTGCTTCATCATCATCCTTTTACTTCTTTGCTGCGGAGGCGGATGCGGTTCATCAGGTTCCGGCTTTTTTCGGCGGTGGAGACTGTGGCTGCAACAGCATAATCTGGATTATTCTGTTGTTATGCTGCTGTGGCAACGGAAGCATTTGCTAAAATAGTTCCGTTCACTACACTAAAAGGACCCGGAAGTGCCGGGTCCTTTTTAAATTACATATACTTAACGTAACAGTTATTTATAGTTATGCGGATTGTCTTACATTTCTAAAGTATTTGTATCTGTGTTATATATCACCGTTAAAATAGTAGTTAAGATGTTATACTCATTGCATTAAGGTATATCGTATCTCCTTCCACTATATATCCGGAAAATTTGCGTGTATTATACAAACACAACACTTCTTCTCCTGTTTTATATTCTTCAAATGCTCCTGTAATATTATCTACAGTCACGCACGCATACTTTATTGATTCTTTATTTTCAATATTATTTAAGACCAAAGCAGATATTTCAATCATACTTTTCCATTTGCCATTCTCAACAGGCTCAATGCTCAGCAATTTTCCCCTTACTAATTCAAGAATATATCCATTTAATGATTCAGTTGGTTCCTTCGTCGGTGTACTAGCCAAAGCATCCTGATCTGTTAATTGTTCAATCGGTTCCTTTGTCTGTGTGCTCGCCAAAACACTTTTATCTGTGCTTTTCTTAACTATAATTCGGAATGACTGTATCTTTCTATTACTTATGCATTGCTTTTATAGTCGCTTTTCCAATCTTTTTTGCTTTGACAATACCTTTTTTGATACCTGTGCTACCTTTTTGTTACTTGATTTATATATATAACTTTTTCCGGTTCTTTAACGGCAACTTGCGGTTTTCGCCTTTTTCTATCGTAACCCTTTTATCACTTTTCGCTGTTAATAAATCTGTTTGTAAAAATATTACCCCAGTAATTATTATTACTGCTGTTAATATTAGTGTTATAGTTTTTTCATATAAATTAACTCCCCTCTCTTTTATTGCATATTAACTATTGTTCTTCCACTATCATTATTATGGTCTGCCGTATTAACATGTATACTTCCTGTAGTTCCATTTGTTACTGTTCCCATATGCCACTCTACATCATCAGACCCATTATTCATTGACCATGTAGGAAAAAAATACAAATGTTGTTCCATAAGGTACAATGCATGATATATTATAGCCCAAAGCAGTTACATTACTTGTTCTGACCTGTTTAATATTCCTGCTTGATACATTTTGAAAAAAACACCTGTTACTATTACTCCACTCTCCGACATAAGCGAACTATAATTAAGATATCTTATATTTTCCCCTGCGTTCTCTAGACTTCCATTCCAAGCACCCCAATTTTGATAAATCCCCAAATAATCAGTATATATGCTTTGTCCCGGATAAGTAGTACAATAATATGACATTGCTATAACAGAATGTCCCTCGTATTTTTTCCTTATCATCTTCTGTTTTATATCCTCCAATACCTACTGTAGCAGGACAAGATTCTTTATCATTATATGAGTTTATACTATCTATATAATCATTAAATGTAGGCCGTTCTTTATATATAGCTTTTGTCTCTACCCCTTTTTTCACTTAAATATGCACTTAACGCCCTGCTTAAATTATAATCTGATGCGCCGCCTGTATATGCATTTAGAGCATTATCATACTCAATTGATTCACTAGATACGCATCTATTCCAAATATTATTATATGTATCTGTCACACTTCCATTATCAAGTATTCCCAGCCAGTTAAGGCATCCAACAGCTGATGATACTGCACAACAATATTTTTATATTAAAAATAAAAGGCAAGTGGCTGCTATAAAATAGTAATATATTCTATTAAAATTGCACATATTTAACTGTTATTTACATTGTGTTTGTTGACTAATATAAGGCTGAATATTATTTAAAGGAAAATTCGTTATTAATAAAAAGAGAGCATGCAAGGCAACTATTGCCGCAAAAAACAGCTCAAATGCAAAGTTACTGTTAAAAAAGCCGCAATAAAAAAGTTCCTTGTCACTCAAAATGTGGTAAGGGGCGTTTTCTCCAGTTATTTACTATTAATTGCGACAAATCCTCAGTAATAATCCTATCAAGGACATCATAACTGTTTTGAAAAAAAGAATATGCCTCATCTATATTATTAAACGTATACGTACCTTGTATATTTTTATCGTCCGACTGTACATAATTTACAGCATATTTAAGCGGAACCTCTGTAATAGAAAATAGCTTTGAAAATTTAATTGATATTTCAATTATTCCCTTATCATTAAGTATTTGAACTTTTAGTCTCTTTTTTATATAGCATTTCAATAACAAAGTCTCCAAAAAACTGCGGCAAATAATTATTTTTACAAACACTAAGATTTTTATTATCAGATAGTGCCTCAAGTAAATCTTCATATGTCATAATATATCACCTGCTTCAGCTTTATAAGCGTTTTCACATAAACACTCATAACTAGCATAAGTCATCCACACATTTTTTATTGTTTCATTAATATAAAGTTCAGGAGAAATTAGTTCATTCAAAGATATGCTAACTCCTTCTTTCATAACATATTTAACATTTTTGCATGCCTGCACTTTATCACTAATATCTTCTGATATTAAATATCTTAAATAATAATTTGATGAGTATTCACTGCATAAATCAATTGATTCAGATACAAATTGCATAGCCTTTTTTAAATCACCTTTTCCAATAAGAACACGTGTATCTTCATATAACGCCTGCAAATATCTTATAATTGATTTTTGATATCTGCTATAGCTATCCCATTTATCTAAAAGAACATTCAAATAATAATTTTCTTTTATAGTATCAACTACATATATTTCACTTCCTAAATGAGCTCCTATTATGAGATATTCAAATTCATCTACATCAAACTTCCTCATAATATTAAGTGCTGTGAAATTATCACATACAGGAGGCATTGTATGTAGCAAAGCAAGACGGAGTATTAAATCCGACGTTATCTCCTTGGTTAATTTCTCAACAAGTTCTTTTTGTTTTTTATATAATTTTTTACTATCTCTGCGTGTTATCTTATCAATATCATCAAACATATATTTCACTTCCATAATGCACATTTAGTCCAAATTTTTTGCATGCCCTTAAAATATTTATAATATAGCCTTGCATTATAATGCCGGAAAATTTAAACCATACTTTGATAATATAGTTTTTAAAACTTTATCTTCATTATTCGACAAGTTAAAATACATATGCTTATTTTTATAATATACAATTGGGCACGTATCACAGGCAAACCAAAATACTAATGAATCATCATTAAATCTTATCGACGTTTCATCTCCAAAGCCACATGAAGGAACAGCACAATCATAATACAAAAACTGATTATCAAATATATTTTTTATTATATTTAAATCTTCATCCGAAACATTTTCTATAATATTTCTTCCACTTCCGGTATTATATACTACGCCATTCTCCAGAGCCGGCAAATGAACCCTGCAGTAAAAACCAAAGAAATATATACCAATTAATACAAAAACCACAATACCTATATGATAATATCTTATCTTAAACTTTTTATTCATTGATATAATCTGCCTCTCAAAAAAAGTTTACCATTAACGACATTTATAATATCTACTGCCATTTTCACTATAAGGGAATTAGTATACGCTGTCTTTATGTTATATTATTTTTGCTTGCTTTTTGATTTGAAAAAAATTTATCAGGGAACCTATACCTAATCCAACAAGAGAAATTATTACTCCGGCAAAAATCATTCCCCAATGCGGTAGATTGATTTTATTAAACGCAATCATATTAGCAGCACTAAAGGTTGCATATTCAGCAAGCATATACATAATTCCAAATGCAATAGCGGAAAACCACTTCCACTTTCCCCAATAATCATTCATTCCAATCAATAAAGATATAATAAATGTTGTGACGGGAAGAAGAACCCATAAAAACATGATACTGTATCCCATAGCGTCGGAGGCACTACTGAAAAACCAAAACGAAATAAGGGAAATTGCCCATATTCCGAGATAAGTCGAAACCAAAATAAGCATGGATAACCTGTTTTTGCTTTTTACTGTATTAGTGCTTTCTTCAAGATAATTTAGATAATTTGACATAGACTTTTCCTCCTTTAACAGGCGGTCAAGACTAATATTATAAAGGTCACTCATTTTAACCACGCTCACAATATCAGGATATGTTTTCCGGTTTCCCAGTTTGATATTGTTTGTCGGCTTACACTAAGGGCCTCTGCAACTTGCTCTTGCGTAAAAATTTGCCTGTATTCGTGCATTTTTAATTTTACTTCCTATCTCCATTAGCTCACCGCCTCTTTATTTGTCTATATCATAAGTGATAATAAAGTATTCCGTCTATCAAATACATTTGTCTTATATGATTTTCCCTGTCAAAATTCTTTTACATCGCTCCTAAATGTATTAATAATCTGCTCGTATATGTAATTCACTAATTACCAACCTCCTACCTAACACAGTTTTTCTCTTTTTCTTAACGTTCATAACCTTATTTCCTTAACCATCCAATCTCTATCATAAAAAATATCATTTTTATAAAAGCTGATTTATTCAATTCGCTTATATCATAATAAAATTTTTTATCATTGACATATTCCCTTATTCTTCGTCTCAATTTTCTTGTTGATACTATAGTTATACACAAATAAATAGCTGATAATATAATTATAAAAACAGTAATTTTATTATAATCATACCGAAACCTCTTTCATCCCTTAATTTCTGGCACACTTCCATTGCCAGAGCATAACAGACAGATGCCGTATATACAAACCCTGTTTTACTTACCGTTCCTCTTAGACTCTCGTGTTATACGTCCGTTCTCATACATGTAATTATATTCTCTTTTACTAAGAACGTCAAAACCTTCTCGCAATTCTTTCCTTTATACAGGAGCAGGAGCTTTTGCTTAGCTTTTTAGCTACTTTGCAAAAGCTCCTCTCTGGGAAACATATTGATTATCAATGCATTTTAATTTAGTGTAATTATGATCAGAAGTGCGGCAGATGCTTTTTTCGTACCATTACACACTATTATCAATACTTATAGTACTTTATTTTTTTCGCATCTAGCTTTTTCGCAAGCTTTGAGCCTTTCTTTACATATGTTTTGCAACCGGTACATGTAGCCTTAACCATTGAATCGGCATTATCAAACCCATATGAATAACGCCTTCTTGAATAATGCTTCAAATCATCATCTATCTCTTCCGGAACAAAGTCCTTTGGAAGATATAATTTGATATTTTTACAATTAGTAAACATCATAAATCTTCCGCCGTCATTATAGTCTACTAATTTATTAAGATATACTTTTTTAAGGTATTTGCAATCACTAAATGCGAAGAATCCCGGTATGATGTTTTTGCCAAGCTCCAGAGTTTTTCCTTTCTTTGCACTTGGATATACAAGAAGTTTTTTATTCTTTCCAACATTTCGGTAAAGAACACCATCGATGGATTCAAATGTATTGTTACTTGCATGTACATCTATTTTTTCAAGTTCACTACAGCCGCTAAAAACCGATGTAACACTATCAAATATACTAACTGATTTTGATATGGTTACTGCCTTTACTTTACTGTTAGAAAATGCATTACTGCCTATTTCCTCAATACTATTTGAACATACAATCTCAGAAATGTTTGCTCCCGCAAACGCATTATTATTTATTTTCTCAACACCATAAGGAATATTATATTTTCCGGTCATGCCGGCAGGAAACGCTATAAGTACCTTCAAGTCTGAGCTAAATAATACACCATCAATACCTTTTACTGCGCCTTCGGACGCTGTGTTTATCTTTGTAAGTTTTGTACATTCCGCAAACAGATTATCGGCAGTATTATACGACCTATCATCAAACTTCTGTGCTGCCTGCAGTGAAGTAACCCCCTCATCTTCTGCAATAGCATACAATGGAGTTGAAAATCTCATTACATTATAGTTTATTTCAGGCAAAGCAGTTATCGGTTTATTTAAATTCACCTCTGTGATACCCGTACATTCTGCAAATGATCCATAATCGTAGCTTGTAATATTAAGATTAAGTACTCCTGTAAGTGACTTACATTCCTCAAATGAAATACCGCCTACATGCTCAATATTCTCAAGATTTATGCTACTAAGTGCGATACATTTGTAAAAACACATATCAGGTATTTTCTTAACAGCTTTCGGAAGGACTACTGTCTGAAGCGACGCACATCCCACAAACATGGCATTTGACAAACTTTCCATTGACTCCGGCAAAACAACATCTGTTAATGCCGCACAATTGTAAAATGCCGCATTGTAAGAACTCTTAATGCCTTCAGGGAATACAACTTTTTCAATGATGCACAGTTTAAAAATGCATCCGCTTTCCAGTTAACAGACTTTGTTTCATCAGGTAACGGCATATTCACATCTGTTACGGTGGACTTTGCAAATGCCTTTTTATGGATAGTATTAAGACCTTTACCCATCGTAACTTTGCCTATCTGTGCCCCTGAAAATGCATATTCACTTATTCCCTTGATATTGTCATCAATATTTACATCTCCCTGTTTTTTGCAGGATATGCAACTAACCACTGTTTTGTTTTTCCGTAAATCACACCATCAACAGATGTAAAATTCGGGTTATTAACATCTACGCTAAAACTCTGAATATTACTACAATATGCAAATGGATTAGAGCTAGTCATACCACTTATGAAATCCTGTGATGCGACTGTTGCTTCCGTTCCATTTGAATCACACTGACCCAGTTTCTGTAACAGTTCTGAAAATTCTACACTTGAAATGCCTGAACATCCGAAAAAGCTTTTGATTCTATCGTTGTCACATTTTTAAAAACAAGATTACCTTTAAGTGATTTAGCATTCTCAAAAGCATTCCATCTTATTTCTTCGATATTTTCAAGATTAATAGTTGTAAGCTTTTCGCAGTTTTCGAAAGCTCCATTATCTATTATTTTAACATCTTCACTTAATTTGACTGTCCTTAATTTTTTACAATTATCGAATGTGTAATCTTCAATTTCTTTAATTCCTTCCGGAATTGTAATGTTTTTAAGCGCCGTACCCGAAAAAGCTGCTGATCCACATTCATCAAGTTTTTTAGGCATGGTTACTTTTTTCAGCTTATTACATCCGGCAAATGCACAATCCTCTATTTTCCTTACACTACCCGGAAGCTTTACCTTCTTTATATTGTCATTATTTTCAAATGCTGATTCTCCGATTGCGATTACATTTTTTTTCCCTGCAATCGTTGCCGGAATTGTTACTTTCTTTCCCTTTCCTATATACTCTTTGATTTTTACGCCATTTAAATATTTGACATATTTATAATCCCCGCTTTTTTTCTGACTGTTGCCGCATTTACAGTGTTTGTTGTCATGGTACCTGCAACTGTCATCATCATAGCTGCTGCCATAAATCCTATAGCTGCTTTTTTTTTAGTGTTTTAATACTCATAAAAAACCCCCTCATTAAAGATATATTTTGTTTAAAATTTTACATCAAATTTGATATATCTTTAATTCGGAGGCGATTTTTAAATCTTACACCTTTTTTTCGCTTCTTCTTTAATTTCTTCCTTGTAGATAATTTCATCAATTTCCTTATCATTATTCAAAAACCTTCTCACAATTATTTCCCTTATATAGGAACAGTAGCTTTTGCTTAGCTTTTCAGTCTAATCTCAAGCACTGCCGGATTATCATAATTATCCCCTGTCGCAACGCACACAAAACCTCCATCTCTGTTCCGGTTTAATTATGAATCCTGACGCTCTGTCAGCGTACATATCAGTTATATCAAAGCTTATATAACCATTGTCTGTCACGGAACATTTACCGGAAAAATTTTGCAGGAATCTTATTATTCCAGTTAGAGCCAAAACTGCAAAATCTTCGACTTACACTGTAAATTTTAAGACCAACACCTGATTTCTGGTATAACGGCAAATGAAGTATTACCTTCGATACATCTACGGAAGCAATATCAGAAATTCTTCCCATGTCAGGTCTTATATACAACCACTGCTCTCCATACGCTTTAGTACACCCTATAAATGCAATGCTGCCAAATGCATTATTACTCTGCGGATTATTACTCTCAACTGTCGTATCCTGAAAAAGTTTTGGCTCATACATATTAATCTCATATAATACCGATACTGCATAAGGAGATTCTGTGCTTATTGTAATCTCATATTCTGAATCTTTGGCCTGTGTATACTCAAGTATTGCAGGAGCGACAACTATTCCGTTACTGTCAAGGGCGCCGATACATGAAACTGTCAAAAGCGGAACAAACTGCTCACGCATAAATGCAAAACATTTATTATTAACCCTTATCTGTGTATCTGAAACCGCCGATGAAACTTTTAGTTTGACAACTTTATCTGTTCCACACATTTCCTTACATGTTATTCCGTTAAATGAAGGATAAATATATCTATTTTATACCGCACCTCATTTTCTGATATATATTCATACTCGGAATCTGTAATAAGCTTTACTTCACCATATTTATTTCTAAAAGAAATGTTCTTGTTAATATTAACAGAAACGTTGCTGCCTTCCATATGTATTATACTGCCGTCTTTTTTGAAATACCGGTTCAAGAAGCACATTGGTTCCTGCTCTGTATATAGGTACCGAAAAACAGTATGCTGTTCTCTCACCATTACTTTCAGACGCAACAATACAATGTCTGTTACGTACATAATCACCATACAAAGGCTTTCCATTTCTTAATACGTGTACAATGTCTAATATTTTGCTCATTTTTCATTCCTCTTTCTTATTATTTTTCCTGAACCGTTCTTTTTTAAGTTCTTTTACAATATTAATAACTGCTGGCATCTGATAATCACACAAATACTCTCTGCACATTTTTCGCACTTCATCCTCATCTGCAAAGTCTCCTGCTATTTCAATGCCGATTAATGTTACACCTTTTTTTTGTACCGGATAAGCAAGTACCTCTTTTACACGTTCATCATTTTTTAATGCGGCTTCTATTTCCTGAGGATATATATTCATTCCTGCACGAATTATAAGATCGTCATTTCTTCCTTTAATCCGTACGTACCCTCCTTTATCTACGGAGGCCCTGTCACCTGTACACAGCCAGCCGTTTCGCACCACCTTCTGAGTGGTTTCAGAATCGTCATAATACCCCATCATAATATTACCGTTTACCCATAACACCCCTTCTTCATCAGCATCCGCCAGTTTCCTGCGTCATTAATAATCTTAACCTTATCTGATTTTAAAGGTATGCCTACGGAATCAGGCATTACATCAAATAAATCCGGAGGCAGCCAGCACACACGAGGACAAGCTTCTGTCAGTCCGTATACATGGTAAATATCCGTATGTTTAAGGCCGTTTCTAATTCTCTTTGCAAAAGCTTTCCCAAGACATTCCCCACTTATTGCAACAGTTTTAAGCCGGGACATTTTTTTATTTTTTAATGCTGCCGATATCGTACACATAAGTGTCGGTGTTCCACAGAATACTGTTATCTCATACTTTTCAATAAGTCCTGCAAGTATAATGGGATTAAATTTTCCCGAATAAAATCTTATATTTACACCTTTAATAAAGGGAAATAAGATATTCCCCTGTAAGTACGGCACAATGATATAAAGGACGGGCTATAAGAATACTGTCATTCTTATCTATTTTGAAATAATGGGCAATATCTTTAATGTTGCCTATAAGATTATCCTCGTGTATCATTGCTCCTTTCGGCACTCCTGTTGTTCCTGATGTAAACATAATAAGCGCAGGCTTTTTTCCGGAATCTTATAGTCTCCGTCATCAATTTTATAACCTTAAGTTCTCCATAGCAATCTGTGATTATCCATTCAGGCTTCAACCTTTTCAAAATTCGCGTATAATGGTTTACGCCATATCTTTTGGATATAGGAACAGCGGTTACATCCGCTGCAAAACATGCCAGCATTGACATTGCGGCAGCCATTTCTGAATCACACATTATTGCAACACATTCTTTTCCGATAAGCTCCTTTGCATAATTTTCTGCCCATATAACAAGCTCTTCATATGTTATAACTGCATCATTTTCACTTACTGTTGATTCAGGATTCATGAGCATACGCCACCTTATATAATTCCATAATTTCATATCTTCAATACACCTCCAACAGCTCTGTAAACTGCGTTAATATTCTTTCTTCTTCTGCTCTTATAAAATTAAGCTTTTCCAATATAGTATGTAATAAATGGTCCCTCTTTTTTCATATGATAAGAAGCATAAAGAATTCTTATTGTATCAGCCTCTTTACAATATCCGTATAATTACCTGCCAATGACGTATGCATTCTAAACATTCCTGATACAAGCCTTATACGCTCTTTCATCACCGACTCATGCTCCCACAACAGCCTGAATATACGCCAGTCCATTTTTTCATACGGAACAGTTCCGTTAAGAAGCATTGTTATATACATAATCAGATAATCCAAAACTACAATCCCATATACTTCTCCTTCCTCATCCATAGGGAATATATCAAATGAAGAATTAAGATATTCCTTTATACCGTTATATATACGCACAGGCTCAATCATCACTTTTTTCGTCCTTTGGCTTAATGCCACATATATATCCGTATGTTCCTTTATCAAACATAGCCTTTCTGCCTTCATTAAAATGTCTCTGTCCTGTGTCAAACGACCTGTATATAAAACTCTCATCATATGCATATATACGAAAGGTCTTGTCATTTTGGTTATAACCGTGTATTAATCCGTCATGATTAAAATGCCTTTTTTTTGTACCAGCTCTTACCTTTAACATAATAATCATCTACTCCGCCAAAGTTTACATAATACCCCTGAGCCAAAAAGCTCCCTAATTACAACATTTACATATCCCTTAAGAAACTCCATTCCGTACCATCTCTGTTCAAGATAAGGTATCTCATTCCATAATGACTTTGGAACCGTAAGCTCCGGTGACGAATAACCATTAAGAAATCTTCTTGTACACCTAAGATTAACTGTCTCGTTATAATACCAGTTCCTAATAGTCGGATTATTATACATAACCGCTCCTCCGGTTCCCTGTACATGAAATGTACTGTACAAAGGCGCACACAACTTAAGTTCTAAAACCTTATCCATTGACATCACCGACATATCTTTCTGTCATTGCAATAACATCTCCTGCGGTTATAAAATCGTATGGGTTCATATCCGATTCATTAAGTTCTATGTTAAATTCTTCTTCAATTTCAATCAGCATTGTCACAAGCATAAGACTGTCAAGCCCGATATCTTCTACAAGCCTCATCTGCGCTTCATTTACTGATACTCCCGAAAGGTCAGAAAGTATTTTAAATACTCCTTCTTTTACATTTTTCATATTCCTTTTACCCTCCTTACTGCTTCAATAATCTGTGCATATGTATCTTCTTCCGGCATTTCAGTAGATAATAATATTCCGTCATTTGCCCTGCATATATCTATATACTCCTGTTTTAATCTGTACTGAAGCTCCATATCTATATATCTGTCTTTTTCAGCCTCACGGCTTCTCACCCTTTTACAGCTGTCTCTACATCAACATCAAAGAAAAATGCTATATCAGGTTTTATAATGCTCTCAGAAATCTCATATATCCATTCATCATCCGTATATCCTCTCGCACGCAGATTAGCAAGACATGAATAAAAATATCTGTCGCTAAGCACAGTGACACCATATTTCATTGCCGGTTCTATAACCTTATTCACGTGCTGAACTCTGTCGCTCGCTGCAAGCAGCGAAAGACTTCTGTAATCATATGCATCATGGTTTGGCTCATCCATATATGTTCTGAATATTTTTGACTGCCTCACAAAATCCGTAGGCTGTTTTGTAAGTATTACCTGTTCATATTGCGAAAGGTCTCTTTTTAACTTATTTATCATGGTTGTCTTTCCACACCCGTCAAGTCCACAAAAATGTTATAAGCAGACCTTTAGTATTGTTATTTCTCATATTCATTTTTTCATAATCTTATATCTCCTTTAGCAAAGATGTTCTGTTATCATTAAAAAATCTTTTTCTGATGTCCTTTTGTCGGTAAATGTATGTCTTTTTTTCCGCCGGATTAATTACCGTATGTAAAATCTGTTCATTTCCATTAATGCAATGTCCGGCTGCCGATATTACACCGCCCTTGTCAGCATCAAGCCCAAACAATTCTGCCGTCTGCATTACAGCAAAGCATAATACGTCTGTAAGATTAAGCTCTTTTGCACGTTCAAATAATTTTTCCGGTCTGTCACCATAAAATTTTCCATCATAGAGCATCATATAAATATCAGAATATTTGTACAGACTCATATCCCGTTTCATCTTTATCCAAGGATATACAGTCGCTTCTTTATACAAATGAGCGCACAGATGGAGAAAGAAATCTATTCCGCATAAAGTCCTTATCTTCTTTCCTTCAATATTGATATTTACTGTGTTGTTAAGCAGCATATCTACCGTATTTTTTTCACTATTCTTATAATCCAGAGAATAATTGATATCAACTTCAAGATACTTCATCTCAGGCAGATTAATCCTTTTTAATATAAGGTACAGTCTCACCCCGCATCATCTTTGATTCAATTATCTCTCTTCTTTGGGCATGTTCAAATCTGCCGTTAATATATGGCCCTGCTTAAACCCATTGTCCAAAAGAATATTACCTATAACAGATATATCTCTTGTGTGAACAAGAATATCAATATCATTAGCGCGCCTGTATCCTTCAGGATATAATCCACATAACACCGCACCTTTTAGCATCGCATATCTTCTATCCGTACTGCTAAGTATGCGGTTCAGATAACCCACACATTCATAATAACTGTAATTACCTGTTACGTTATGTTCGTAAGCTTCCCTCAGCGAATTACGAAACTCTCTGTTAATACCGCCAAGCACTTTATTTTCTTTAAGCACACCGTATGATATACCCTGCATTCTATTAAAGAAAATATGACCAAGAACTTCCGGTGTTGCAGCAGTACCCACAAGTTCACACAGCCTGTCATGACTTGCTGTTTTAAACCCAGCCATCTCCATAAACAACTCTTTTTTCTTTATGATTCATATTAACCATCTCCTATCTCAATTTTATTTATAACCTCTGTAATTGTTGTTAATACAGGCATTTTTACATAGCTTTCAAATACCTTTTGACAGTTCTTTTAAAGGTTTTCCAGTTCTTTAAAGCAATCAGTCTGTTTGACGACTTAAAAATATACGCCGGGCACCATTTTTTATTTCTGACCGGGTTAGTACATTGTTTATTAATACTGGTAAAATTATTGCCTGCCGCCTTATTAACCCAGTAAGTATGTGTAACAAGCTGCTTTACAGTAAGACCGTGCTTCCATAAAAGCCATGCAGCTATTCTTGCGCCGTTATCATACGCCTTCTTATCATGTGCCGCCGTATCATTCATGATAATTTCAATGCTTATGCTTGTCATATTGCCGCCGTCAAATACAGAACTGTCACCTGCATGCCATGACACTTCAGCCTTGCCCTCTCGGTCTCTTCTGCTAAGCCCTGTTCCTGCCTTAAGATTCTGCCATGCACACTTATCATCTACAAAAAAATGAACCCTTACAGAACCCATATTTTCATTATAAGTTGCTCGTATACTGCTCGCCGTCATCATGTACTCCGGCAATATCATCTGTATTGTGTATGGTTATCCACTGAACTTTACCTGTACCCCCGGAAAGCTTTTTTTCTTTTTTGTATAATGCGTTAGCGCTAAATCCTGCCGCTTTTGCCTTAGCCGCGTCCTTCCATCTTGTCCCGTCCGGTATTATCTTTTCGTTTATCGTTACTCCATTTTAAAACATATGTACTATTTGGTTTTAATTTTGTCATATCATATCTCTCCTCTCACTTTTTTGACTGTACATATAACTGATTAATATATACACTTGCTCCTGCTGCAAGAATTCCCTGCGTAACAGACGTAAAAACTGCTGACGCACATTCCTTGCAATTATGAATATCTCCTGTGGATATAACCCATATTGCTGCAAGCAGTACAGACACAGCTCCAAGAATTGACGGAATCCATCTGTCAGCAACTTTGCTTTTCTTAAGCCCTGTTCCTATAAGGTACATAACAGGGATTAAAATGATTAATTCTGTCCTTATATATTCTTTATAATCCATTGCTTAGAATCCTCCCTTCACATCATTGTAAAATCATACCTATAATCGTTGTAATTACACCTCCGGACAATGCAGCGATAATAGCCGTAACTATCTGCTGTATCCTCATCTTTGGCTGAGATTCAAGCTCATCAAGTTTTCTCTCGTGTCTTGCAAGATGCTCATTGGTATGTTTAAGCTCTGTCGCAAGTGTTACAAGCGTTTCATTCATAATACGAATCTCAGCCTGAACCTCTTTTTAAATCCGATATATCCCTTTGTAATATCTTAAGCTGCTGCTCATGCCGTTCCAGCGTTAACTCCACGTTTTCCATATAAATACTGCTCCTTCCCTCTGTATTCGACTGCATAACCAATAATAGACGTTAAACCAGACAAAACATGTCATGTTTAAAAAATTTTTAATAATCTTTTGTGTAAGGTAAAATATATACTCCGCCGCCATATCTGCCGGATTTTGTATAAATAGGTTTAGTAAGACTTAATTCTTCAATATCCCGGCTTATTGTTCTTTCTGAAACTTCAAATTCCATTGCCAGATTTTTTATTGTGTCTGAGCCTCTGGCACGAACTAACCTGATTATCTGACGATGCCTTTCATATTTATTCATAAACATCCTTCCTCCCCATGCTTTTCTTATCCACAAATATATAATGCTACGATTTAATCGTAATGTCAACGGTTTTTCCGTAATTTTTTTAAAAATATTGCTTTTTTTTACGATTTAATCTTATAATCAATATATAATATCCTAAAAAAAATGAGGTGAGAACATATGGGTAATTCAAATAACAAGCAAATAATGGCGGAAAATATTCAATATTATATGAAACTCAAAGGTAAAAACCCGTCAGCAAGTATGTAATTCTATTGGCGTGAAATATACAACGTTTACAGATTGGGTAAAGGGAAATGCATACCCAAGAATTGATAAAATTGAATTAATGGCAGATTACTTTGGTATAAGTAAGTCCGATTTAGTAGAAGAAAAGTATATTTCTTCCAAATTTCCCAAAATCATTGATTACTATAACCAGCTCAATGATTTCGGAAAACGCGAAGCCACTAAAAGAGTAGAAGAACTTACCAACTTACCACAATATATTAATAAAGATAATACGCTTATGGTTAATGCTGCTCATTCTATTTCAGGCGCATCAGAAGAAGACAGGCAGTTTGACGAAAATATTATGGATGATGAGAATTTTTAATTTACAACATATAATAAAGGCGGATGGGATATATGAACTATACAGAACTGTTAATTGAAGCAGATTCAAACAATCTTATTACAAAAGAAAAACCTTTACGTGCAAATGAAGGACGAATTAAAGGAAATAAAATCGCTATAAAAAGCAACCTTACAGAAACAAAAAAGAAATGTGTTTTAGCCGAAGAGCTTGGACACCATTACACTACTTCCGGCGATATTTTAAATCAGGATATAATATCTAACCGAAAACAGGAAAATTGTGCAAGGTTATGGGCTTATAATAAACTTATCGGTCTTATGGGAATCATAAACGCATACAAGCGAGGCTGCTGCAACCGATATGAGATGGCGGAATATCTGGATGTAGATGAACAGTTTCTTGCAGATGCATTAGAACGATATTCCTTAAAATACGGCAAGTATATTACTGTTGATAATTATATAATATATTTTGACCCTTTAGGGGTGCTTGAACTTAATGCATAGGTCAAAACCTTCTCACAATTCTTTCGTTTATACAGGAACAGGAGCTTTTACTCAGCTTTTTACCTGCTTTGCAAAAGCTCCTCTCTATTTTACATTCGCAAAAGACTTTGAACCCGGATTTGAATAATATTTTCTATATATTCTTTTTTTTCAAAAACCTGTAAAACTCCGTTTTATCATCATCCAATTTAAAAGCCTTTTTAAATATCACATCTGCGGTTTTTTCTGTAAAAAATTCAAGTCCAACCCAAAAAATATAATAGGCAGGAAAAAATGCAACAGCCCATTTAAAGTCATATAAATTAATTAACAAAATAGATACTCCTATAACTATAACAGATAATTTATAATAAAATATCATATTAAATATTGGCATCCAAAAAACCTTTCAAAAACTATTTTTTATTAAATATACTTTTTATCTTGGGATATATCATATGATTCAATGCTGCACTCTTTGTTATTCCATACAAAATTTTCTACCAGCTTTTGCATTCATTTATCATAAAGTCTATACTCATCTGTTATGCTACACTTCTTTAAAATGGCTCTGCCATATTGAGTGTCTTCAGGAACTCTTTTAAATATATATAAAAGCTCTTTTAACATTTGATTTTTTGCCTTGCTGATTTTTAGTTTAATAACTCACAATTTATATGATTCTGACTGGTACAATCTACATTTATAATCTTCTAATTCTTTTTTAGCAAAAGGACAATCAGGATTGCCGCTATATACCCCAAAAATCCAATTTTTCAAAACTCTTTCATCATATGGAGATAGTTTTAAAGCTTGAATTAAGTGCCATCTAATTAAATGATCCGCACTAACTATATATGGGTCTCTAAAATAGAGATAATAGCAAATAGCAAGATGTTTTTCTACGTCCTCCTTCTGTGAGATTGCATACATTAAAAACATATACATTTTTTGGCTATCTATTTTAGGAAAATCACGGGCAAGTTCTTCAAAGTTAAAAGATATCAAAAACGTTATTAATTACTTTCCCGGTTACAACGATATATTCTTTTTCCTTGCTTCAAAGCAATTCGAAAAACCCCATCCGATTGACCTTTCCGTAATTGCCTCCTTTACCGTGAGAGTAACAGTTGGAGGAAGATAAATCCCTTCAACTGTTTCCTCACATAAAGTCAAAAATGCGAGGTACAATTTTGACTTTTATCAAAAGTAGCATCATTATCATTCATTTGAGAAACAGCAATCTTCATATTTTAGCGGATCGACATCAAATAGAAATTCTACACTTGGAATCATTGAAGATGCATTATTGGTTGCAATATCCTTTAACAAAAAGTATTTTTTTTTCAATGAATTCTTCAATTTCTTTATTGCAATACGGTGCGTCCCAATGCAGCGTTTTTGAAAAACCATGATATTCAATATAAATATGACGACTAAAGATCGCTTCATCTCCTTCAACAAAAGAGATGTTTTTTTCAAAAAGTCTCCTAAAAGACTGAAGTATCTTTTTTATTTCAACCGAAGTATCATATCCAAGATAGTATACACCGGAATTCAATAAAACCTGTAAATCCTTTTCTTTTTTCATGATTTTCTCTTTTGTTCTTTGCTTATCCCACTCTACAAAACGTACAACAAACTCTTTTTTTCTTTTTTTTTTTAGTTCGTATATCGAACAAGAAAATACATTTCCATTATAGGGATATCGGTTATATTGAAACACTTTAAAAGCTTCAAGTACTGTATCACTATCAACTGATATAAGCGCACAGTCGTTATTAAAAAATAATCAGCTATTGTTTGAAACTTCACAAATGGCATAGGTATATTAGCAAAACCATTATATTTAACAGTTTGTATGTTCGTTTTTTTTTTTCCTGAATCTCCATCATATCCTCCTTATCTGTACATTTCTGCTAACGTAGCTATGTCACCAACCCACTGAGCGATATTACTACCATTAACAGAAACATAAACATTGCCTGTACTGTCTACATAAAGATTTGATAATGAACGACCAAATTGCTTTTTGATTTGAGCCGTAACTTTTTCACCTCCAAGTTGCTTGATTTGAGATTTTGATATCCTTTTTAAGGTGTTTGTTGCAACATCTTCACAACCAAGATTATGAACCAGTATGCCAATTTCTGAAACAAAATAACCATAATCATCCTTATTGCAGACAGAATTATTTTTACAATACGCAAAAGTGTTGTGCTCAAAAGCAATCCCTCTCGTGGACAGTTTTGAAAGATCATCGCTATTAATCCACCGGCCAACCTCAGGATTGTAATAACGGCTGCTATTCCTGCTTTGGTCTCATCATTTACAACAGTACACACCCCCCATGCGTCATAGAGCCTATAAATATATTTTGCAGAGCTCCGTTGCCAAAGGCAAAAGTCGTCTGCAAAATATATTATAGGCTTTGGAAATGCTTATTACATCACCCTGAAGGTTCTTAAGGAACTAATAGCTTGCTCCGTTAAATACTATTCCGCATACTTCATCTTTGTTATCGTACAGTGGTATAAGCGTGTTACTTCCTCTGTAATAATTAAAAATATATTAGTATATCATCATCTTGAACAGTTGCTGTGCTATCTTCCTCCAAAATAAAAACTTTATCTTTCTTTTCCTTTACAACATACTTATTTAAATAATCAATAAAAGCTGTAATATCATATACCAACCCTGTTTTATAACCATTACTTATATACCAATAACCATGATTATTATCCTTGTCTTCAAGCCATTTAAAAAACATTTGTCTATATTTTTTTATATCGTTTGCAATATAATCCGGAACCATAACCTCACTCAAAGTATACATTACTTTTACAAAAATTTTTTTTCATAAACAATATCAATCCTTTCTATTTGACTTCAACTCTAAACAATTGTTATATTATAAAATACATTTTTTTAATTATTAGAACATAAGGAAGAAAACATGACCAGATTTATTATGGTTATATACATGATAATGCGGATAATATCCTAACATACCCTGCCCATGATTTTCATATTTCATTGGTTTTTTATGACTATATGCTGCTTTTTGCAACAGCTTTTGCTTCCGCTCGTGTAACCGTAAATACATTATTTCCACGTGAAACTTCTTTTACCGCTATTCCATAGGAAATTGGTCTTCCGAGATCAACATGATCAGATTTTAATGTCGCTGTCCAATAACGCTGTTTAGAATCTCTTCTAACCACCGTTCTTATTTTTGCATCTGCCTTGGCGATAACTGTAAATTCTTTTACTGCAGTAGTAGCAAGTTTAACTTGCGTCCTTGAATATCTCCATGCAGCTTTTCCACCATCAATAACAGCATTTCCTATATCGGCCAGTCCATTTCCAAGCGATGTGCAATAATTACTCCATGATTCTTTAATTTCAGGAATAGTCATCCAGCCGAGAATTAATGCTAACGATGCAAATAATCCAATCAAAATTAGAATAAATAAATCATCAACTACAGCTATATGACCATTGGAATCCTTTAAATTACAAGGATTGTTTACACAATAGGAAAAAATGTTATGTCCCAAAGTATTAGAGGCAATCAATCCAATCTCAGGTGTATCCGCATTAATAAACCTTCCAACAACCGGGTCATAATACCTTGACTGCAGATAGTACATTCCAGTCTCATCATCATAATAATAGCTTCTGTACCTGAATGGATTAACTTCAGCGATTCCTTCCTCAGTCTCATCATTTACAACAGTACATACTCCCCATGCGTCGTATAAGTATTCCGCAACTCTGTTTCTGCCTGAATCAAGTATGCTTATTACGTCACCCTGAAGATTCTTAAGGAAATAATAGCTTGCTCCGTTAAATACTATTCCGCATACTTCATCTTTGTTATCGTACAGTGGTGTAAGTGTGTTGTTTCCCCACTTTTCGGAAAGTATCTTTGTTCCTTCAAGCCTGTAGCTGTGCTTTACTCCCGATACTGTCTTACCTGTACGTATTCCGTTTGCATTGTATGTATAGGTGTTGGAATCATATTTCTTTAGCTGTCTGCCCTTTTCCCATGTAAGGGTATGTCCGAAGTAGTTTACAGGGTTTCCTGTGCATCATATGAGATTGTTCTGTCGCCGTAACCGGTAAGCTGGTCTTTCCATATGGAATTTCCGTAAGTATAAGCAATTCCGTTTCTTGTCTTTATATTGCCATACTTGTCGTATGTCATTTCATTTATAACGACTCCGTCACGGATCTCCTTAATAAGCTGTCCGAGTGAATCATATGTATATACTGTTTCACTTACAACCGTATCCGGCGCTGATTTATCTGACTCTGATACCTTTCTTATTCTTTCTTCTTTGTCATAATCATATGAAAGAATCCTTCCGTCTGACATCTCTATTCTTTTTACAAGGTTCGTTACAGAACCGGACTTAAGTTTTTCATTATTCTTATGCTCATCAGTCACCTTGCCCTTATGGTATGTAAACTGCCTTGTGATGAATCCGATACCTGTCTGGACTTCATCAAAGTTCTTTTTCTTCCTAAGTCATCTGTTGCACTATGACTTGTAAACGATGTATTACCACATACTGTATATGTAATCACTTCTGAGCCGCCATTATATTCATAATTAATAACAGTATCCGCTTCAGCTTTATTTGATGATGTAATAATCTTCTTTATAAGCTATCCTTGTTTATCATATGAGTAATGTATACTGTTAATAAGCGTCTTTTTAGTAATAATACCATCCGAATTCAATACAATGTTACATTCCGCAGTGCGCATTATACGTCCGTTTTCATACGTGTAATTATATTCTTTTTACTAAGAACGTCAAAACTTTCTCGCAATTCTTTCCTTTATACAGGAACAGGAGCTTTTACTCAGCTTTTTACCTGCTTTGCAAAAGCTCCTCTCTATTTTATATTCGTAAAAACTTTGAACCCGGATTTGAATAATATTTCTCTATATATTCTTTTTCAAAAAATCTGTAAAATTCCTCTTTATCATTATCCACTTTAAAAGCCTTTTTAAATATCACATCTGCGGTTTTTTTCTGTAAAAAATTCAAGTCCAACCCAAAAAATATAATAGAAAGGAAAAATGCAACAGCCCATTTAAAGTCATATAAATTAATTAACAAAATAGACACTCCTATAACTATAACAGATAATTTATAATAAAATATCATATCAAATATTGGCATCAAAAAAACCTTTCAAAAACCCCTTTTTTATTAAATATACTTTTTATCTTTTTTTTCTTGTGATATATCATATGATTCAATGCTGCACTCCTTGTTATTATTCCATACAAATAACCGTTCATAATATACAACACTCCTATCAGGATTCGTTTTTCATATGTTATCACAAGAGTATCATTATCCTTTATATTTTCACAACTATAAACGGTTTCAATCCCTAACAAATAATGACCTTTATGATATCTACTGCCACTTTCACATTTCACAGCAAATTTTTGTTTTGAATCTGTTATATTTATAGGAATACGATATAAAGGCGGCAACACTTTCGTTTTATTCTCTATAGTTATACATACATTATGATTACTGTTATTAATTAATTCAAAGTTCATACGATGCTCCTTCAGTCAAATTAACTCTTTATTTCGATAATTTTACATAATCATTACCTTAATAACTAATCAATAATCATATCTTGTACTGTAGTAATATACAACAAAGGAAACCTGCATTCTGTTTTAATGACCATATAGCTATTTATATTCCTTTTTACTAAAATTGTCAACAGATTCAATTTTATATAATATAACAGGATTATGAGCCAATCATCATTTAGCGCACAACCCTGTTAACAATTATATCATATCGACACTTCCAAAGACTATTTCTTAAGACTTAAAGGGCTTAGGATAAGAAAACCTTTTAATCATGGTGCTAAAAAATGACTCCTTAGTATACAACTTTATATACATAGCATGGTTCCCATTTTACATCACCATTGTCAAGCAACTGTACAATATCGTTTACATATGTTTCCGAGTTACATAATCCATTTTTATTAAGAAATTTCTGCACTTTAATATCCGCACATTCACATAATAAAGATTCTGACATTTCATGAACAATGTCTATACCCAAAAAAATCTAAAACATAATCGAAAGCTGTTTCTAAAGGATAAATATCATATACAATCACTTCACACATTATACCATATTGGCCTAACTCATTGCAAAATTTAATAAGATTAATTAATCCTTTTTTGAAGGAAGTTGCTGCTCTAAATCATCCAAATACTCAAAATAAATATTTAACAAATTTTCAAATTCTTTTTTGTTTGTCTTGTATACAAATCTGCTGCCAATAACGACCTTCCCATTCCTCTATATTTATTTTTAATAGGAACAATATCATACTGTACCATAATAACACCTCACCTTAACAGTTTTGCAATGTAATCCCATGCTTTTTTTTTCAATTTGAATATGTAAGTTTAATAGTTTACCATTAGCTCCGCTTATATGCATATGCCAGGTATAACCATTATGAGGAGTATCCAAAGATATTCTATAGCCTAATTCATTAGCCTTACTATACAGTTTTACAGCCCAATCATAACTTATTATAATAACTTTTGTGTTAAATACTCTTGCCATTGCAATAAATTTCGAATTATCCATTACAAGCGAAAATGGATTAATTCCCAAAAAATTTCATTGCAGAATGAAAACTAGTAGCTCCTAGTTTATTAGTCAATTTAAAAACTACAACAGGATTGCTTTTTAAGTATGTTGCAATTATCTTTGCCATAAGACTTCCAGCAAACCATCCTATGACTGCTCCTCCAACTACTACACCAGTACGAATGCTCCAATACTTCCACCCAGAGTAATAACCAAGTTTTTTTTTTGCAACAAAATCTCCTAACAACCATCCAACGATAGCACCTACAGCTGCAAAAATAACATTTATAGCAGCTGTCCCTGTCACATCAATCATAATAACAGGGTTATTCCGCAATAAGCAAACAAATTATATCCCAACACAGTTTCACTTGTACCTAATATCTGTACATCATCCGCATTAATAAACCTTCCAACAACCGGGTCATAATACCTTGACTGCAGATAGTACATTCCAGTCTCATCATCATAATAATAGCTTCTGTACCTGAATGGATTAACTTCAGCGATTCCTTCCTCAGTCTCATCATTTACAACAGTACATACTCCCCATGCGTCGTATAAGTATTCCGCAACTCTGTTTCTGCCTGAATCAAGTATGCTTATTACGTCACCCTGAAGATTCTTAAGGAAATAATAGCTTGCTCCGTTAAATACTATTCCGCATACTTCATCTTTGTTATCGTACAGTGGTGTAAGTGTGTTGTTTCCCCACTTTTCGGAAAGTATCTTTGTTCCTTCGAGTCTGTAGCTGTGCTTTACTCCCCGATACTGTCTTACCTGTACGTATTCCGTTTGCATTGTATGTATAGGTGTTGGAATCATATTTCTTTAGCTGTCTGCCCTTTTCCCATGTGAGTGTGTGTCCGAGGTAGTTTACAGGGTTTCCCTGTGCATCATATGAGATTGTTCTGTCGCCGTAACCGGTAAGCTGGTCTTTCCATATGGAATTTCCGTAAGTATAAGCAATTCCGTTTCTAGTCTTTATATTGCCGTACTTGTCGTATGCCATCTCATTTATAACGACGCCGTCACGGGTCTCCTTAATAAGCTGTCCGAGTGAATCATATGTATATACTGTTTCACTTACAACCGTATCCGGCGCTGATTTATCTGACTCTGTTACCTTTTTATTCTTTCTTCTTTGTCATACTCATATGAGAGAATCCTTCCGTCAGACATCACTATTCTTTTTACAAGGTTCGTTACAGGACCGGACATGATTTTTCATTATTCTTATGTTCATCTGTTACCTTGCCGTCATGGTATGTAAACTGCCTTGTAATAAATCCGATACCTGTCTGAACTTCATCAAATGTTTTTCTCCCGAAATCATCTGTTCCGTCCCGGCTTGTGAACGCTGTTCCTCCGCATACCGTATGTGATACCACGCCCGAATCACCATAATGTTCATAGCTTACAGTACAGTCAGGCTTCGCCTTATCCTGTGATGATATGACCTTTTTATAAGATTTCCGTCTTTATCATATGAATATATGATGCTTCGTGTAAGTGTGCGCTTTGTTATTATTCCTTCGGAATTAATCACAATGTCACTCTCTGCTGCACGTGTTATGCGTCCGTTCTCGTACATGTAATTATATTCTTTTTTACTAATAACGTCAAAACTTTCTCTCAATTTTTAACTTTATACAGGAACAGGAGCTTTTACTCAGCTTTTTACCTGCTTTGCAAAAGCTCCTCTCTGGGGAAACATATTGACTATTAATCTAATGAAGTATTCTTTCTTTTTATCCCTTAATTCCTGCCAAGCCTTTCATAATAAAAAACAGCTTTATCCGTATGAGTCTACAAATAAATCACTTACATATACTTATCTATTTATCCATCAACACAGTGAAATACATATAATTAAAAGAATCTAATATATAAATTATAAAGCTTCATTATAATAAATAAAATAAATGTTGCACTCCACATTATCATATATTTATTTTTACTTTTTTATATACTGTACAACAAAAGACACAGCAATACCAATATTAAACAGTATTAAATATATATCCACTAATGTAAAGAGCAAATCTGTTTTTTCTAAAACTAAAACAATTGTTTTTATCAAAACAATACTCCTCTTAAATGTATTAATAATTTGATCGTATATGTAATTCATTAATTATTAACCTCCTACCTAACACAGTTTACTCTTTTTCTTCTTCTTTTTTTTATTCCATTTTATTTTTGGTATTCTTGAAATATATGCGTATGGAATAATAGTTTTATTTAACTTAGGAGTATAAATACCTCTTTTTATCTTTTTTAATGTCCAATAATAATATTTATGAACACCATATTTTAAATACATTTCAATATTTGCACCATTATCATGATCATTTGAGTCAATTATTGCCACCATCCTATTAGTAATAATCTCAACTAAAGCAAATGAAATTGCACCTACTATTGCTGAAATATCACCAGTTGAAAAACTACCTGTCGCCCCAAGTACAACAGAAACAAGCGAAACAACTGCTTGATAAGTTAATATACCAGATTTAATATTTTTAATTTCATCATCATATAACATTAATATAATTTTAAACTCATTATCACGCAAAATTTCCACTGATGCACTTAAGTAACCAAACAAATCTATTTTATTAATACTATCATTTTCACAATAAGCAAACAAATTATATCCCGACACAGTTTCACTTGTACCTAATATACTCACATCATCCGCATTAATAAACCTTCCGATAACCGGGTCATAATACCTTGACTGCAGATAGTACATGCCGGTATCGCTGTCATAGTAATAGCATCTGTACCTGAATGGATTAACTGTAGCGATTACTTCCTCAGTCTCATCATTTACAACAGTACATACTCCCCATACGTCACAATAGCCTATAGATATATTTTGCAGAGCTCCGTTGCCTCCGGCAAAAGTCGTCTGCAAAATATATTATAGGCTTTGGAAATGCTTATCACGTCACCCTGAAGGTTCTTAAGGAAATAATAGCTTGCTCCGTTAAATACTATTCCGCACACTTCATCTTTGTTATCGTACAGTGGTGTAAGCGTATTGCTTCCCCATTTTTCGGAAAGTATCTTGGTCCTGTCCCGGCTTGTGAATGCTGCTTCTTTGCATTCCGTGTGTGATACCACGCCCGAATCACCATAATGTTCATAGCTTATAGTACAGTCAGGCTTCGCCTTATCCTGTGATGATATGACCTTTTTATAAGATTTCCGTCTTTATCATATGAATATATGATGCTTCATGTAAGTGTGCGCTTTGTTATTATTCCTTCGAATTGGTGTCATCATACTTTTTATTGATTACATATAATGACTTCACTCCGACATTATTGGGGTTTCCGTATCGATGGTAGTACAAAGAATTGCAAACCTGTATCCATATTCAGTAGTTTTAACTTCGTAGGTAGGTTCCATTGTCTGCGTGACCTGACCGTGGTTTAAAGATGTTGCCACAGTCGGTCCTCTCCAATCATCATATGACTCTACCTTACCTTTAAAACATGCAAACAGCTTGTTAATTGACTCACAAAATAAATCCATATCGTCAATGCTTTCTTTAGCAAACAGAGACGCTAACATTTCCTGTCTTCAGACTGTATTGCCTCTAAAACATGCCTATTATCCCTGTTAAAACCAGCGTTGCCAATACTCTCATTAATCATACTCCCATGCGTCATATAAATATTCATAAACATATTTTCTGATTACAGGCAGCCAAATTGTCAGGCAATAATTCAGTCACATAATTCTTCTTTTGGTATTAATATTTCCGTACCAACATGTATCCCGGGAACAAACCTGTCATCCCGCCAAAACATCTCTTCCTGTTCCGGATCATCTTCATTTTTATTAATCACATTCAATGAATGAATCCCTACACAATCAGGATTATCTGTATTGATTGAAGAAAACAAAACCACAAACCTATATTCATATTCACTGGTTTTAACCTGATAGATTGATTGCATTGTCTGCGTGACCTGACCGTGGTTTTGAGATGTTGCCACATAACCTCCTGCGCTGCTGTCATCATATAACTCTACATTACCTTTAAAATAAGCAAACAGCTCGTCAACTGACTCATAAAATAAATCCATATCGTCAACGCTTTCTTTAGCAAACAGAGACGCCAACATTTCTCTGTCTTCAGACTGTATTGCCTCTAAAACCTTTTCAAACATTATATTAGACATTTCGCTATCATGGTCTATCGGCAATGCCTGTTTAGCAGTCAACGAACAACCTCTCAAAAACATGCCTATTATCCCTGTTAAAACCAGCGTTACAAATACTCTCATTAATCATTCCTCCAATCAAAACGTATAACTTGCTGTCTTCATAATATTTTTGAAAATCCATGTATCTTTATGTTTACTTTTAAAATCCTTATACATACTTTTTTTTTGCAAATTTTACTGTGTAACTTACCTGCAGGTCTGATGCTTCAACCTCCAAATATTTTGGATTAAATCCTGTAAGCCACCATGTTCTGGCGCTGTATGTGATTATAGTAGTTCCTCTGTATTTCAGCGTCATGGACATATCCATGGCAAGATTCTTGTCAACAAGCCAGTGCGGACCGCCGCCATAGTAGATTCCAAGTTCCGCGCCTGCTCCCAGATTTATATAGTTGCCTTTCCATGCCCATAAAATATACCACTCATTCCCACTAAAAACTTAAATTTTCTATTATCCATGCTGGTTCCGATATCAAACATGAAATCATAGAAATCATTATATCCGAAATATTGCTGCCAACAGTCAAAATTTGCATGATATACTCCATTACTGTCTTTGGACATATTTAAAAACCATGCTCCGATTCCTGCCGTGTCAATTCCCAAATTCACTGCATACCTGTTGGTTTTATTAGACGCAGTCCTAACAAATTGCTTAAAACCATTCCAGCATTTATTTATATTATTCTTTACTTTCTTCCATGATATCTTCCATTTTGAGCCAACGCTGTCATACCTGTCGACAGGACAGTTCCCACAGTATGTATACAAAGCATATGACGCATAATCGCCATTGGCGCCTATAATTTTATCCGCATTAATAAACCTTCCGACAACCGGGTCGTAATATCTTGACTGCAGATAGTACATGCCTGTCTCGCTGTCATAATAATAGCTTCTGTACCTGAACGGGTTGACATAAGCTATGCCCTCTTCGGTCGTGTCGCTTACAATCGTGCATACTCCCCCATGCATCGTATAAGTATTCCGCAACTCTGTTTCCGCATGAATCAAGTATACTTATTACGTCACCCTGAAAGTGCTTAAGGAAATAATAGCTTGCTCCGTTAAATACTATTCCGCACACTTCATCTTTGTTATCGTACAGCGGTGTAAGCGTATTGCTTCCCCATTTTTCGGAAAGAATCTTGGTTCCGTAGGTCCTGTAGCTGTGTTTTACTCCTGATACAGTCTTACCGATACGTATTCCACCTGCATTGTATGTGTAAGTATTGGAATCAAACTTCTTAAGCTGTCTTCCTTTCTCCCATGTGAGTGTATGTCCAAGGTAACTTACTGGATTTCCCTGTGAGTCATATGAGATGCTCTTGTCACCATAACCGGTAAGCTGGTCTTTCCATACAGAATTTCCGTAAGTATAAGCAATTCCGTTTCTAGTCTTTATATTGCCATACTTATCGTATGTCATCTCATTTATAACTACACCATCACGAATCTCCTTAATAAGCTGTCCGAGTGAATCATATGTATATACTGTTTCACTTACAACCGTATCCGGCTCCTTATCGTTTGACTCTGTTACCTTTCTTATTCTTTCTTCTTTATCATACTCATATGAAAGAATCCTTCCGTCTGACATCTCTATTCTTTTTACAAGGTTCGTTACAGGACCGGACTTAAGCTTTTCATTATTCTTATGTTCATCAGTAAACTTGCCCTTATGGTATGTAAACTGCCTTGTGATGAATCCGATACCTGTCTGAACTTCATCAAAGGTCTTTCTTCCTAATTCATCTGTTGCACTGTGACTTGAAAACGATGTATTGCCACATACTGTATCTGTAATCACTTCTGAGTCGCCATTATATTCATAATTAATAACAGTATCTGCTTCAACTTTATTTGATGATGTGATAATCTTCTTTATAAGCTGCCCTTCTTTATCATATGAATAACGTATACTGTTAATAAGCGTCTTTTTAGTAACAATACCATCTGAATTCAATACAATGCTGCATTCCGCAGTGCACACTATACGTCCGTTTTCATACGTGTAATTATATTCTTTTTTACTAATAACGTCAAAACTTTCTCACAATTATTTCCTTTATACAGGAACAGGAGCTTTTACTCAGCTTTTCACCTGCTTTGCAAAAAGCTCCTCTCTGGGAAACATATTGATTATTATTCTGATGCAGTATTATTCTTTCTTTTATTCCTTAATTCATAATTAAGGTGTCGTGCTTTCCTATCCTCTGCCTTTTTTTTTCGCATACTCTTCCCCTGTAAAAAGCTTAGGGTTGCATACATTTTCATCAATCAGCGTATCTAACGGAATTCCATTCTCCTCAAATACTGTTTTTACATCAATAAAGCGTCGAAACACATTCCACAAGGTAGTTTCCCTCTTGCAACATTAAGATATTCCTTTCCGGCAATCAGTCTGTTGAAGCGTTCTGTCTCCTTATCCGAATGAACCTTATATTTCTCAGTGATGTCATCATATCTTTCATTAAATGAAAAATATCCCTCCAAACCGCGAAACCTATATGCCCACACTAGTGTATTAACCTTATCGAGTCCTAAGTAAGCAAAAATACACCATCGGTAAAAATCCGACTTTTTCCCAGTTCTTCAATATCAGGCTTTTTATCTGATATATAATCATAGTATGCATATACACTGTATTCCCAGTATACATCAGGAACATTTCTGGAAACAGGCTCCTTCAATGTTCCAACGCATAATATAGCCATATACTTGTTCTGTGCATTTACCGGTTCTTATAATCATAGCCATTATACTCATATATATTTTCTTTAAAACCCGAACAAAATTGCAAAACACTTGAACCATTAGACTTCCACGTAATTTTTCCGGAACCCGATTTGAATATAATTATGTCGCCCGGCTTGTGCTGAGGCTTAACTATTCTTGCCTTTGGAAGCTTTTTTTCGGCGGCTGCGGCGCCCTTAACTTTGCAAGAAGCTTATCCATAACTGCAATCCTTTTTCTTATATCGCTTTTATTTCCTTCTTCTTCCCATTCCTCAATTCCTGCGCGACTTTCTAACATTCCGGTAACTTTCTCTTTTATTTCATCTTTAAGAATACCGTGCTTCCAGTGCCAGTCTGCCAGCGCATACCAGAAGGACGCCGTATCATTATCATACTCTTTGGACTCAATATAGTCCTTAAATTCCCCACATATAATTTCCCAGCATCTGTCTTCCGGATAATATGAATATATTTCCTGACACAAATCCTTTATGTCCTGTGCTTCATCACTTGAATATAATCCTGTTCCCCACGTTCCCATGTTTTTCTCCTTTATAATTTTATGATTCCATTAAAAGCAGCATGTCGCTTTCCTTTGTACAGCCCATCAGCGATTTCAGGTCGTCCATATTTTCCTTAAATCCCTTTGTGTACTCTTTAAGCTTTCTTTTAACATTCTTTTTTGCTAAGAATACAAGCTGAAAATTTACATATAAAGCATGGTTATGCATTATTTACTTTTTAATACATAACCATGCTAACAACGTATACATTTATATGGAATGTTTTTAATATTTATTCTACTTCATATACGATTTTACTGCCAAAAAAATTTTCACCCAAATATTTTCCAGATATTCTTTATCAAAATTATAATCCATCATTTTATCTTTTGGTACAACTATTGGTAAATTGTACGGCAAAATCACATCAAATAAATATTTCATCTTATTTTTCGGAATGACATTGTCACATATAAATTTATATAATTCATCTGGATAACATTCTGAGATAATTGAAATTGCACCTATTCGCTCACTTTCTGATCCTTCAAAAAAAAATGTATTAATTCAGAAAATGTATAATTATAGTTTCGCGAATAACATGTACACATTTCAGAATAATATGGTGAAAGTTTAACTAATTTCCATAATGGATTATCCATATACTGTATATTCTTTTTTATATCTCTAATATCCAATAATAAAAAATTCTTCATGAATACCCCTTAATCTATTAAATGAATTACTATATTTATACCTAAATCACGCACAATCCAATATTCTATTGTTAAGAATGTACTCTCAAAATTAATCCCCGAGGAATTAATAAAAACATGTACTACACCTTGCCCCGTTTTAGCAAATTGTTCTGATGCTGCCTGCCATAATGGCCTCATAAACTCCCATGCCCTTTCTTTTCCTAATAATTTAACAGCTGCTTTTTGCATATAATTAAGGATTCGTCCTCTAAAGGTTTTCTCCAAAACTTTTAACCCGTTTTTTCTGCAAAAGAACATGCTGCTTGAAAAAACATTAGAATTGCCTGCACCTGACCATAAAACAATCCCACTACTTGTCGAAGGTCCAATTACATATCCAATAGCACCACCAATCAATGCCCCACTAACTGCACCTATAACTACACCACCAAGAACATATTTCCAGCGTTTGCCTTTAGGAACTTTCCATTTTTTGATAATTGATATCCAACAATACCCCCAATAGTTCCAAAAACAAGAGCCCCTATACCAGCACAAATAAGCATAGTAGTTGTTATTACAAAATAGCCATCAGGATCATGGTATATTACAGGGTTGTTTTCACAATAAGCAAACAAATTATATCCCAACACAATTTCACTTGTACCTAATATTTGCACGTCATCCGCATTAATAAACCTTCCGACAACCGGGTCATAATACCTTGACTGAAGATAGTATATGCCGGTCTCGCTGTCATAATAATAACTTCTGTACCTGAATGGATTAACTGTAGCGATTCCTTCCTCAGTCTCATCATTTACAACAGTACATATTCCCCATGCGTCGTATAAGTATTCCGCAACTCTGTTTCCGCATGAATCAAGTATACTTATTACATCACCCTGAAGGTTCTTAAGGAAATAATAGCTTGCTCCGTTAAATACTATTCCGCATACTTCATCTTTGTTATCGTACAGTGGTATAAGCGTATTGCTTCCCCATTTTTCGGAAAGGATTTTTGAACCGTCGAGTCTGTAGCTGTGCTTTACTCCCGATACAGTCTTACCTGTACGTATTCCGCCTGCATTGTATGTGTAAGTATTGGAATCAAACTTCTTAAGCTGTCTTCCTTTCTCCCATGTGAGTGTATGTCCAAGGTAACTTACGGGATTTCCCTGTGAGTCATATGAGATGCTCTTGTCACCATAACCGGTAAGCTGGTCTTTCCATATGGAATTTCCGTAAGTATAAGCAATTCCGTTTCTAGTCTTTATATTGCCATACTTATCATATGTCATCTCATTTATAACGACACCGTCACGAATCTCCTTAATAAGCTGTCCGAGTGAATCATATGTATATACTGTTTCGCTTACAACAGTATCCGGCTCCTTATCGTTTGACTCTGTTACCTTTCTTATTCTTTCTTCTTTGTCATACTCATATGAAAGAATCCTTCCGTCTGACATCTCTATTCTTTTTACAAGGTTCGTTACAGGACCGGACTTAAGCTTTTTCTTTATTCTTATGTTCATCAGTCACCTTGCCCTTATGGTATGTAAACTGTCTTGTGATGAATCCGATACCTGTCTGTACTTCATCAAAGGTCTTTCTTCCTAAGTCATCTGTTGCACCGTGACTTGAAAACGATGTATTGCCACATACTGTATCTGTAATCACTTCTGATCCGCCATTATATTCATAATTAATAACAGTATCCGCTTCAGCTTTATTTGATGATGTTATAATCTTCTTTATAAGCTGTCCTTGCTTATCATATGAGTAACGTATACTGTTAATAAGCGTCTTTTTAGTAACAATACCATCTGAATTCAATACAATGTTACATTCCGCAGCGCGCATTATACGTCCGTTTTCATACGTGTAATTATATTCTTTTTACTAAGAACGTCAATGGATTTTATAACATTTCCGCTTCCGTCATAAGTATATCTGTAGTGTGCGGTAAGTGTTCCGCTCTTGTTATGCCACTTCTCAGAAACAGCCTGTCCCATCCTGTTATAAGTAATCTTCATTGTATCTCCATTGGCATAACTTACTTCCTTAAGGCGTCCGTTTCCTTCCTTATAAGCATAGTTTATGAGCCTGTTTGTCTTGCCTCTTATCCCTATGGATGAAAGATTATGAAACTCATTGTAAGAAATCTCATATTTCATGCCGTCGCCTCTTGCAATCTCTGTTATGTTGTCAAAGTCATCATACTTGTATGAGATATGTGACAGCCTGTTTCCTGCACGGTCATATGCTGATGTTTTTGTAGTTTTTCCTTCGTTGTCATACTCATATGCTGTCTTTGCCCCCACACCTGTCGGTTACAGATGTAACTCTTGAAGTATCCGCATCAACCGTATACAGCGTATCATTGCCTCTTGCATCAGTCTCCCTTATACGGTCATTTCCGGAATTAGGAAGTCCACAGCAGCAATCGTTATATCCAAAGGAACGGTATATGGTTCCATATGTTCCATTCTTAAATGTGGTTTCAGTAAGAGGATTACCATAAGAATCATAGCTTTCTTCAAAGCCCGCTTTTTCATCCGAACCGGCATCCGGCTTTGTCTGTCCACTTTTCGGGATATTTTCTTCTTCTGTTCCGTCTGCTCCGGGAAAATCTGAAGCTGAAAGTCCGGTCTCTATGTAATCCCTTGTGAGGCTTATTCCGTCAAAGTATGCCTCGCATGCGTTCATTTCATACTCGCAGTATATGCTTATATATCTTACAGATGCACGTTTCGACTTTGAGAATTTCAGGGACACATACTGCCATTCATCCGTATGTGGTGAGAATTCGGCGCAGAATTCCTCCTTATTGTCATAATTATAATACTGTATCACTGCGCGGAGCCTGAATGTAGTTTTTCTTTCTTCGCCCCTGTCCTTTTTGGGACTGACATTCCCTTTGCCCATCCTGACAGCGTGAATGTCTCGCGTGTATCACTCTGTTTTTACAGGCACTTCCTGATATGCATACTGTATTTTCCATGAATTGCTTTCAAGTTTTAATGATCTGCTTCCGTTAAAGTATGTATTATTACTTATCTGTACGTCCATGGTACTGTTCCAACATGCTAAATCATTTTCAAAGCTTCCGTTTTCAATAAGCGTATATTCGCTCGCATAATCTCCTTTTTCAAGCTGCGCTCCGTCTGCATATGCTATTCCTTTTCCACATATGAGGATATATACCGTTACCAGGCCTGTGTATCCCGTAAATGTAGTGGACAATCTTTCATATCCGTCGGTCTTTCCGCATATACGTTCGCTTTCCGAAAGTATATTTCCCTCCATGTCCTTTACGCGCAGGAATATGCCGGGGTTATTGATTCCCGTAAATTCATTGCATATTTTTACATATGCCGAAAATGTATACATGTCTCCGTTTAAATTTACAAATCTGCTCTGACTTATTCCCCCTTCGCATGCACATGCATTGTATGACTTGAACATCACACAGTTTTTTCCATAATAAGAGTTCCATTCGTCTATCAGAATATCTATATCATCGCAGCTGCCTTTATTTACTACCCATCCGTCAAGCGTATTAAAACCGTGACCTGACAGCAGATTTTCAACGCTTTTTGTATAAACTGCTCCGCCGTCACCCATGTATG
>VOFD01001574.1_pt1 | contig 37117 bp, 42 predicted proteins | sample 5384101 | NCBI WGS metagenome assembly VOFD01 (sample SAMN12384723, study PRJNA508395) | human gut metagenome | isolation source: healthy gut C | host: Homo sapiens
ATAGCGCAGCCACTGCTCATACCGGCGGATGCGCCAGTAGGGGTCGCCGTTGGTGTCCGACCACGTCTCCTTGTCCAGCGTGTCGATGGACAGAACCATGATCTGGCCCGACTCGATCCACGGCGCGAGGGTGTCCGCCATGTGGAAGTCCTCGAAGTCGAAGAAGCGGCCGTCCTGACAGGGGATGTACAGCATGGGCCGGCCCCGTGTCCGTAGACTTTGCACTCCATCTCCCGGCCCAGCGCCGGGCTGTATTCCTTGAAATACTGCATCTCCATATGCTTTCCTCCTCTTTTTTATCGCAATCTTCAAAAAATAGCGCCTATCAAAATAGCATATTTGCGATATGCAGTTTGCGGATGTTGCTTGTGCATTAAAAACGCAAACTGCTATATTACAGCTCGTACATCAGCGTGTGGAACACGAAGGGCAGCTGCTTTTCCCAGCTGGCCTCGCTGTGGTTTCCGCCGGGCACGACGCGGGCCGTCAGGTTGATGCCCCGGGCAAAGATCCTGCTGCACATCTCGCCGAAGCCCTTCCGCATCCCGTCGTGGTTTCCCATCTCCTTGGAGCCGTAATCCATGTAAAGCACCGTGCCCGGGGCCAGCTTGCAGCGGCCCACCAGCGCCGTCAGGGCCTCTGGGGCCACCCACAGCGAGGGCGAGAGGGCCGCTGCCCTGCCGAATACATCGCTGTACTGCAAAAGAGCGTACAGGCTCATGAGGCCGCCCATGGAGCTGCCGCCGATGAAGGTATGAGCCCGGTCGGGCTGGGTGCGGTGGACGAACCAGTTCAGGGTGTCCTTGCCCTTGCCGTCAAAGTGGCCGTACTGCTTGTCGTCGAAGCGGTAGGGCGAATACTCCACCAGACGCTCATTGTTGGCGCCGGCGTTGCACTCCACCGCCGCCACGATGAGGGGCGTATCGGTGTAGTCCAGATAGTCGGCCACGCCCCAGCTCTTGCCGTAGGTGGCGTCCTCGTCAAAAAATACGTTCTGCCCGTCGAACATATACAGCACCGGATACCGCCGGCCGGGGTCGGCGTCGTACATGGTAGGCAGGTAGACATAGGCCCGGCGCTCTTCTTCGCCGCCCACAGCGGGGTAGCGGATGCTCCACTTCTTTATCATCTTCTCATTCCCTCTCGTTTTTCAGGTGTACTTTAAGTGTATCACCCGCGGCAGAGAATTGCAATCCGCACCGGATACAGCAAACGCCGCCGGGCGCACAGCCGGGCGGCGTATGGAAGCCCTAAAGGCTTAGTACTTCTTCTCCACAGGGACGATCCAGCCCTTGGTATCGGGGATCTTGCCCCACTGGATACCGGTCAGGGTGTCATAGAGCTTCTGGGTGACTGCACCGATCTTGCCGTCGCCGATGTAGGCGTGCTCGCCCTTCCAGACCAGCTCCTTGACGGGGGAGACGACGGCGGCGGTGCCGGTGCCGAAGACCTCTTCCAGCTTGCCGTCGCGGGCGGCCTTCATGATGTCGGCGATGGCCAGCTTGCCCTCGACGACCTCATAGCCCCAGTCCTTCAGCAGCTCGATGCAGCTGCGGCGGGTGACGCCGGGCAGGACGGTGCCCACGGTAGCGGCAGTGTAGACCTTGCCGTCGATCTTGAACATGATGTTCATGCTGCCGACTTCCTCGACGTACTTCTTCTCGACGCCGTCCAGCCACAGCACCTGTGCATAGCCCTGCTCCTCGGCCAGCTCGCCGGCCTTGATGGAAGCAGCGTAGTTGCCGCCGCACTTGGTAAAGCCGGTCAGGCCGGGAGCGGCACGGATGTACTCGTCTTCGACGTAGATGCGCACGGGGTTGATGCCCTCGGCGTAGTAAGCGCCCGACGGAGCGCAGATGATGCAGAAGATGTAGTGCTTGGAAGCGTGGACGCCCAGACCCACATCGTTTGCGAACACGAAGGGACGGATGTACAGGGAAGCGCCGTCAGCGTGAGGCACCCAGTCACGGTCCACATCCACCAGAGCCTCGACGGCCTGGATGTAATCCTCAACAGGGATCTTAGGGATGCACAGACGGTCAGCAGAGTCCTGCATACGCTTTGCGTTGCACTCGGGGCGGAACAGCTGGATGGTGTCATCCGCAGTGCGGTAAGCCTTCATGCCCTCGAAGATCTCCTGTGCATAGTGGAACACGACCGTAGCAGGGTCCAGCAGGAAGGGTGCGTAGGGGACGATGCGGGCGTCATGCCAGCCCTCGCCCTCGGTGTAGTCCATAACGAACATATGGTCGGTAAACTTCTTGCCAAAGCCCAGCTTCGACTCGTCCTGCGGCTTTTCCTTCGGGCAGGTAGTACGAGTGATCTTGATGTCCAACATGATAAATTTCCCTCTTTTCTGATCTCACACAGCGCCGCGCAGGCTGCACGCCCTGCGCCAAATTTGCCGAATGTTGTTTTCTATTATAATGCCGTGAAACGGATTTGCAAGCAACCGAAAAATGTTTCATCTTTGGGGCAGTTAAGTTGTCACAAATTATGACCTTGGCGGTGTTCAAAAGCAGGAAAACATGATACAATAGGACGAATACGAACGATTTTCTGCCGAGAGGAGCTTGTCGTCAAGCCTCTGGACGCCAAAAAGCTGGCAAAGAGCATCCGGGAGGCTGTACAAAACAAGCAGTAAAGGAGACATTCTCATTAACGACAAACAATGCCCACCCGCTGTGGTTTTTCCACAGATGGGTGGGCATTCTGCATTTTCAGACCGACCGGAATTCTTTTTCGACGATCTCGCTGGGATGTGACCACGGCAGGCTGTTCAGCAGCCCACCATGATAGCAATGATCTCGTTGTTGGTCTCCTTCATGCCCTGCTTGCCAAGACGGCCCACATTCTTGAGGGAGTTTTCTACGCCCTTGGCCACAATGCCGTCACCGGCGCGGAACTGATTGCCGCGGATGTACATATTGTAGCCCAGCAGACCGGCCTCCACCGCAGTTGCGATCTTTGCTGCGCAGGAGGCCTTGGCGCCATCGCAGATGACGCCGGAAACCACTGCCAGTGCATTGACGACAGTATGGATGACGGCATCATAGTCACCGCCGCAGAGATAGGCGATACCGGCACCCGCACCAGCGCCCGCGCTGATGGCACCGCAGTAGGCAGACAGGCGGCCAATGGGGGTCTTTTCGTGGATGGTGGTCAGGTTGGAGAGGGTCAGCGCCCGCAGAAGCGTTTCGTCGCTTACGCCCAGCCTCCCGGGCATAGACGATGACCGGTACAGAGGTGGTAATGCCCTGATTGCCGCTGCCGGAGTTGATGACCACCGGCTGCTCACAGCCGTTCATGCGGGCATCGGAACCGGCTGCGGCGTATGCCTTGGCACGGACTCTTACATCATTGCCCTCCATATCCAGCAGCACACTGCCGATGTTGGCACCGTAGTTGCCCCGCAGGCCCTCATCGGCAATGGCCATGTTGCACCGGATCTGCGGTTCCAGAATGGAACGGACATCCTCCACGTCCACCGTGTTGGCAAAGTCCCAGATATGCTCCATATCCAGCAGGCTGCGGTCGGTCAGGGTCTCCTCGTCATCTCCGTGTACCGGAATGTCCACCAGTACCTCGCCGTCCTTTTCCACATGGACGATATTGGTGTGGAACACCGCAATGCGCACCTGTGCGGAATGCTCACCCTTCCAGACCGTGAGGATGATGTCAAAGGTAACGCCGTTCTCAACGTGCCGCACCTTGATATCCGTCTGGTCAAGGTACGCGCGGATGGCTTTGGTCTGCTCCGGGGTCACATCGGCAATGACCTCCAGCTTCTTTTCCTGCTTGCCGGCTACGATGCCCGCAGCGGCGGCAGCTTCCAGACCCTTCATGTTATCCGTGTTGGGTACGATGACCGACTTGACGTTTTTGATCATGCTGCCGCTGGCTTCCACCAGCACTTTGTCCGGGCAGCTCGCCCAGCGTATTGCGGGCAGCAGCGGCGGCATAGGCCACGGCGATAGGCTCGGTACAGCCCATAGCCGGGATCAGGCTCCTCCCGCAGAATATCAATATAAGCCTGGTATCTCTTATCCGTCTTTTCCATTCTAAAACCTCGGTTTTCTTTTTTACAGCGTACTTACAGGTAGAACACTGCGCACAGGGCGGTGGTGACGACACCGAAGATGATCAGCATGGGGAAGCCGCACTTGAGGTAGTCCTTCACAGAGTAGCCGCCTGCTTCCCAGACCAGCAGGTTGGGTGCAGTGCCGAAGGGGGTAACAAAGGCACCGGAGGCGCACACAGACACGGACATGGCACCGGCCAGCGGGTTGATGCCTGCGGCCTGGCACAGCATGATGGCGATGGGCAGCACCAGAACGGTGGCAGAGGAGTTCATCAGGAACTGGGTGGTCAGCAGCATCAGGAAGGTGATGGCGCCCAGCAGAATGATGGGAGGCAGGTTGCTCAGCACGGGGCTGATGGCGTTGACCAGGTACTCAGCAGCGCCGCTGCTGACCAGAGCCTTGCTCAGGGGAAGATACCGCCGACGATGAAGATGGTGGAGGTGGGGAAGGCCTTGATGGCCTCGTCCAGGCTGATGCAGCCGGTGACGACGACGGATCGCGCCGATGACGCCGGCAATGTGCATGGGGACGATGCTGGTAGCCATAGCAACCAGAACACCGATGAAGATCACAGCGACCAGAACCATCTTTTTGGTGTCGTACTCTGCCGTGCGGTCACCGCCCTTGATCTCGATGTCCTTATCCGGCAGCAGCTTTGTGCCGCAGAAGCACATGTACAGTATGCCGCACACCAGCAGGGGCAGGCCGATCTTGGTGTACTCGAAGAAGCCGAACTCCCGCAGGCCCATATCCTTCAGGATGCCGTTTGCCACGATGTGGGGGGTGGTACCCACCAGCGTGATGGTGCCGCCCAGAGAGGCGAAGAACGCCAGAGCCATCAGCAGCTTGGACTTCTTGACGCCAGCCTTGGAGGCCATGGGCGACGATGGGCATCAGACAGGCAGTGGAGCCGGTATCGTTCAGGAATGCGGACAGGCCGCCGGCCACAAGGCCGGTACCCAGCAGCAGGCCCTTTTCGGTCTTGCCCAGCAGACCGATGATCTTGCCGCCGATAAAGTCGGCCAGACCGGTCTTGAAGAAGGCCTCGCCAACGACCACCAGACCCATGAAGAACACGATGGTGGTGTTGCCGAACTCGGTGTAGGCGCTGCCGGCATTGATAACGCCGGTGGCGGCCAGTGCTGCGGGGATGGCTGCGCCGAGGATGACCAGCGGGACCTTCTGAGAGATCAGCAGGACCATGGTGATCACAAGGATGACGCAGGTAATGATCGCTTGTGTTGTCATAACAGTGATACCTCCAAAATGAATTGTACGATTTGTGCGGTGGTTTTTCAAGACGTTTTATTGTCTATATGTAAAGACAACTTATCAACCTGACGTAAGTATAATCGTGATGTTCTCTGTTGTAAATTGTGAGTAATCCCAATTTATTCGTTGAAAATTCTCTGTTCTGCCAAAAGCAGTCACTTTTTGTAAAAACAGGACGGATCTGCCACGCAGCTCCGTCCCAAAGCGTATAGAACCATCTCCACGCAAAAAAGGCTGCCGCACAGCGCACTGTGCAGCAGCCTCCGGGTACTTATTTTGTTTTTTCGGAGAAAACGCTCAGAATTCCAGCGTGATGAAGGGACGGTTCTCCTTGGGCATGGAGACCGTGGTGGTGACCGCCAGCACCTGATTCCCGTGATATAAGAAGGTATCCCAGGCTGAACAGCTTCTCCGGCGGCGCGTTCAGCAGAGAAAGCTCCATATCCGAGGTAAGGGGCGTGTCCACAAAAATGCGGATGTGGGTCGGCTTTTCATTGAAATAGCGGCAGATATAATCGTGCAGGAAAAAGGTCTTCAGCGCCTCGCAGTCAAACGTGTGATCCTTGCACACCGACAGCGGGACATAGCTGTAATCCACCTCATCCACCTCGCTGCTCACATCCACACAGCGAACGATCTTATAGACATAGGGGTTTTCTGCCGTCAGGCCAGCTTCTGGCACAGAGCAGCATCCGCCTTGATGACCCCATGCTCCAGCAAGCGATGCGGTTTGTTGTTGGAGTGTTCAAAGGGTGCGATCTTGATGCCGCCGGAAAATGCCATAGGGCTGGAAAAGGACTGACCCGGGACAAACCGGACAAAGGTACCCTTACCCTGTACCCGCTCCACAATGCCGCTGTTGGCCAGGCTCCTTAACGGCAGTATTCACCGTCAGGCGGCTGACATCAAACTGTCTGGCAAGCTCGATCTCTGAAGGGATCTTGTCCCCGGCCGTGTACTCGCCGGACTCGATCTTTGCAGGATATAGTTCTGGATCTGAACGTATTTGGGCGCATAGGAGTAGTTCTCGTCCGCCATAATCTTTCCTCTCTTCCCATCTCCTGTCCGCTCTTTCACAGCTTGCAGACAGACAAAACTCTCTATTCATGCAATCGGTCAGCATACAGACAGGAGGAAGTGAAAAAAAGAAGATCAATCGTTGGAATGTGCGGCCTCGATAAAGGCGCGCAGGCTCCTCATCATAGGTATTGGTGGCCAGCGAGCAGTCCGGTGCCAGCACAAAGGGGATGTCCTTCATCCGCTTCAGGGTATTGCGGGTCAGCGCAGCGATCTCCTCAGCCTTGTGCTGACCGAACAGCCGCTCGTCACAGCCGCCCATCGGGTGATGGACTTGTCCAGCCACTGGGGTGCGGTGTCCAGCCTGGGGTTGCCGGTAGCGCTCTCGGGCCAGTGCAGGATGTCGATGGGGTAGTGCGCAAAATACTCCGGGTTCACCTCAAGGCCGCAGGCATGACCATGATCTTGCAGGGCTTCAGCGCCTCCATCATCTGCAGATCATAGGGTTTGACAAACTCTTCCCACTCCTCCTTGGTCAGGTAGGTGGAACGGGACAGGCCGGTGGCACCGTAGAACACACCGTACAGACCTGCATCCTCGATGAGGTGCTTAGAATAATCGGCCATCGTATCGGTGATGTTCTGCAGGGTCTTGTGGATCAGCTCCGGCTGCTCGTGCATCAGGGTCATCATCAGGTCGTCACGGCTTGCGGCGCGGTAACGGCCAATGGGGTTGACGGCGCACAGCTTCTGCAGGACGCTGGTGGGACACATCATGGTCTGGAACATGGGGATGTCCTCGTTCAGACCAGCCTTCATCTTCTGAATGACCTCGATCTGCTCTGCAAACACACCCTGATCGCCCGGCAGCACCGTGATCTTTTCCAGATCCGCCACACCGCCAATGGGGCCCTTTACCACCTTGGGCAAAACGCCCTCGTAGTCGTTGTAGTCGAACTTACCGCCCCATGCCTCCTCATAGTAGGAAGCACGCGGCTGCAGCTTGACATAGTCCCAGTCGTAGGTGTTCTGCCATTTCAGCATCGTTTCTACAAAAGGATTCCGCGCCGCTGTGCTCGTTCTCGGTGAAATGACGCCACGCCGATACCGGCGGACGGTCTGCCAACTCATGGTTCAGAACTGCTTCAAATCTTTCTTTTTTCGTCCACATAGTAAAACTCTCCGTTCGTTTTTTGGTTTCAATTAAATAAAGATAAACTAATTACAGAAAAACAAAAGAAAGAGGGATTAAATACCGATTCCATTCCTATCCATTCCCCAAACCCCCCGGATAGACCGGGAGCAGTTGGACGAGATCGTGGATATTTTGCTGGAAACGGTCTGCACCAGCCGCAAGTCCATCCGGGTGGCCGGGGACGATTACCCGGCAGAGTTGGTCAAGGCCAAGTTCCTGAAACTGGACAGCCATCACATCGAGTTCGTCATGGACTGCCTACGGGACAACACCACCAAAGTCCGCAACATCAAGCAATACCTGCGGGCCATGCTGTTCAACGCCCCCAGCACCATCAACAGCTACTATGCGTCCCTTGTGGCGCACGATATGGCGCAGCCCGATTGGGGCCGCCCGCCCAACAACTGACCGAAAGGAGTACCCATCCATGAGAACACTTTACCTGCGGCGGCTGGTGGTTCCACCCTAGCTGCCGCTCTGAATTTTCTGCAACAAGGAGGGATTCATATTGCAGGAAGAAGTCACCCAGAAAACCATTGCCCTGTCCATGAAAACGGGCAAGCTCACCGCCCAAGCCCTGCAAGCTGCCCTGAAAAAATATTTGCAGCACCGGGCCAAGGGGCCAAAGCTGCATCACGGCAAGCAAAGCCTGAAACAGCTGAAAGCCCACGGTGCGTCCCTGACCAACATTGAAGTCACGGAGGCGAACATCGGGGCGTTTAAGCCCTGCGCCAAGAAGTACGGCGTGGACTTCACCTTACGCAAGGATAAGACCACCCAGCCGCCCCACTACATCGTGATCTTCAAGGCCAAGGATGCGGACAATCTGGAACAGGCGTTCCGGGAGTTCACCGCCAAAACGCTCACCAAGGAGCAGCGGCCCTCCATCCGCAAGGTGCTGGCAGCAGCCAAGCAGAAAGCGGCCCAGCAGCCGAAACGTGCGAAAGAAAAAATCAAGCAAAGGGGGCTGGAACGATGAAGCCTGAACTAAAAAAGCTGCTGGTGCTGAATCTGCCGTATCTGCTGTTCGTGTACCTGTTCGCCAAATGCGGGCAGGCGTACCGTCTGGCGGCGGGCGCGGATGCTTCGGCCAAGCTGCTCCACCTAACGAGCGGCATCTCTGCCGCCTTTGCAAGCCCGCTGCCCAGCCTGCATCCGTTTGACCTGTGCGTTGGCGTGGTTGGTGCGGTGGCTGTCCGGCTCATTGTGTACAGCAAAGGCAAGAATGCCAAGAAGTACCGCAAGGGTGAAGAATACGGCTCTGCCCGGTGGGGCACCGCAAAGACATTGCCCCGTACATCGACCCCAAGTTTGAAAACAACATCCTGCTGACCCAGACCGAACGCCTGACCATGACCGGGCGGCCCAAAGACCCCAAGACGGCCCGGAACAAGAATGTGCTGGTGATCGGCGGCTCCGGCAGCGGCAAGACGCGGTTTTACGTCAAGCCCAACATGCAATGCTTTCCTACTTCCGACTATCCCACCTCATTCGTAGTCACAGACCCGAAAGGCACACTGGTTCTGGAAACGGGCCAAATGTTCCAGCGGGCAGGCTACCGGGTGAAAATCCTGAACACGATAAACTTTTCCAAGTCCATGAAGTACAACCCCTTTGTCTACATCCACTCGGAAAAGGACGTGCTGAAGCTGGTGAATACCCTTATCGCCAACACCAAGGGCGAGGGTGAAAAATCAGCAGAAGATTTTTGGGTGAAGTCGGAACGGCTGTTCTACACCGCACTGATCGGCTACATCTGGTACGAGGCCCCGGCAGAGGAAATGAACTTCACCACCCTGCTGGAAATGATAAATGCCAGTGAAGCCCGTGAGGACGACCCGGAGTTTCAAAGCCCGGTGGACCTCATGTTTGAACGGCTGGAACAGAAAGACCCGGACCACTTCGCTGTCCGGCAGTACAAAAAGTTTCTGCTGTCGGCGGGCAAGACCCGTTCCTCCATCCTGATAAGCTGCGGTGCCCGTTTAGCCCCATTTGACATCCGGGAGGTGCGGGAACTGATGGAGGACGATGAAATGGAGCTGGACACCATCGGGGATGAAAAGACGATTCTGTTCCTGATTATGAGCGACACGGACACTACCTTCAACTTCATTCTCGCCATGCTCCAAAGCCAGCTTATCAACCTGCTGTGTGACCGTGCGGATGATAAATACGGCGGGCGGCTGCCTGTCCATGTGCGGCTGATTCTGGACGAGTTCGCCAACATCGGGCAGATACCCAACTTCGACAAGCTGATCGCCACCATCCGCAGCCGGGAAATCTCGGCATCCATCATTTTGCAGAGCCAGTCGCAGCTGAAAGCCATCTACAAAGATGCGGCCGAAATCATTTCAGACAACTGCGATTCTGTTCTCTTTTTGAGTGGGCGGGGCAAGAATGCCAAAGAGATCTCCGATGCGCTGGGGAAAGAGACCATCGACAGTTTCAACACCAGCGAGAACCGGGGTTCTCAAACCTCCCACGGACTGAACTATCAAAAATTAGGAAAGGCGTTGATGTCAGAGGACGAAATCGCAATCATGGACGGCGGCAGATGTATTTTGCAGCTGCGGGGTGTGAGGCCGTTCTTCTCGGAGAAGTTCGACATTACAAAGCACCCGCACTACAAGTACCTTGCGGACGCGGACAAAAAGAATACCTTTGAGGTGGACAGGTTCTTATCCACCCTGCGCCGGAAACGGCAGCAGGTAGTCGCACAGGACGAAAGTTTTGACCTGTACGAAATCGACCTGTCGGATGAAGATGCAGCCGCCGAATGAGGCGGCATTTTTTGAAAAAATTTTTGAGTGCCGCAGAACAAGCGGCAGAAAGTGAGGACCTTATGGAATTTTTCAACAGCGCAGTCGATACTTTGCAGACGATTGTGGTCGGTCTGGGCGGTGCCCTGTGTGTCTGGGGTGGCATCAACCTGTTGGAGGGCTATGGAGACAGGATAACCCCGGCAGCAAGAGCCAGGGCGTGAAGCAGCTGGTCGCGGGCGGCGGCGTTGCCCTGATCGGCGTGACCCTTGTCCCGCTGCTGTCCGGGCTGCTGGGCTAACCTCAACTTATCCGTACATCCACCTTTGAGACCCCACCGCGCTCTCCCGCTCACATGGGAGGGCGCGGGAAAGGAGGTATCTTTGCTTGATTAGTGAGATCATCGAGAAATGGATAAAAGGCATTTTGATCGATGGCATCACGGGCAACCTCTCCGGCCTGTTCGATAACGTGAACGCCAAGGTGGGCGAAATCGCTTCGGATGTCGGCTCTACCCCGCAGGCGTGGAACAGCGGCATTTTCAATATGCTGCGCAGTCTTTCCGAAACGGTGGTGCTGCCCATTGCAGCGGCCATCCTTGCCCTTGTGATGTGCCATGAGCTTATCCAGATGATTACCGAAAAGAACAATATGCACGACTTTGACACCTCCATGTTCTTCCGCTGGATTTTCAAGTCTGCTTTTGCCATCCTCATTGTCAGCAACACATGGAATATCGTTATGGGTGTGTTCGATGCCACCCAGAGCGTTGTCAACCAAAGCTCCGGCGTTATCATCGGCGAAACATCCATCCACTTTGACCGCCTGATACCCGGACTGGAATTTCAGCTGGAAAGCATGACCATCGGCAGTCTGCTCAGCCTGTGGTTCCAGACCCTTGTGGTGGGCCTGACCATGAACATCCTGTCCATCTGCATTTTCCTTGTGACCTACGGCCGCATGATTGAGATTTATGTGGTGACGGCGTTAGGCCCATCCCGCTGGCGACCATGGGCAGCAGCGAGTGGCGCAGCACCGGGCAGAACTACTTGAAGTCTTTGCTGGCACTGGGTTTCCAAGCGTTCCTGATTATGATTGTCGTGGGCATCTATGCGGTGCTGATACGCAACATTTCAGGTGCAGCGGACATTGCCGGGGCCATCTGGGGCTGCATGGGCTACACCGTGCTGCTCTGTTTCTGTCTGTTCAAGACCGGCAGCATCAGCAAGTCGGTGTTTGGTGCCCACTAAGGCCGAGAAAGGAAAAACGTATGGCGTATGTGACCGTTCCCAAAGATTTGACCCATGTAAAATCCAAAGTCTTATTCGGGCTGACCAAGCGGCAGCTGGTCTGCTTCGGCGGTGCGCTCCTCACGGGCGGGCCGCTTTATTTTTTGGCCCGGAACTATCTTTCCAACAGTGCAGCGGCCCTGCTGATGATTTTTGCCATGCTGCCGGGGCTGCTGTTCGCCCTGTTCGAGCGGCACGGCCAGCCCCTTGAAGTAGTGATTCAGCAAATGATTCAGTGCTGCTTTATTCGTCCCAAGGAAAGGCCCTATCAGACCAACAATGCTTACGCCGCCCTTGTGCGGCAATACCAAATGGAACAGGAGGTAAAGGCCATTGTCCAGAAAAACGATACCCCGCGAAACCGAAAAGCCCAAAAAGCTCACCCGCGCCCAGAAAAAAGAAATTGATGCCGTTATCCGCAAGTACAAGGGTGACGGCAAGCCCCGCACGGCACAGGCCACCATCCCGTATGAGGCCATCTACCCGGACGGTGTGTGCCGCATTGACCGACGCACGTTCTCCAAGTGCATTGCCTTTGAGGACATCAGCTATCAGCTGGCCCAGCCGGAAACGAGGACCGCCATCTTTGAACACCTGTGCGACCTGTACAACTATGTGGATGCTTCCATCCATGTGCAGCTTTCGTTTTTGAATCGCAAGGTTGACCCGGTGCAGTACGCAAAAAGTTTTGAGATCGCACCGCAGGGAGATGATTTTGACGACATCCGCGCCGAGTACACCGCCATCCTGCAAAAGCAGCTTGCCAGCGGAAACAACGGCATTGTCAAAACCAAGTACCTGACCTTCACCATCGAGGCCGACAGCCTGAAAACGGCGCGGGCGCGGCTGACCCGCATTGGTCTTGACCTGCTGGGCTATTTCAAGACCATGGGCTGCGTGGCGCACGTCATGGACGGACAGGCGCGTTTGGAGGTGCTGCACGGCATCTTCCACCCGGACGGGGAACCGTTCCGCTTTGACTGGGACTGGCTGGCGCCCTCCGGCCTGTCCACCAAGGACTTTGTGGCCCCGTCCTCCCTCTGCTTCGGTACGGCCAAGACCTTTGGGCTGGGCGGCAAGTATGGGGCCGTGAGCTTTTTACAAATCCTTTCGCCGGAGCTGTCGGACGAAATGCTGGCCGACTTCCTCAACACGGAAAACGGCATTGTCGTCAATCTCCATGTGCAGGCCATCGACCAGACCGAGGCCATCAAAACCATCAAGCGGAAGATCACAGACCTTGACGCCATGAAGATTCAGGAGCAGAAAAAAAAGGCTGTCCGTTCCGGGTACGACATGGATATACTGCCCAGCGACCTTGCCACCTACGGCGAGGATGCCAAAAAGCTGCTGAACAAATTGCAGACCCGGAACGAACGGCTTTTCATGCTGACTTGTGCTGAATGTGGCCGACACCAAGCAAAAAGCTGGGCAACGATGTGTTCCAAGCGGCAGGTGTGGCACAGAAGTATAACTGCTCGCTTGTCCGGCTGGACTACCAGCAGGAACAGGGCCTTGTGTCCAGCCTGCCGCTGGGCATCAACCAGATAAAGATTCAGCGCAGCCTTACCACCTCCAACGTGGCGGTGTTCGTGCCCTTTGTCACGCAGGAGCTTTTCCAGAGCGGTGCGGCCATGTACTACGGCATCAACGCAAAATCCCACAACATGATCATGCTGGACCGCAAGCAGGCCCGGTGTCCCAACGGCTTGAAGCTGGGCACGCCCGGCAGCGGCAAATCCATGAGCTGCAAGTCCGAAATCGTCAGTGTGTTTTTAACGACTGCTGACGATATTTTTATTTCAGACCCAGAAGCCGAGTATTATCCGCTGGTCAAGCGGCTGCATGGGCAGGTCATCAAACTTTCGCCCACCAGCAAGGACTATGTGAATCCTCTGGACATCAACCTGAACTACTCCGAGGATGATAGTCCGCTGGCCCTGAAATCGGATTTTGTGCTGTCGTTCTGTGAGCTGGTCATGGGCGGTAAAACAGGTCTGGAAGCGATTGAGCGCACCGTGATAGACCGTGCCGTGAAAGCCATCTACCGCCCCTATCTGGCGAGTCCCTGCCCGGAGAATATGCCCATCCTCTCCGATTTGCACCAAGCCCTGCTCGACCAACACTTGCCGGAAGCGGACCGGGTAGCGCAGGCATTGGACCTGTATGTGTCCGGCTCGCTGAACGTGTTTAACCACAAAACGAATGTGGACATCCACAACCGGCTTGTGGCCTTTGACATCAAAGAGTTAGGCAAGCAGTTAAAAAAATTAGGGATGCTCATTATCCAAGACCAGATATGGGGCCGTGTTACCCAGAACCGCAGTCAAGGCCGCGCCACATGGTATTTTGCAGACGAGTTCCATTTTGCTGAAAGAAGAACAGACCGCCGCGTACAGTGCCGAGATTTGGAAGCGCTTCCGCAAATGGGGCGGTGTGCCCACGGGCGCCACCCAGAATGTGAAGGACCTTCTTTCTTCCCCGGAGATCGAGAACATTCTGGAAAACAGCGACTTCATCACGCTGCTGAATCAGGCATCCGGCGACCGCAAAATCCTTTCGGAACGGCTGAACCTCTCCGCAGACCAGCAGAAGTACATCGACAATTCGGAACCGGGCGAAGGACTGCTGATTTTTGAAAACGTGGTGCTTCCGTTTTCCAACCCCATCCCGAATAACACCCAGCTCTATAAAATCATGACCACCCGGCTCAGCGAGGTAGTGGAGCTATGAGCCTAACACATTTCAGCTTGTTTTCCGGCATCGGCGGCATCGACCTTGCCGCGGAAGCAGCGGGGTTTACCTCTGTCTGTCAATGCGAGTGGGCGGCATTTCCCGCCGCTGTGCTGGCAAGCCACTGGCCGGAAGTGCCCCGTTTTCAGGACATCACCACTGTAACAAAGGAGGCTTTCTTTGAAAAAACAGGACTTCGCACCGTCACCCTCATTTCAGGTGGCTTCCCGTGCCAGCCGTTCTCCACCGCAGGGCGGCAGCGCGGCTTCCACGATGAACGCTACCTGTGGCCCGAAATGCTGCGGGTCATCCGGGAATTGCAGCCCCGTTGGGTGCTTGGAGAAAATGTTGCTGGCTTCCTCCGTATGGGGCTCGACAAAACGCTCATTGACTTGGAGCTGGCAGGTTACGATGTTCGGGTTTTCGTATTACCTGCTGCTGCCGTTGGCGCGTGGCACGAACGGAAACGGGTATTCATCATCGGCTCCGCTGCTTCCCACACCCCTTGCCAGCGACACCGGGGATGTGGGCAAGGGGCTGGACATCCAAATCTCTGCGAATGGCAGTTACCGCAAGATGAACAAGGATGGCAAAGCATGGACGGCGCGGCTCTCTCATGTGGTCTACCGCATGACCCCCACCACGCTGGAAAAGCCCTACCTCAACCCGGACTGGGTAGAGTGGCTGATGGGTTTCCCGCGCAAATGGACGGACATTCCCTTTGGGCCGAAGAACCTGCCGACATCCCGCGCCTGACCGAAGATGTGCCAAACCGCAGCAAGCGGATGAAAACACTGGGCAATGCAGTTTCGCCGCCGCAGGTGTTCCCGATTCTCAAATACATTGCGGACATTGAAACGGGTCGCTGTCCGATGGGAGGTGAAGAACTTTGAAAGAATTGCAGGCAAAAGCCAAAGTCACCCAGACCATGACCCGTGACGGTCTGGTGGTGGAAAATCAGGCTGACGGCACTGTGGAGAACGTTTCCAGCCGGGAGGCGGAACAGGATTATTCCACGGATGCCGAGGGCAAGGCCGAAAAAATTCTGGAACGCGCCGAGGACGTAAAGGACAAGCACAAGGCAAAGAAAAAAGCCAAGCAAGCTGTGGAAACTGCCGAAAGTGAAGATGGCCTACACGGTTCCGCCGTCCGTCTGGAACTGACCGAAGAAGAACGGGCAGACCCGGAGTTGCAGCCGTTCATCCAAAAAGCCGAGAAGAAAGCCGACAAGCTGGATGCGGCCCGCGCCGCTCTGCCGAAAAAGCGTGTCCCGGTCAAGGAAAAAGTCTACGATGCCGCCAGCGGCAAGGCGAAATCCACCCTGCGCTTTGAGCAGCAGGACAAAGGCCCGCCCAGCCTGAAACCAAACCCGGCCAGCCGCCCGCTATCGGAAGCATTGCTGTTCGCTCACGGAAAAATCCACGAAGTCGAACACGAAAATGTGGGTGTGGAGGGCGGCCACAAGGGTGAAGAACTGGTGGAGCGTCAGACCGCCAAGGCCATCCGCAGCGGCATCCGGCACCACAAGATGAAGCCCTACAAGGCCGTGGAAAAGGCAGAGCGTCAGCTCATGTCTGCCAATGCAGAATACTTTTACCAGAAATCCTTGCGAGACAATCCGCAAATTGCACAGGCGGCCAGCACCCCCATTTCCCGGATGTGGCAGAAACGGCGTATCAAACAGCAGTATGCCAAAGCTGCACGGCAGGCCGGACAAGCCGCCGCGCAGGGTGCAGCCGCCACCGCAGAGAACGGTTTCCGGGTAACAAAGCTGGCGGCCGAGGGCGGCGAACGGGTAGCCGAATTTGCGGCCCGGAACTGGAAAACCATTCTGATCGTGGCGGTGTTCGGTCTGCTGGCTCTGCTCTTGATAACGGGGTTGCAGTCCTGCACCGTGATGGCGGGCACCGCTGGGACCGGCGTGACGGCATCCTCTTATTTTTCCAAGGATAAGGATATGCTGGGCGCAGAGAAAGCCTACGCCAAGCTGGAACAAAAGCTGCAACGGTATCTCGACACCTACGAGGCCACCCACAACTACGACGAGTATCATTTTTATCTGGACGAAATCGAGCATGACCCCTATGTGCTGATCTCGATTTTGTCCGCGCTGCATGACGGCGTTTTTACATTGGCCGAGGTGCAGGGCGAACTTGAAATGCTCTTTGAAAAGCAATACATCCTGACCGAGACCGTGACCATGCAGATACGCTACCGTACAAAAATGATGGTCATTATTGGCCCGTATGGTGTGCCACAAGTTATCACCTACCAAGAACCGTATGAATACTACATCTGCACGGTCAAGCTGAAGAACAAGGATTTATCCCACCTGCCCGTGGAAGTGCTGACCGAAGAACAGCTTAGTGCCTATTCGCTCTATATGCGCACGCTGGGCAACCGGCCGGATTTGTTTGGCAAAGCGCAATACCCCAATGCGTCCACCATCAAGCAGCCCACCTACTACGATATTCCCCCGGAAGCACTAAAGGATGATAGGTTTGCCGCCATGATGGAGGAAGCCACGAAGTACATCGGCTACCCGTATGTGTGGGGCGGCAGTTCGCCCAGCACCAGCTTTGATTGCAGCGGCTACATTTCGTGGGTGCTGAATCACTCCGGCTGGAACGTGGGCCGCCAGACCGCACAGGGCCTTTACAACCTCTGTACTCCTGTTTCGACGGCGCAGGTCAAACCGGGCGACCTTGTGTTTTTCAAGGGAACCTACGATACCCCCGGCGTGAGCCATTGCGGTATCTATGTAGGCAATTCCATCATGCTGCACTGCGGCGACCCTATCTCTTACACAAACCTCAACTCAAAATATTGGCAAGAACATTTTTACAGCTATGGGCGTTTACCGTGACGCCAGAAAGGATTTTGTATGGCAAAAAGACTTTCCCGCATTGAGCGCGACATTGAACGGCTCAAAGAAAAAATCAGCGAATACCAGCAGCAGTTGAAAGAACTGGAAGCTGCAAAGACTGAACAGGAAAACTTGCAGATCATTCAGCTGGTGCGCAGCATGAACATGAAGCCGGACGAGTTCGCGGCTTTCCTGCGCAGCGGTGCGCTGAATGCTGCACCCACCGTCACCCCGTACCACAAACAGGAGGATGCCGCCGATGAAACCTGATTGGAACCGCCGTTTTGCAGCTGTGCTGCTGGCTATCCTGCTCTGCCTCTGCTCCTTCTCCATGCCTGCTTTTGCAAGCGGTACTGACCCTGCCCCGGAACCTCTGCCGGAAATTGTCGAGGAAGAACCGACTACGGGCGGCATGGAGCCGGAGGGCGTGTCCATCACGCCCAAAGGCAACGCAACACTGGTGGATGACTTTTACGGCGACAAGCAGCTTATCACCGTGACCACCAAGGCCGGGAATTATTTTTACATTCTCATTGACCGTGCCAACGAGGACAAGGAAACGTCCGTTCACTTCCTGAACCAAGTGGACGATGCCGACTTGCTGGCCCTGCTGGATGAAGAACCGCAGGCCACCGAAGTCTGCACCTGCACCGTGAAATGTGAGGCCGGAAACGTCAACGAAAACTGCCCCTTGTGTGAAAAGAGCCTGCGCAACTGCACGGCCCCGGAAGCTGTGAAAACCGACACCGAAACGCCGCAGGAAAAGCCGAAGTCCAACATGGGCAGTCTGATGATCCTGCTGGTGCTGGCTCTGGCGGGCGGCGGCGCAGCACTCTACTATTTCAAGTTCCGCAAGCCCAAGGCCGATACCACCGGGCACGATGATCTGGACGAATACGATTTTGGAGAGGACGAAGATGCAGACGAGGAACCAGCCGAAATGGAAGAACTAATTCAACATTAAATATGCGGTGGGCCTATAATTTATGTGTGACCATCGCATGATTAAAGATTTAGTCGTTAAAAAAATTTGCCAAGTACAACACCTAAAACGCAAAAAAACAGCCCGGTTATCAATCCCGTAATGAAATTTTTTCTATCGGATTTTGCAAGAGAATCTTCATAGTCAGCAATTTTGGCATTCAAGCTAACCATTGACTGATTCATAGAAGAAACAGCCCCTATCAAGGATTGAAACGTTTGGGGTGTTGGTTTACACGCTTCTTCAATATCAGCAGTTCGCATTGGAACGCACGCATCGCCAACTCTAGTATAAAGTGTATTTCTAAAAAAGGTGAGTGTGTTTTGATTTTTTTGAACTTCAATAATTATGAGTTCCTTATCATCACAGGCTACTTTATAAGAAGTAAATGTTGGTAAGGAGTTCAAATGCGAAATAGCGTGATCGATAGTAGATAGCTTTCTATCTGGCAAAACTCCAACAATTCCCTTTGGCTCTACAAAACCCAAAATCAAAATGCCACCTTCGGCATTTGCAAATGATGCAACCACCTTGCATATTGCATCAAGTGAAGAAGTACCAGATTTGTACTCCAACGTTTGACTTTCTCCACGTTCCAAGTAACTTCTTATATTTTGCTCATTAATAGTTGTCATTGTAAAGCCCCTCTTTTCTAGTAAAAATTATAGCACAGAGAATTGCATTGAGCAATTAAGATGGGAGGTTTAGATGAATTTAGTTATTGCCGAAAAGCCCAGTGTGGCCCGTAGCATCGCCGCCGTGATCGGGGCAAGCGAAAAACAAACCGGCTACTGGCAGGGTGGCGGGTATCTGGTCAGCTGGTGCATCGGGCATCTGGTGTCCTTTGCCGAGGCGGGCCAGTACGATGAAAAATACTGTAAGTGGCGGTATGAGGATTTGCCCATCCTGCCCCAGCCGTGGCAGTTCATCGTGCCGGACGAAAAGAAACAGCAGTTTGAAATTGTGCGCTCTCTGCTCAACCGCCCCGATGTGGACAGTGTGACCGCTGCGACCGACGCAGGCCGGGAGGGAGAACTGATTTTCCGTTTCGTCTACCAAATGGCCGGCTGCACGAAACCTGTGAAGCGGCTCTGGATTTCCAGCATGGAGGATGCAGCCATCCGAGAGGGCTTTGCAAACCTGTACCCGGATTCGGACTACGATGCTCTGTACCAATCGGCCCTCTGCCGTGCAAAGGCGGATTGGCTGGTGGGCATCAACGCAACGCGGCTGTTTTCGGTGCTGTATCACAAAACCCTGACGGTGGGCCGGGTGCAGACCCCGACACTAAAAATGCTGGTGGACCGGGATGCAAAAATCCTGCGCTTCCAGAAAGAAAAGTATTACACGGTCGGCATCCAGTCCGGCAGCCTGAAAGCGGACAGTGAGCGAATTTCGGATGCAGAAGCCGCAAATTTGCTCAAAGAAAAATGCACGGGTGCAAATGCAGGCTGCGTATCCATTCGGCGTGAGAAAAAGACAGAACAGCCGCCCAAGCTCTATGACCTGACCACCTTGCAGCGGGAAGCAAACCGCTTGTTCGGATTTACGGCAAAGCAGACCCTTGATTATGCCCAGCAGCTTTACGAAAAGAAACTGCTGACCTATCCCCGCACCGACAGCCAATATCTGACCGAGGATATGGGCCAGACAGCACAACATCTTGTGTCTGACCTGCTGGGGCTGCTGCCCTTTGCCCAAGGGCTTGACTTGACCCCGGAAGTGGGCCGGATTCTGAACAGCAAAAAAGGTATCGGACCACCACGCCATCATTCCTACCGCCGAATTTGTAAAGCAGGGTTTCACTGGTCTTGCCGAGAGTGAATGCAAGCTGATGAACCTTGTCTGCTCCAAGCTGCTCTGCGCCGTGGCTGCGCCCCATGAGTACGAAACGGTGACTGCTGTGTTCTCCTGTGCAGGGAACGAGTTCACCGCCAAGGGAAAGACCGTGCTTGTTCCCGGTTGGAAAGAGATCGACCAGCGGTTCCGCTCCACCCTGAAAGCAGACGGTGAAGAAGAAACGGAAACCCTGAACACCCTGCCGGAACTGACCGAGGGACAAAGTTATTCTGTGGTGGCTGACATTTCGGAACACTTCACGTCCCCGCCGAAAGCCTACACCGAAGATACGCTCCTGTCGGCAATGGAGCGGGCCGGGGCCGAGGATATGCCGGAGGACAAGGTGAATTGCTCCGCAGGAGCAAGAGAGGGAGGCCTGGGCCAAGCAGAACGCAAGGGGCTGGGCACTCCGGCCACCCGTGCCGCGATTCTGGAAAAACTGGTGCAAATGGGCTTTGTGCAGCGCAAGGGCAAACAACTTGTCCCCACCAAGGACGGCATCAATCTGGCGGTGGTTCTGCCGGAAAGCCTGACCTCTCCCGCTCTGACTGCTGAATGGGAGAACCGTCTGACCGAGATTGCCAAGGGCAATGCAGACCCGGACGAGTTCATGGCCGAAATTGAAGCGCAGGTGCGCCAGTTGGTCAAGACCTATTCCTGCATCAGTGCAGACAAACAAAATCTGTTCCAGTCGGAACGGGTTATCATCGGTAAGTGTCCCCGGTGCGGTGAAAACGTCTATGAGGGCAAGAAGAATTTTTACTGCGGGAACCGTGGCTGTCAGTTCGTGATGTGGAAGAATGACCGCTTCTTTGAGCAGCGCAAAAAGGCGTTCACCCCGAAGATCGCCGCTGCTCTGCTCAAAAACGGTAAGGCAAAGGTCAAGGGCCTCTACTCCGAAAACAGGCAAAACCTATGATGCAACGGTGCTTCTGGCAGATACGGGAGGCAAGTACGTCAATTACCGGGTAGAGCGCAAAGAGTAAGGCAAAAATACGAGGGCCGGTTATGGTAAGGTGAAGCATTCATTTTGCCATAACCGGCTCTCTCTATCCGTAGGATAGCAAAAAAGGAGTGTGACCAAATGAGCGAATTATTTTCCATCCAGCTGCAAAATCGGCAGCAGCAAGGCAGGGATGGCGTCTGGCTGGACCTGCCCACCACAACCGAACAGGTACAAGCGGCCCTGCGGCAAATCGGCATTTCGTCCGATAATCCGCAGGGCCTTTTCATTTCCGGCTACTTTGCTGAGGAAGAAAAACGTATTGCGATTCCCTACAACATGGTGCTGGCATCCAATGTGGACGAGCTGAACTTTCTTGCCGCACGGCTGGAAACGCTTTCTGCCGGGGAACGCGCAGAGTTGAACGCCGCCCTGCAAACCCCGCAGAGTGAGTTTTCCAGCATTGGGAGAATCACCGACTTTCCCGAAAACGTGGACTACTATGTGCATCTGCCGGATGTACACGGGCCTGCCCAGCTGGGTGACTACTACCTGAACCGTTCCGGCATGGTGGATATGCCGGAGGAATGGAAAGGCGGCATCGACACGGCGCAGTTTGGCCGTTATGTGGCCCAGCAGGAGCAGGGCGTGTTTACCGAGTATGGCTACCTTGTCAAAAGCGGGGATGCGTGGCAGAAAGTCCACGAGGGCCAGCCTGTGCCAGAGGAATACCGGGTACTGTCTTTTCCTGCGCCGGAAGTCATGCGGGATGCAGCCAATATCCCGCCGCCTGTTCAGCCTGAAACGGAACCGCAGAAAGTTATTCCCATCATCCTGAACGGCAAAGACAGCGCAGAGCGCATGAAAGAAATTACGGACCGGCTGGAAACAGGGATTCAACAGCTGTTCGACAGCGACCACTACAAAGCCTACCTCACCACGATGGCGAAATTCCACAATTACAGCTTCAACAACACCTTGCTGATCGCCATGCAGGGCGGACAGCTGGTGGCGGGTTTCAACAAGTGGAAAGACACGTTCCACCGCACCGTGAAAAAGGGCGAAAAGGGCATCAAGATTCTTGCTCCCGCGCCCTACAAGGTTAAGCAGAAAACGGAAAAACTGGACGAACAGGGCAAGCCGATTCTGGACAAGGACGGCAAGCCACTGACCGAGGAAAAGACGGTGCAGATTCCGGCCTTCAAAGTGGTTTCCGTGTTCGATGTCAGCCAGACCGAGGGCGAACCGCTGCCATCTATCGCAGTGAATGAACTGTCCGGCAGCGTGCAGGACTATCAAGATTTTTTCAAAGCGTTGGAGCAAGCTTCCCCGGTGCCCATCGGGTTTGAGGACATCGAGGGCGGGGCGCACGGTTATTTCCACCTGCTTGACAACCGCATTGCCATCCAAGAGGGCATGAGCCAGTTACAGACCATCAAGACGGCTATCCATGAAATTGCCCACGCCAAGCTTCACGCCATCGACCCCACCGACCCGGAACAGACCAACCGCCCGGACAGCCGCACCCGCGAGGTGCAGGCCGAAAGTGTGGCCTATGCCGTCTGCCAGCACTACGGGCTGGACACGTCCGAGTATTCCTTTGGCTATGTGGCCGGGTGGAGTTCCGGCCGGGAACTGGCCGAACTGAAAGCCTCTCTGGAAATTATCCGCAGCGCGGCCCATGAGCTGATCTCCGCGCTGGACGAACATCTGGCAGAACTTCGCCAGCAGCGGGAAGCAGACCTTTCCGCTGCACAGGAGGTCGCATTTGCACTGGATAATGGCAATACGCTGTTCATCCAGACCTGCGATTCCGGCTATGACTACACTCTGTATGGCCCGGACCACACGGCTCTGGACGGTGGGCAGCTGGACGCGCCCGGTTTGACCCTGCCGGATGCCGGGCAGGAAGCGCTTAACCTGCTGGGGCAGACAGCCGCAGTGTCGGAAGTCCTGTTGGGTGATAAACTGGCAGCGTTTCAAGAGGCAACCGAAAAAGCCAATGAACTTTCTGCCCCGGTAGCAGAAAAGGCCGCTGTGCCAGATTTATCCGCAGAGCCTACGGTCACAATTCTGTGGAGCGAAAGCGACAAGCTGCAGGACGGCGAAACCATGCCGCTGTCCGTGGCGAATCGTGTTTTTGAAGAACTGGACACCACCCAGCACACGGACCGGGAAAAGGATGGTTACGAGGGTGGCTGGTACGACAAAACGGCCTTCCGCATTGACTTTACCCTGAATGGCCAGCCGGATAACTACGAGGGACGGCAGGATTTCGGTGATGGTGACGGCTCTCTGATTCAGCACATCCAGAGCTACCATGAATACTACGCTAAAGACGAGAACTGGAAAAATTTTGTTCTGCATAACAAAGGCCCGGAAGCGTGGGAACAAGACAAGGCAGAGCGGGAAATGGTGCTGACCGAGTTTATCCCGTACCTCAAACAGCATTGCAATCTTTCCGCTATGGAGCAGACGGCCACCGCCGCTTTGCGAGAGGGACAGAACATTTCGCCGGAACAGGCGGCCTATTACAACGCTGTTGTGACCTATGTGCAGGACTGCCGCCCACTGCTCAACCAAGGCCAGTATAACTTGCCGGAACCGCCCAAGCTGGCCGACTTTGACCAGACCTTGCAGGACTATAAGGCACAGGTACAGGCCGAGATCGAGCAGGAAGCGGCCGCTGCTGGAATGACCGTAGAGGAATACGCGGCGGCAGGTTTTGAGGCACCGCAGCAGGACAGCTTTTCCATCTACCAGCTGCGCAATGAGGATTCCACCCGCGTTTACCGTTTTGAACCTTACGACCGCCTGCAGGCCGCTGGCCGGACCGTGGACAAGGCCAACTATACGGAAGTGTACACCGCGCCGCTGACTGCTGGCACCACGTTGGAGGACATCTACCGCACATTCAATGTGGACTATCCGGCAGATTTCAAGGGACACTCGCTGTCCGTTTCGGATGTGGTGGTGCTGCACCAGAACGGACAAAATACCGCTCACTACTGCGACAGTGTGGGCTTCCAGCAGGTGCCGGAGTTTTTGCGGGAAAAAATCCGCTGCGCACCGCAGAACTTTCCACGGAACAAAACGAAAATATGATTGATGGTGTGTTGAACAACGCACCCTCTCTGGGCGAATTGGAGGCAAAAGCAAAAGCCGGAGAACAAATTTCTCTGACAGACCTTGCCGCCGCAGTCAAGGCCGAAGAAAAGGCACCGAAAGCCAAGAAGTCCCGCGCCGCAAAAACGAAAAAGCCGTCCATCCGGGCACAGCTGGATGCCGCAAAAAAGGAACAGAGCAAGCAAACACAGCCACGGGAAAAGACAAAGGAATTGGAGGTGTAAACCGTGCAGAAATTTGAAAATATGGATGTGATCGCTGCGCTGGAAGCCATCATGCACCAGAACACCGCATACTATCAGAGCGATTTTGCCTATGACATCAAGATGCTGCGGGAAGCGGCCCGCAGCGACCAGCCGGAAGATAAGCTGCTGTTGTGGCTGTCCCGGCCCTCTGGAACATTCTGCTTCCGGGAACGGGACGTGCTGCTCAAAGACACCCAAGCCTACAATACATGGAAATTCTGCGGTGAACAGACCCATGACAGGATTCTTGCCTATGCGGTGGAGCTGACCGGCGCAGCCAACGGAACCGTGCAAGGCAATCTGTATGAACTGGACTACCAGCAGCATTTCCAGCACATCCGGGATGCCGCCCTGCCCGTGGGTGCCAACCGTCTGATCTACGAAAGTGGGATGCGGGAGATTGGCCCGAAAGAGCATTTCGACAGCCGCCCGGACAAATATTTTGGAGAGTTCGTGCGGTATGAAATGCAGCCCCGTGACCCGGAACTTCTGCAAGCGGCCATCCGGCAGGAGCAGCGCAGCCGGGAACCGGCACGGCCCGGTGATTTCAAAGAACATCTTGCGGAACTGCACACTGGGCTGATCGAGGCCGAGGCTCAGCGCATTGTAGCCGATATGAAGCGGCTGGCTGCTCCCAACAGCCCGGACAAGAATCATTTTATGGTGGAGGTATCGCCCTACTTCACCAAACTGGCATCCAGCCGGGACACGAACCAGCTGCTTGCCATGCTACCGTATAAATCTTTACATCTGTCCAGCGTAAAAGACCGTTTTGGCATCTACGCGCTGATTGACAAAAACGAGAATCGGGATAAGGGCATCCGTAAGCCCCGTGCTTCCGTCCGCAAGCAGCTTTCCGAAACAAAACAGGCCGCCAGCCCCAAAAAGTCAGCGGCCCGCAGCAAACAACACGAAATGGAGGTCTGACCATGAATTTCAGCGTGGAAGAAGAAAATTTGATCTGTATGTACCACACTTCTGACCGCCGCCGGACGATGGCGCGGATGATGGCCGCACTGCCGGACATGGACACGGAAATGCGGCGGTTGGCGAATGGAACTATTGCAAAGTTGGAGCGCATGACGGACGCCGACTTTGACGGACAGAGGTTCGATTTTGCGGGTGAGTGATACCGCCAGCTCGACAATGACACATTATTTTTAGAGAAAGTAATGTGCCATTGTCAACACAGAAATAGCCGGACACGGTGGCCTTGTGGCTGCTGTGTCCGGCTATTTTTCATGTATCAGTCTTTATCTTTTTTCTCGGTGGGATTTTCCGGCAGTTCGGCGGCATCTTCTACAATGTCAGTCACAAGCTGCTGGAAGTCAAACGCATTCTTTTCTGTGATAACGGGCTTGCCGGTTTCCGCTTCAAGAGCCTGCCGCGCAATGCCGGCCACTTTGCCGCCGCGCTTGGCAACCTGCTTGTTTTCTTCAAAGGTCTGCGGCTTTGCAGTCTTGGAAATATCCGTAGTGGAGGCTTCGGCCAGCATCGTCAGAACAAGTTCCAAATCGGTCATGTTGTCCCGGAGATTTTCTTTTGTCAGACCTTTCAGCCGCTTGTACTGCCCCGTGGTCATGCCGGACCATGCGCGGGAGATTTCATCGGTCAGGATGGCGTACTCCTTGCCCTTTTGCACTCCGCGCTTCTTCCATTCGTCCGTTAGTTCGTTGCGGATGCGGATTGCCAAAAGCCGCTGGTGAATCCATTCTTCGGAGTAGCCTTTTTTCAAATAGGTATCAAGTGCGCGGTCGATGGCCTGTTCCGGGTCGATGGTTTCCTCGATGCGTTCCTTGCCTACCATTGCCAGCCATGCCTTGAACGGTTCAGCCTTAGGGGACGGGATAGACTGGATAATGCGTAGGAGCTGTTCAGTGTTAGCGACATCCGTTTTGCGCTTTTTGCCGTCCGGGGCGGTCATTTTCAAACCATTACAATTTGTAATGGTTTCATTTCCTTCGTCTTTAAGGCGCTTTTTTAGAACGCGCCAATAGTTCTGTGGGTCTGCGCTGTCAGTCAGAACAGCAATCACATCAACGATGGCAAAATACCATTCTTCCTTTTCTGCATCCCATGCAGTGCGGATTTTCTGATCTTCAAAAAGCTGGATAGAGCTATTATCTTTCACTTCTGCCATAGAGGGTTCCTCGCTTTCGTTGTCTAAGTCTATTTTACATGATTTCGGGCGGAAACGCCACCCGGTCTAAGCGTTTGGGATTCAAAAATCCGAACAATATTTTGTGCAGATTTACCGTTCCTGCATCTGCTCCTTTCCCGGTGCTGTCCGCAGAATGCCGTCCACATTCTGCTTTATGATGCCATACTCCTGCATCTGGCGTTTGGCATCATTGTACTGCCGCTGCATCTGGTCTTTCTGCTCGGCCAGTTGCTTATACTCGTTTTTCAGGGCGTAGAGGTCGGGCAGCTTTTGAAAGCCCTGCTCTTTTAGAGCTTTCGCCGCTGCTTCATAGAGAATCAAGGTTCCTTCATGTTTACGTCGGAACTGCTTTTTGTCAGCAGCCCGCTGATACTCCTGCAACAGTGGGTGCAGTTCCTTACAGGTGGTGACATCCTTTATCAGCACGGCCATTTCTGCAAGTCGACGCTCTGCTGCTTTCAGTGCAGCGGCAGCTTCGGTGCTGGCGGCGGTGATCTCGGCCACCCGGCTTTCCAAATCCGGGTAACTATCAATTTCATGCTCCGTCAGGAAGTTCAGCGTCCGGGCAGCCTGTTTCAGATTGTGGAGTTTTGCCCACTTCTCATACCCTGCGGACTGCTGGGCCTTGATGCTGTTCTCCAAATCAATCCGCAGCGAAATTTTGCGGTTTTCTTTGGGCTTCCGCTCCACGAACCGCCCTTTGATGCGTTCGATGATGGCTTCCTCGGTATAGGTTTCACCCAGCGTTTTGCAGCGGGTGAAGCGTTCCTGTCCGGGCGCGCGGAACGAAACATACTTGCCCCGCTTGACCTCGTAGCCCTGCTCCCGCAGGAGCCGCAGAAAATCGTCAAAATCCTTGACCTGCGGGATGGCGGCATCTATGGCGGCTTTCAGCTTCGCCTTCCAACTCGTGCCCTTGCGGTGTGCGTCCCACTCGGCATAGCTCTTGCCCCGGTCTTGACCGGGCATCACCACAGACAGGCCGTATTCCTTGCATAGCCGATCGCTAGTGCGCCGGATGTAGGCATAACTTTGTCGGTTGGAAACATACTTTCGCTGATTCACCATGTCCACAGCGCAAAAGATAATGTGGTTGTGGACGTGCCCTTTGTCAATGTGCGTGGTCAGCACATACGGGTATTTGCCTTGCAGGACTTCATCCGCAAGCTGCCGGCCAATCTCGTGGGCCTGCTCCGGCGTGGTTTCGCCCGGCGCAAAAGACTGTATCAAGTGGTGGGCCAGATTGTTGCCTTTCTGCATGGCCTGTGACAGCAGCAGTTCAAATTCGATGTCGGCGGTTTCGTAGGAGCAGGCAAAGGAGGACACCAGTATTTTATCATCCGTCTTGACCGGATTCTCGATGTAGTCCAATGCCTTTTTCAGCGTTGACTTGATAGGATGTATCTTTGTAACTGCCATATCTGCGCCAATGCTCCCTTGATGTCCGCAACGTCTTGTGTGTACAGCGGCCCCATGCTGTTCAGCCGCCGCGCGATCTGATTGACGTTGACACCAATCTTTTGCAGTTCGGCGGTTTGCGCCCGGATGTCGGTGGTGTCGATGTGGACAACATAACCATCTATCAGCATCTTCCGGGCGTAGGCAGAAAAATTCCGTGTGTGCAGCAGAGCCATCTTCTGCCGGATAAGTTCCTGTTCCTCCGGCGTCACGGGAACCCGCAGAACAATTTTTCGGGTTCGGTTCGTCATGGTTTCACCTCGTTTCTTGGGGGTCTGGGGTACTCCCCCAGCAAGCATTTTTGCCGGGGTGGCTACACTCCCTATGCTTGCTACGTTACCTCTCCCACTACTAAGACACCGAAACGCCCCCGTTTTGCCCGCAAAATGCAAAAAAAAAAAAATAAGAGGACGCTTTTGCATCCTCTCAATGACCGTGCATGACTTCCGGGTTGAAGTACCGCTCCACGGGCAGACCACATATTTTTATCAGCTGAATCACCACCGGCAGGCTGGGCAGCGTGGGGCAGTGCGCCCATCCCCAAAGCTCTGATGGCCCTCGGCATACCGATTATGATTGGGATGTTGATTAATGCACTCTATAATCTGGTAGACGCCTATTTTGTGGGCGGTCTGGGCGAAAGTCAAATGGGAGCTATTTCCATCGTTTTCCCGTTAGGACAAGTCGTGGTTGGATTGGGACTAATGTTTGGCAACGGTGCTGCATCCTACCTGTCAAGACTATTAGGACGCGGAGATAAAGATACCGCCGATAAAGTGGCAAGCACCGCACTGTATAGCAGTATTCTGATTGGCGCCATTATCATTCTATTTTCTACGATTTTCCTCAAACCAATTTTGGCGATGTTGGGCGCAACAGAAACGATTATGCCGTATGCCCTGACATACGCAAGAATTTATGTATTGTCCTGTGTTTTCAATGTGTTTAATGTGACCATGAACAATATTGTAAGCAGTGAAGGTGCAGCAAAAACAACTATGTGTGCGTTACTGTTGGGAGCCGTGTTGAATATTGGATTAGACCCTCTTTTTATTTACACTTTCAACATGGGGTTGCCGGTGCAGCGATCGCCACTGCAATTTCGCAAATGGCATCCACACTTGTTTATCTAACCTATGTTCTTCGCAAAAAAAAGCGCATTTTCCTTCAGTGTAAAAGCGTTTTCTCCTACTGGGCAAATGATGTCGGAAATTCTGAAAATTGGTGTTCCCACTTTGGTGTTTCAACTGCTGACAAGTCTTTCAATCGCGCTAATCAACCGTGCGGCCAGTGATTATGGCGATTCGGTCATTGCAGGCATGGGGGCAGTCACGCGAATTACTTCTATGGGGACGCTTGTTGTCTTTGGATTTCTGAAAGGGTTTCAGCCTATTGCCGGATTCAGCTATGGGGCAAAGAAGTTTGATCGCCTGCGCGAAGCAATCAAAACCTCAATCATTTGGTCTACAAGTTTCTGCTTAGTCGTGGGCTTAGTCATGGCCGTTTTCTCCACGCAGATTATCTCAATTTACCGAGGGAGATACTCAAATGATTTTAGTCGGTCAAAAATCTCTGTTTGCGAACGGCCTTACATCCATTCTTTTCGGTTTCTACACGGTATACTCCTCTCTGTTTCTTGCTCTGGGCAAGGGGGCGGCAGGCTTCTTTTTAGGAGCGTGCAGACAAGGTATCTGCTTTGTCCCTGTCATTTTGTTGCTGCCTATGGTATGGGGCATGAACGGAATTTTGTATGCCCAACCCATCGCAGATGTAATTTCTGTAGTCATCACTATTTTTATGGCGTTGCACCTTCATCGGGAACTGTCTATGGCTGAAAAACAGGTTATGTCCAATTCGGAAATGTAAAGAGGCGAAGAAAAAACGTCAGCTTGCTATACGGTAGTAAAAGAAGAAAACTAAGCACAGAGGAAGATAAGATGAAGATAGAATGGATTTTATGCCCCTTTTGTGGAAGCAAAACGCGGTTGAAAATTCGCAATGATACAATACTGGATAATTAGGATGCCGCCATGCGCCTGATATTCTATCGAACGCCTAGCTTTGAACTGTCAAAAAAAGCCTTGCTCCCGCACAGGGTCAGCAGGGCTTTTACTATGTACTATACAATGTAGCTACTGCGCGTTTCGTGCTGTCATTATGCCCAGTTGGCCGTTTTCGGTCTGCTGGGCTTTTCTATTGTCGCCTGAAAAGCTGCCTGTTTCAAAAATATTTTTGGAAATTTTCAAAAAAGCGGGCAGAATCGGGTGTTTCAGGTGTCATATTAGCGGAAAGGGAAAAATCCACCCGACATCCCCACGGAAAGGGGGTGAGAAGATGGAAGCTATCCCTCGCAACGATGGCGAACAGTACCGATTCGATGCGTTCTGCAAAGCGGTGCTGCGAAATGAGGCCCGGAACTATCACCGAAATAAGAAACGTCTGCTTGACCGTGAAAAGTCATTCAGCGTTCTTTCGTTGGAAGAACTGGGGCAGCTCACGAGTGTAGACCATTATCCAAGTGAAGAATTTGTATTTTCATCCTACGGCTGTGATCTGCACATCGACAATGAACTTGTTGCCAATGCGTTTGCCGCTCTGCCAAAGCAAGAACAAAGGCGGGTGCGCCACGATGCTTTTCTCTGAAAAGTGGAGCGATCTCCAGCCCGCCGCAATGCAAGCGCGGCTACTTGCGGGCCATGACATACCGACAGGCTGATACTCTCTTACCGTCAAAGTCCGAGCGTTCAGAGCGTCGCAGGCAATGAGTAGGGCTGCATGAGGAATGCAGGGGTGAGATTCCCGTGGGCTGCTGCCAGCAGCCGTCCGTTGCTCATTTTTTGATTTTAAGAAAGGGGATTTTTACGATGCAAGCGAAAAAGGCAAACCCTGAAAAAACAAAAAATCCAGAGATGCTTACTCTGGATTCGACTTATCATATTGGCAATCGCTCCTTTATCGTTGAGCCGGTGTTCAAAGAAGAAAGCTCCCAGACCTTAGGAGAAGTTCTTCTCCGGCTGATGAAATCCGAAAGCGAAAAATTATAATGACCTTTCGGGAGGCAGCGGACAGAGAAAGCGGATTGTGTTATAATATAGGTGTACAAGTGAATTTGCTATTCGACTGTCCCAAGAAAGGAGCGAGTATGAAACAGTCGAGTAACAAGAAATCCCGTGAAGCAACCGCTTTTCTCTATGAGCGTCTTTCCCGTGATGATAATTTGGAGGGCGAGAGTTACAGCATCGGCAACCAAAAGAAACTGCTCACCAAAGTGGCGAAGGAGAAAGGCTACACCAATCTGGTCCACTTCCTGGATGATGGCATTTCCGGCGTGACCATGAACCGTCCCGGTTTCGTTGAAATGATGCAGCAGCTTGAACAAGGGAAAGCCTCTGCTGTGTTCGTCAAAGACCTTTCCCGTCTGGGCCGAAACTATATCGAGGTCGGGCGGCTGACAGAAGAATTTTTCCCAGACCATGACATCCGACTTGTTGCCGTTTCGGACAACATCGACACGGCCGAGGGAGAAAATGAACTGGCACCCATCCGAAACCTGTTCAATGAGTGGTATGCCCGCGACATCAGCAAGAAACGCCGTATCAGTAATAAAATCAAAGGCAACTCCGGCGAACCGATGGGACTTCCTCCCTATGGGATATATCAAGGACCCGAACAATCCCAAGCATTGGGTCATTGATGAAGAAGCTGCACAAGTTGTCCGGCGCATTTTTGATATGACGTTGGAGGGCTTTGGTACGGAACAGATTGCCACCCAGTTTGAAAAAGAAGGCATCCTGACCCCGCAGGCCTACTGGATTCAGAAAGGCATCGGCCGTCCCGGAAGGAGCAAGATACGGCCCGCTACCAAGTGGAATGGCTCCACGATTACCCATCTTCTGTACCAGCAGGAGTATTGTGGTGATGTTCTGAACTTCAAAACCTACTCCAAGTCCTACAAGAACAAGAAGCGGATTCATAACGACCCGGAAAATTGGGTAGTGTTCCAAGATGTTCACGAGCCCATTATTGAACGTGCCGTATTTGAACAGGTACAGCAGAAACGCGGAAAGATGCGCAAACGTCGTACCAGCAACGGAGAACACAATATGTTCTCCGGCCTGCTTGTCTGCGCAGACTGCGGCTGCAATCTGCACTTCCACTTCAATCAGGGCAACCCGGAAATCAAGTATTTCAACTGCTCCAACTACAAGGGCAACCGTGGCACCTGCCAATCCACCCACTACATCAGGGTAGACTTTCTGGAAGAAGTGGTGCTGGGCGAGATTCGGCGGCTGACCAAGTTTGCCAGCCTCTATGAGGACGACTTTTTGAAGGCTGTTATCGGGCACTCCCAGCAGGCGGACGAAGCCGACCGCAAGCTGAAAGAGAAAGAGTTGAAAGCACTCCTTGCCCGTGATGAAGAACTGGACGGCCTCTTTGAGCGCATCTATGAGGACAATGTTTCCGGCAAAATCTCTGACGAACGCTTTTCCAGAATGTCCCGGAGATACGAGGACGAGCAAAAGGAGCTGACCGAGAAAATCAAACAGCTCCGCTCCGAAATCGAAAAGCAGAGCAGCCGCACCATGACAACGGATATGTTCATCAGTCTGGTTCGCAAGTACACCAGAGCAAAAAAGCTGACACCCCGGATGCTGAATGAACTGGTGGAAAAAATCGAAGTGTTCAATGCAGAAAAGGTCAACGGTGTATGGGAGCAGCGGCTCCGCATTCACTACAACTGCGTGGGCACCATCGAGATTCCAAGCGCACTTCCTTTGCCGACACCCGATGTGTCGGTGAATACAAGAAAAGGCGTAGTTGTGAACTACGCCCATTGTGATGTCGCTATTTAGCAAATAAAAAAGACGAATGTTCTTTGACAGCTAAATGCTGTAAGAACATTCGTCATGGTGCGGATAAGAGGACTTGAACCTCCACCGAGTTGCCCCGATTAGAACCTGAATCTAACGCGTCTGCCAATTCCGCCATATCCGCATATTCTGTTTTTGTTCGCGGCCGTTCGGCTCGGATTCCGTATAGGCCGAATGGGGCGAAAAATCTGGCGGGATATGGTACAATAAATATTACCCCTGCGGGGCAGCGGCCCGGCGGGACTATTTACGGAAGAGGGAAACTGCGAATGTTCAACATCATTATCTTTCTCATCGGTGCAGGCATCATGTTCTACATGGCATGGCGGAGCTGGTCGAGACGCCGCAAGCTCATGACCAGGGGCGAAAAAGTAGAGGCCGCAGTGGCGGGCACGGTGCAGAGCCGGGACGGTGAAGCCTATCTGCTGGAATTTTCCACCGCAGGCGGCATCCACCATCTCCATTATCCCAAGCCCGCAAAGGGCAGAGAGCTGGCACAGGGCACGGTCGTCACCCTTTATTATGACCCGGACGACCCCGCCGAGATGTACGTCGAGGGCGATAAGTCCGTTCTGGGTGCGGAAGTGCTGTACATCGTGCTTGGCATCGTGCTGCTGGTGCTGATGGCCGGCATCGTCCGCTGAGAGGGGGAGAAGAAAATGAAACTCGAGCATTTTGGCATGGCAGAACCCGGTGACTGCCGGGTGGTCTTTTCCGCGACGGCGGCAGAGCTGGAAGAAGCTGTACAGGCTGTGAGAGCCGCCCCGGGGGATGCGCAGGACGAAGATGACCTGCTGACGGCGGCGGTGAACCGGGCGATCCTGGAGGGTTTTTCGCCCTTGTTTGCTCAGCTGATGGCGGAGCATGGCTTGCAGCCTGTCACAGACCCGGATTTTGAACTTCTGGCGGTGAACCGGGCCGAGGGATTCCGGGCGGGGGTGCAGTTCTTCTGCCTGCCGCCGCTGGAGCTGGGGGAGTACACCGGCTTTGTCCAGCCCATCCAGCCCCGGCCCATCCGGGAGCTGACCATCGAGCTGGAAATCAACCGCCGCCACGGTGACGAAGACCGCGCCGCCGACGCCGAGGGCAAGCGCGCCCTCCGCGCCAAAGTGACGCAGGACATCTACGCCCAGCGCTGCCAGCAGGCCCGCGCCGTGGCCGAACAGGCCCTCATCGCCCAACTGGGTACACACGTCACCGGCCCGCTGCCCAAGCAGCTCGTGGCGGGCAACTACTTTGCCGAGCAGCGCCAGTTCAATCTGCGGATGCAGGCCAACGGCGTCAACTTCGACCAGTACTTAAAGGTGCAGGGCCAGACCGTGGAGGAGTTCCGCGCATGGCTCCACACCGAGGCGGAGCGCAAGCTGCGCAGCCGGATGGGCCTGCTGCTGGTGGCGCAGCGAGAGCAGCTCTGGCCCACGGAGGCCGAGGTGGAGGAAGAACTGGCCCACTGGGACGACAAGCGGGACGGGGAGCACACCTTCCCCTCAAACGACCGCCTTAAGAATCTGCGAAGTTTTTGCAAAGTTACCCTCGAAACGCTGGTTTCTTAAATGGCGTCGTGGTATGCTACTATCAAACTCACAGGGAACTGCAGGGCACTGCCGTTTCCGAGATCATAAGCTTTGGTCGTCCCGCTTCAGCCTGCCCGGCACGCCGGTGCCTTTCCCCGTGGGAGAGGTGGCTGCAAAGCAGACGGAGAGGGCGAGGAGGGAACCCCATGAAAGAAGTCAAGACCCCCAAAAAGCCGCTGGCCATCTATTATGCCATCGTGCTGCTGGTGCTGATGCTGCTCAACTTCGTGCTCGTGCCGTGGATGAGCGAACGGCAGGTAAAAGAAGTGGACTACGGCACCTTCATGTCCATGACCGAGGACAAAGACATCGGCCGGGTGGATGTGGAATCGAACCAGATCATCTTTACCGATAAAGACGAAAAGCAAATTTACAAGACCGGCCTGATGAACGACCCCGACCTGACCCAGCGCCTCTACGACGCAGGCGCACAGTTTTCCAGCGAGATCGTCGAGCAGGCCTCGCCCCTGATGAGCTTTCTGCTGAGCTTCGTGCTGCCCATCGTCCTCTTCGTCTGGCTGGGCAATGTCATGAACAAAAAGCTCATGGAAAAGGCCGGCGGCGCGAACTCGATGATGTTCGGCGGCGTGGGCAAGTCCAACGCCAAGGTCTATGTCCAATCCACCCACGGCATCCGCTTCGCGGATGTGGCCGGCGAGGACGAGGCCAAAGAGAACTTACAGGAGATCGTCGATTATCTGCACGACCCCAAGAAATACGAAGAGATCGGCGCCTCCATGCCCAAGGGCATCCTCCTCGTCGGCCCTCCGGGCACCGGCAAGACCATGCTGGCAAAAGCTGTGGCCGGTGAGTCCAATGTGCCGTTCTTCTCCATCTCCGGCTCGGAGTTCGTGGAGATGTTCGTGGGCATGGGCGCCGCCAAGGTGCGCGACCTGTTCAAGCAGGCGAAGGAGAAGGCCCCCTGCATCGTCTTCATCGACGAGATCGACGCCATCGGCAAGAAGCGGGACGGCCAGCTGGGCGGCAACGACGAGCGGGAGCAGACCCTGAACCAGCTGCTCACCGAGATGGACGGCTTTGAGGGCAACACCGGCGTCATCATCCTGGCGGCCACCAACCGCCCGGATTCCCTGGACCCCGCTCTGACCCGGCCCGGCCGCTTTGACCGCCGGGTGCCGGTGGAGCTGCCGGACCTCCAGGGCCGGGAGGAGATCCTGAAGGTCCACGCCAAGAAGGTGGCGCTTGCCCCCGGCATCGACTTCAACACCGTGGCCCGGATGGCCTCCGGCGCTTCCGGCGCAGAGCTGGCCAACATCGTCAACGAAGCCGCTCTGCGGGCTGTCCGCGCCGGCCGCAAGAGCGTGACGCAGGCTGACCTCGAGGAGAGCATCGAGGTGGTCATCGCAGGCTACCAAAAGAAGAACTCCATCCTCACCGACAAGGAAAAGTGCATCGTGGCCTACCATGAGGTCGGCCATGCGCTGGTGGCGGCGCTCCAGAGCCACTCCGCTCCCGTCCAGAAGATCACCATTATCCCCCGCACCTCGGGTGCGCTGGGTTATACCATGCAGGTCGAAGAAGGCAACCACTACCTCATGACCAAGGAAGAGCTGGAAAATAAGATCGCCACCCTCACCGGTGGTCGTGCCGCCGAGGAGGTGGCCTTCCAGTCGGTCACGACCGGTGCATCCAACGACATCGAGCAGGCCACCAAGCTGGCCCGCGCCATGCTCACCCGTTACGGCATGAGCAAGAGTTCGACATGGTGGCTCTGAGACGGTGAACAACCAGTATCTGGGCGGCGACACCTCGCTGGCCTGCTCGGCTCAGACCCAGCGGGAGATCGACCAGAGGGTCGTGGAACTGGTGAAGGCCCAGCACGAAAAGGCCATCCGGATCCTGACCGACAACCGGGCCAAGCTCGACGAGCTGGCAAAGTACCTCTACGAGAAGGAGACCATCACCGGCGACGAGTTCATGGCCATCCTCGAAGAAAAAGCCTCAGATGAAAAATAAAAGGAAAGTGCTGCAATAATCTGACCGCCGTATCCGTATTCATTACAGATACGGCGGTTTTCTGATGCGCCGTGTCGCAAATAAGATAGTAATTTGGGAAAACCCCTCCGTCAGCGCTGACGGAGAGGTCATCCCCCTACAGGAGGATACGACATATGAGACTGAACAAGAACACTGCACGCCGTGCCGCTGCTGCGGCCGCTCTGCTGACCATGACCGCTGCAATGAGCGTGGGCGCTTTCGCTGCCGATGACACAGTCGTCGCGGGCTATCTGCCCCCGCAGGCCGAGAGCGTCATGACGCAGGGTGACATCGCTCTCCACTCTGACGTTCCGGTGGGGGAGGTAGACCCCAACTACGGCGGCTACGCTTCCCCGGTGGAGAACCCCATTCAGGGCAACGTGATGATGATCTCCGACGCAGCGGAGGAAAAGCACGAGGCCCGCTACACCGTCAAGGGCCTGCTGGGCAAGCAGGTTCTCTACACCGCCCGTCAGGAAGGCCGCGTGCTGACGCTGGACGCCCCGATGACAACGCCACCTTCCGCACCACCATCCTCGACATGCAGACCCTGATGAATCAGGGCGTAAGCACTCTGGTGTTCAAGACCGACAAGACCTCCACCACCCTGAACCTGACTCTGCTGTGCCAGGGCCAGAAGTCCGGCACCAAAGTGACCCTGCGCCACCTCGGCAGCAGCGCCCGCCTCACCGTGGGCTTCCGCAGCCG
>VOFD01001117.1_pt1 | contig 37093 bp, 57 predicted proteins | sample 5384101 | NCBI WGS metagenome assembly VOFD01 (sample SAMN12384723, study PRJNA508395) | human gut metagenome | isolation source: healthy gut C | host: Homo sapiens
GATTCGCTGATAAATCCAGTCTGCGACGGCGGCATATTTCAGGGAACCCGTACCGCTTCCGAACTGCTTTTCGGCCTGCGTTACAAGGTTGAAAAGGATTTGCTTCAAAATCTTTGTTTCGCCGCGCTTGATAAGCACGACAACCACCGCGAGGAAAGCGACGACGACAAGCACACTGTCCCAATTCTTCGCAAGGAATGCAAGAACGTTCATTTCTGTTTCTCCTTTCGATCTGTCAACCAATGACGGTACAGCCGGATTCAGGGACCCAGCCCAAACCGTCGATGTGTACGCCGCACTTGCGGCCCGGATAGTAATACTTCACCGTGTACGTTCCGTTCACGGTCTTACCCTGTCCGCCGCCGTTGCTGTCGCGGTACAGCGGGCCGGAATACTTCACCTTTGCGCCGACGCGCATTTTCGGCGCGGTCGTGCCGTTCCCGACGGCCTGCACGTCCGCCGCATTGACCCAGCCGTAAACGGTAGAACCGCCGCCGGGCTGTTTGATAAGGTGGTAGGGGTGTTTTGCGCCCTTTGCAAGCGCCGTTACCTTTGCCGTTCCCGGCTTGCAGGCCGCGCCGCTTGCCGCCGCCGCGTTGGTGTAATGGGTGTTGCCCGTAAAGCGCACCACGTCGCCCACAGCGAACGCAAGCGTCGCCGGGGTGGTAGTTGTGCCGCTGGGCTTTGTCGTGCTTCCTGCGCCGTCCTGTGCGCCGCCTGCGGTGTCGTAGGTGATATACGGCAACTTCCCGTGTTTGGTCCACCTGCGCCCGTTCATGCCGGAGATCGCGCCGATATTCAGGCACGCCGTTACCTGCACGCAGTTCTTGAACGCCGGGGAACACTCGATCACCTTTCCGCCGCCGATGTAAACGCCGATATGACCTGGCAGCCAGACAGCTTCCCCCGGAACAATGCCGCTGAAATCGGCGGACACGCCGGAACACTTCGTAATCATGGTGTCGGCCCCAAGATCGGGAATGCCGTTGGAAGCATAGGCCGCGCCGCCGTATGGCTTCGCGGCGTTTCCGCTCCAACCCCAAAGAACGCCTTTGATAAGGCATACGCAGTCGAACCCGTAGACGGGCGGGTTCTTATCCGCCGCCGCCCGAATCATCGCCGTTCGCGCGGCCTGCTTGTTGTACCTGTGATTTGTGCAATAGCGGGACACGTTCGCGCCCGTCAGGGGCGCACCGAAACAGCCCATGACGTACAGCGTTTTATAGTTGTCCACAATGTTGTGCAATTTGTTGATAAATTCAGACGCTTTCATTTTGCCTGCTCCTTTCGCGTCTGCGGGGCTTGTGGTCCCCACCGTTGTATTTGAACCGCCGGGCTTTGCGGCGCTTCCTGCGCCATCGTAGGCGGTCAGGGCGTATGTTTCGATGATTTGAACCAGCTTGTCCGCGTACTTCGGGTCGGTCGCATAGCCCGCCGCGGCGATCGCCCGGCAAGCGGTTTTATAGTCCCGCTCCCCGATGACCGCTTTATAGCGGGTATTGCACGAAAGCAAGTCGGAATGATCGGCGACGCTTTCCGCCCAACTGCCATAGGCCCGGAAAAGGGCCGTCACGGTGGTAAAGGTCACGCCGTCGTAACACTCTTGCGTTTTCGTGCTGTAAACACGGCCTTTCCAGCTTGTCCCGGCCTTGATGCCGAACAGGGCGTTTGCCTTGACGGTCAGGCCGGATTTTCCCCAGCCGCTTTCCAAGATTGCCTGTGCGATTGTCAGGGAGGCGAGAACGCCGCTTTTCTGCATATCCGCCGCGGCCAGCGCGCCCACCCGCTCGATGAATTTCTTTTGTTCCTGTGTCATTTGTGTTCCTCCGCTATGGCTGAATGTTGTTCAGGTCAACGGGCATTCCCTCCGTTTCCTCCGGGTTCGCCTTTTTGATTTTTACGACGTTTTCCGCTTTTTGCTTTCCACGAATAAAAGCCGATGACCGTTGCCGTTGGTGTTCCAACGTAGGCAAGGAAAACGCCAAGCTGTGAAGCGTCGAGGACGACGGCCCACACGCCCACGCCGAACCCGGCGAAATAGGTGCAGAGGACCGCCCAAAGAACCAGCTTTGAACACTCTATCTTCCGACGGCTCTGCTTGCCCTCTCTGCGTCGGCGGGGCCGTCGTCCGCTCAACAGCAGGACGGCGGCGAACCCGCCAACCAACCCGGCGGCAACGCTGAAAAGATAAATCATGCCGCGCCACCTTTCTCATAGAAAATCGTGCTTTACCAACCGTTCGTCATACACCCGCTTGATGTTTGCAACCGCGTGTGTGGCGCGGTTGTTTTCATATTCCGGGTGTGTGTCGCAGTATTTTTCGTAAAGGTCGATTTCGTGCAAAATCTCGATGAAGTCTTCCTGCGTGTGCGGAATGTCCCGCAACAGTTCGTTGTTGAATCGCAGGATTTTTGAACGGTGAAAATCAGCGTTCCGCGCGTCGTCCGTTTTGATATGGTCGTCAAGGATTTTACGGGTTTCGTCCAGCTTCCGCAGAACGTCGCCGTTGATTGCCCGCCCAATGGCACGCGCAAGCCACGTCCACGGGTTCAACTTCACGGGGGCGATTTGAACCAGCGTCAGAACCACAAAGGCAATTCCTCCGCCGCTTGCTATCTCTCTGATTGTCATTCTGTTACCTCCCGCAAATGAAGTCCCCGTAAACGCTTCTCAGCGAATACGGGGCTATTGTGGGCGGTGCTTCCTGCAGTGATAAACCGCGCAGTCATACGCCCAAATCAAATAACGCGTTGTGTCCTCCGCCCAAATAGCAAGCGGCATAATGAAAAACCACAGCAGACCGAACACCGGGCAGATTTGACCCAGCACGTTTCCCGGCTGATTGCTGTAATCCCAAACGTCCAGCCCTAACCACAGGTTCAGGACACACCCGGAAATAAACTCTACCGCAAGCACGATAACGGCCCCGATGACCGATTGCACGATGACCGGGGCGCGGTAAAAGCGCGGGGCCTGATTGATAGCACCAACCAGAACCCCGCACAGCCCGCCTACAACGAACATAGACGGGTGTGAGTACCCACGGAAAAGCGTTTCAAATACGACGTAAGCCGCGCCCAGCGTGGCCCAAATCGTCAAGATACGTTTCACGCGTCGCCACCTGCTTTCTCGATCAGCGCCGCCATGCTTGCCGCAAGGTCGGCGGGCAGGTCCGCGCCGTACACGATAGCCGGGATTTCATCAAGCCCGGCCCGTTTAATCCACGCGTTCAGGTGGTTGCAGTAAGTGCGGTGATAGAAGACGTGGGCGGTCGCGGCCTGTGTAAGCGCGGTGAATTCCTCCGCGGTATACATACGGCAAAGTTCACCGTCGGCGTGGTACGGCACTTCCTCCGCACCCTCCTTGACCGTCTGGAACTGTGCCATAAGTTCGGTTTGGTCGTGTTCTGTCAAGCTGTAATGTGCGCCGCCCACGTCGATTCCGGCATAGATAGCCGCGGAACACGCAAGGCCGATTTCGGCTTTCTTCGCCGCGCGGACCTGCTCAACGTCGTTCCAGTCCTGCGGCGGGGTCACGCCCAGCCGCTCCAACTTCATATCACGAATGCTGTCTTCTCTGTGCTGAATGCTCATTCAAAGTTACCTCCCGCAGACGTAATGAAGCAATCGCCCGTTGCCGTTCCGCGCTTTACCTTGATGCGGAAATTGTAGCCCCAAGCGCTCGCCGTTTTGGTGGTGTTGGAAAGGAAGAACTTACTTCCGCTTACGACGTTTTGCGTCACGTCCTCCCACGTCGGGGAAGCGTCGTTGCCGTTGTTGCAGACTTCCACGGTGAATTTTGCACCTGCTGGAATTTGACGCACGACAGACATGATACCTTTTGTCACCATATCATCGGCAGTAAGCGGGGTAGCAAGTGTAAGTTCGATTTCCGTTTCATTTTTCGTGAACGTATACGTCCGGGTCGCGCTTCCGCCGTAGTTGTCCGCCGCAACGATTTTCAGCGTATGGGACCCGTTCAACAGCTTCACCCACTCTGCGGCGGTGATGTTGAACGAATAGTTCTGTCCGCTTGTCGCGGTGTAGGAACGCTTCTGCGTGCCGTCGATGTACTCCGTCACGGTCAAGGTCTGCCCGCTGTCTTCGTCCGTTACGCTGTAACTCTGCGCGAACGCGGCGGTCTTCGCTCCCAAGTTGGAATCTGTGCCGCTGATAACGGGCGCATGGTTGTTTACCACCGTCCGCGTCGCGCTGGTGTTGTAGGCGCTTTCCGCGCCCGCGCTGTCATACGCCTTGACGCGGTACGCAATAGAGGTCCAGCCGAACGTGATTGCGTCGGTGTAACTGCGGTTGATGCCCTTGTATACCTGCGCCCATGCGCCGCCGTTGACCTGCCGTTCGAGGATATAGCCGGAAAGATTGCCGTCTTCGTCCGTGGAAGCCCCCCAACTGATAGACAGGCTTTCGCCGCCGCGAACGTTGGACGGAACCGTGATGGAAGAGGGCTTCGAGGGGGCGCGGTTCCAAATGATCGTGTATGCTCCGTCGGAATCCGGGCTATCAGATACCAAGATTCCAGAGGACAAATTACAAAGCGGGCGAACGCCGCAGCCGCCGTTGTAAGCGCTGCTCCAGTTCATCGCGCCAGAGGAATAGACGTCGCGGACGTTGCAAGAGTTGGACGCGTAAGCGTCGGCAAGCCACCAATACCACGGCGAATTTACGTTGAAACCGCTGTTCGTGTATTCGCTCTTGCTCACGGCTTCCGCCGTGGGGTAGGCAAGACGGGAACTGTCGTCGCTGAACAAGGCCAGCTTGCTTCCTGCGGTCACGTCGCCGGACAAGCCGACTTCCGTACAGGTCGCAAGGAAGATTTTGTCTGTGCAACTCTCCGTACCGCCGCCGTCTACGGTCGCCTTGCCGACGGTCCGGTGGGTCGTCGAAAGCAGGGCCGCAACAAAGTTCGCGGAGAAGCCCGCAAGGAAGCCTGCTTCTGCCTCGTACTCGTTATAGTTGCTCCATACGTTCGCATTCGTCGGGGCCGCGTCTGCGCCATGCTGGGCGCTGTACCACTTCCGGCGGCGGCCTGACTGTTCAGCCATTGCCGCACGTTAGAAAGGGTCCAACGGTTATTGCCGTAACTGCGGCGGTTGCCGTCGCTGTTGCCGGATTCGATAGCGTCAAAGCATTTCAGCGAGATAATGCGCTCCGTAATCAGGGTCACAGCGCCGGACGGGTAGCCCGTGTGTCCCTTTGTCGGCGATTTTCCAAATGATCGGCTTACCGTTGTAAAGCGTGCCTGTATCTTTGACAAGCGCACCGACGGCAAGCGCATTCAAACTTTGGGCCATTGTTTTTCACTCTCCTTGAATAGATTTTGAAACAGACTGTCGGTTTTCTGTATCAGGTGATAGCAGTTGCCCTTTGCGGCGTGGCTCCGCCAACTTCCGTATGACTGTTCAATATCCGAAAGGCTGATTTTCTCCCGGTCCAGTAAACCGCGCTGTTTCTTCAATTTGCGTTGTGCGTTACTTTTGCTTGACCGCCGGACTTTGCGAATGATTTTGCCCGATTCGGTCAAGTAGGTGTGGAAGCCCAAGAAATCAATACCGTTCCGCAACGGAAAAATATTTGTTTTCTTGTTCATCCGCAGGCCCAGCCGGGCAACGTATTGTTCGATCTCGCCCCGGCAGTATTGCAAATATGCCTTGTCCTCATGTATCAAATAGAAATCGTCCATGTACCGCCCATAATAGCGAATGCCCAGCTTTTCTTTTTTTATGAAATGGTCCATGCCCGAAAGATACATGACGGCGAACCATTGTGAAGTCTGGATGCCGATCGGAATTCCCGGATTTTCCGTGCTGTCAACGATAAGGTCAACTAACCACAGAATATCCGGGTCTTTGATGTACTTCCGCGTCATCTGCTTTAATGGTTCATGCTGGATTGAATAGAAATACTTCGATATGTCGCATTTCAAAACCCAGCCGTCCGAATAGTGCCGCACTTCCTCGGGCCGGGCGGCGGCAATCCCGCGGCCCGCCGCTCCCCTCGGCGTTCGCCTTGCGTGTGAAGTAGTAGGACCGCATGAATTCTTCAAGACGGTATAACCCGTCATGCGTTCCGCGCCCGCTCTGCGATGCGTAGTTGTCCCGGATAAAGGCTTTTGAAAACGCGGGTTCAAGTATGTTGTCGCATAGGGAATGCTGAACCACCTTGTCTTTGAACGCGTTGGTCATAACAATGCGTTCTTTCGGTTCATAGACCTTGAAAACGAAATAATCTGACGGTCGGTAGGTTTTGTTTTTCAGCATTTCCGAAAGTAGGCATAGGGCTTCAAGAAGATTTGCTTCAAATTTTTCAACGCTGGGTTTGTGTCGCTTGCCCCTGCGTGCTTTCAGGAACCCCGCGTATAGGTTCCCAAAATCATATACCTGCTCGAATTCTGCGCCTTGCATATAAAAAACTCCTTGCCGTGTATAGAATCGGCCTTGCGCGTCTGCGGCTCCCGCCGCACGCAACGCGTCATCATCGGACCGCGCCGCGCGTCCGCGGCGGGCGGAAGCTGGTTTCCGTGGACCTTGCTTCACCAATCTTGTATTTACCGTCGTGCTGTCACCGCGGCGGAGGGATGCGGCTTCCTTTGATAGTGGTCCTCTGTTTTCAGCCGTTGGCCTACTCAATCGCGGTATTCCACCAAAGCGGGCGAACGCCCCTGTTGCCGTTGTAAGCGTTGTTCCAGTTCATCGCGCCAGAGGAATTGACGTTGCGGACGTTGTAAGAGTTGGACGCTACAAGCCGCACCCCAAGAAAAACGCCGGGCGTTACCGCCGCGGCGTGATTCCTCTATTCTGTTGTAGTGCGGCGAACCGTCTCTATCCTGCTTCCTCCACTTTGCCGTCATGTTTTCACGTTCATAACGTGCCGGGTCCATTCCGCGCATTGTTCGGAAGAGATAAGTTCCTTTTCAAAGGAAAGTTCGATCATGAAAAGAACCGTCTTGCACTCTGTCAGCGCCTTTTTCTGTTCGTAGCGCCGTTCGCGGTATTCCTGCGGGTCTGTAAGGTCAAGTTCGTTCGCTTCCTGTATGTGCTGGAAAATGTCGCGTCAAATCGTGCAAGCGGTTTACGATGGTGAAGCGGTACTTCTTCGGAAATCTCCGTTCGCTTGTCATCATAAACGTGTGCTTGACTAAATCTTTCGCTTTCGTGATGATTGCAAATTCTTGTGCGGGCTTTTGTTCGGTTTGTCGCTGGTCTATTTTAGACACCGCCTTTCCCGGATTTGTTCGACTTCCTCCGGCGGTCCGTCAAAGGTAAATCCGTATTCGGTGACGGTCAGCGTCGCCCGTGTCCCGGCGTATGTCGTTCCGCATATCGTCAGGCTGTCCCCGGCGGCGCAATGGTCGCAGGGTGGTTCCAGTTCGACGAACAGGTTTCCGACAATGCAGGACAGTTCCCGCCGCGGGCAGGCGTATTCCCTCAACATTCGATGCGCTTTCTTTCTTCGTTCCAGATACCCTTAACAAGCGTGATGCCGTCGAGGGAATCAAAGGACGCAAGAAACGGGTTTCCGGTGATGTTGTTGAACAGGCCGTCTTCCACGCGAGAAACGCGGCTTTCGATTCCTGCAATGGCGTTAAGCGCTTCTGTTACTCTGTTCGCGTCCGCCGCCGCCTGCTCTGCACCCTCCGTCCACGATGCTTTTTTCTTCCGCCGTCACATGAATTTTCGTATCTTCCTTATGTTCGATCAGCCCCGAAATTGCCGTGTCGTAATTTCCCATCGTAGACGGGTTTACATGAATATCCGTATTATTCGCGTGTGCGTTTAGGTCGGTAACGTCTGCTTTTTTTCTCAAACTCTGCGGCGTGCGCCGTCTTCGATGCGTCGTGGTCTGCAATGTCTTTTTTCGTTGCCGTTACTACGTTCGGGTCGATGATAAAAGAGATAGCGTCCGCGTTGGAAATCTCAATGTGCATCGTCAATTCGATTTCGCCCGCCGCTCCGCTTGAAATGATGACTTTTTCCGTGTCAGGGGTATTGCAAACCGCGATAAGGGTTTCTGTTTCGTCCAGAACGCCCATTTCGCGGATTGTCCACCCGCCAACATCGGACGGAATCACCGCTACCACGTCAATCATGTTTGGGGATTTCTCGTTGATCTCTACGCGGTTTACTTTTCCGCGCCACTTCTCGCCCTTTAGGGCGGTCATGGTGGAATTCGGCTTGTAGTAGCTTCCGCCGCCGTCGCCCACAGCAAGGTCCGTAATATTGATTTTCTTTCCCTCCATGACCGCCGCCGCAATCAGTTGTATTCCGCAGTCGGTCACAAGGGTTCCATACGTTTTATCTTCCATTTCTTCACCCTCCGTTCGTTATTTATTTGGGAATACTGCAAGTTTCCGCCCGTACTGCGTATAGCCGCCGCAGTAGAACCCGCCGTGCGATTCCCTATTTCGCGCCAAGTATGGGTAGACTTCGACGCGTTGCCCGATAGCGTGGACGGCGGCAACCTTGACCGCTGTTCGCTTTTCGATTTGGTAACTGATTGCTTCAAGGTGGGACCGCAGGTTTTTATAAAACCGCACACGGTCGAGGACCGCCGCTTGACGGTCTGCGGTGATGCCCGCTTCCGTTGCGCCGATGACGACGCGGAATTTATACGGGTCGCCGCCGTACTCGAACCACTCTTCCACTTTCGTTCCGGGGTACACAGCCCCCAACGCCTTTTCAACGGCATACTTCGTTCCCAATCTGCGGTGGACCTGTATGCTGTCCCGAATGGTCCGGCGCTTTACCTCGATAGGATAGGAATAGTCGTACCAGTCAACGTGCAGGTCGTAAGCCAGCACGTCCAACGTCGCTTCGTCCAGTTCGTCGATACGGGCGTAAATGATGTTCTTTCGGACTTCCGCCGCGGTCGTCTGCAACTGCGCTGAAATTGTCTGTGCAAGCGCCATCATGTCAGGGTCGTTTTTCAGCGCGGGCGGAAGCGAATTCGTGAAGTCTGCCGAATAGAAGTCTTCGTTATTCACGTTCCGCACCTCCGTTCACAACGGAAACCGTGCCGACTTGTGCAACTGCGTTGTCTGCCACAGTCGCAAAGACAGGGGAACGGACTTCAACACGCTTCACGCCCGTTTGCATCAACAAGGCGATAAGCTGGGATGGGTTCACGTCCCGTCCCATCTTTTCGGCCTGCCACATCTGGAAAGACTTCACCGCCGCGGCAACATCCGCCGCGATGGTGTCGGCGCTCAATGCGCCATCCTCCTGCGTGTAGTAGGTCACGTTGATGTTATACGGAACGGCCTGCGGCGCGGCGACGGTCACATGGTCCGTCAGCGGGCGCACCGTGTCGGCGTTCAGGATTTCCGAAACCTCTTTCAAGATTTCTTCCTCTGGCAGTTCTCCGCCTGCCAGCAGAACCCGCACGTCCACTTCTCCCGGCTCCGGCGACGTGGCTTTTACGTCCGCGATCAGGGCCGACGCGGATTTTGCGAAATACTCATATCCGCCCAGCGGCCCCGCGGTGGAATAGGTTTCGACGCTCTCCCGCATACGCTCATAGAACGCCGCGTCGCTTTCCCTGTCTGCGCCGCCTGCGCTCTCCGTGATGTTCTCGACGCTTTCGTAGTAGAGGGAAAACGTCTATCGGCTGGTTGATTTGTCCGGGGACAAATCCGTTTCCGATTTTTCGCCCTCTATTTGGCACTCCGCTTCCACGCTCCCGGTCCGCTGTCCCGCAGGAATTGTCAGGTCCTCCAGCGTAGCGAACACGATTTCACCGTCAGGCGTGGCCCGCGTGCCTGCCGGAATGGTCGTTGCCACTTCCAGCGGGATAGAAAGCGTATATTGCAGGGTCGTTCGGGCCTTTTCAGGCTCCAACCGCTCCGCGCCCTTGAACAGTTCCGCGAGGGAATCCAGATATTCCCCCTCCGCGTATCGCGGCACGTTCTGTTTTGCCGAAAAGTCGATGTTCACCCGCTCTTGAACGATGATGTCCGCCACCCACAAAATGAAAAGCCGCGCCGGGTCCGCCGGGTACAGCGTGCGCCCGGCGATTTTTTCGTACCCTGTATCAGCGTGTTCACGATGGTTTCCGTGTCGGTTTCGACGTAGGAAATGTCGGGGTATGTTCTACTCTTCGTTGTCAACGATATTCACCTCCAATACGGGGACCAGCAGGCCCGGCGTTTCGCCCGCTTCAAACGTGACGTTTGTTACCTCTGCCCGCGGTTCATACTCTTCTACCGCGTCCAGAACCTCCGAAATCAAGATAGATTGTGCAACCTGTATCGGCTTGTCGATGAACCGTTGCGCCAACCCAAGCCCCCTATCGAGTGGGACAGAGAATTTCGGCGTTGACACGATGATAGCGACGTTCTGCAAAACTTCCTCTTCCAGCGTTTCCGGCGCAAGATTGAGTTTGCCGGGCGTAAAGGCTTTCACGATATATGCCATTTCCCGCCCTCCTTATCTGACTGCGTAAGACTGCATCGTAACATTCACCGACGCGACAAGCAGGTTGCCCCATCGGTCGAACCGCTTCAAGGAATTTGACAGTTTCGTAATGACCCATTTGTTCGTGCCGTAGGCTTTCGGCCCGATGACAAGTCGGTTTACTTCGCCCCGCCGCATAGCTTGAAGCAGGCTTGCAATTTCTTTGATAGGGTTTACCCCCAAGAACACGGAAAAGAACATGGTAAACGTTATCGTTTCAACGTCTGTCCCGGTGAATTCCAACAGGGGTTCCCGTAAGTGTCGGTCGTGGGTGGAATACTTCGCCGCGCTGTCCCATTTCAGACTGTCGAACGTCTTGATTTGGTCTGCGGAAACGTAGAACGTGAAGTCACCCCAATTCCCGATAAGCGCCATTGTTTATATCCCTCAATCACGAACCCGTCGCCGTCGTCCGTCGGGATATACAGGCATAAAACATAGTCGCCCGGCGACGGCAACCACGGGCTATTTTGACGGCGTGCGAATGGGCGGCAAAGGCGGCTTCACCGCTTCCGCCGCTTTCGCTTTCCGTCCTCTGTGCCGCTCCCTTTGCCGGAATGAACGGCGGGTTCTTGATGACCTTTAGTTCTCCCGACACAAGCGGCGATTGCCCCTTGTCCTCGAACGTGACGCGGGCGGTGCGGTTCCCGGCGTTGACCGATGAAACCCGGCCCGTCCTCACGATATTTTTTTCAAAACTGATAGATCGGCCATCAATACCCCTCCAATACCCGGCGTAGCGTCAAATCGGTTTTATAGCCGCTCTTTGACACGGAATGCGTCGCCGTTTCGATGATGTATTTCCCGTCGAACGCGCCGTAGCCCGATACCTGAACCGTGATGCCAGCCACAAGCCGCGCGTCCCCGGCCAGTTTGAACGATGCCTTGAATTCGCCCTTGTTCTTCTGCCGCAGGCGCTTCATTGCCAGTTGCCGGGCTTCCTCTCTGTTGGAAACCTTTTCGTTCACTTCCAGAACTTGACCGTCCTTATCCGCGTTTCGCGGGGTAGGTGTATTCGATGGTCTTTCCCGTCGTTGGGTCGGTATAGGAAACGTGGCACTTGCTATATGACGCGTCGTGCAAGCTGGTTGAAAAGGACCACGAACTAACGTCCGCCGTCCCGCGCTTGATGACGCGCACCGCGTCTTTCTGCTCATAGTCCGCCGCGTCGAAAAGCACGATAATTTTTGCCGTGACTTTCAGGGAGATTCCAGCGGCCTTGCAAAGCCGCTGTAAAAAGGTGATGTCGGATTCCTGCATTTGCTCTTTCCGGGTATACAGAGGGTCGAACGCAGATTCAAACATACAGGTAAACCCGTTCGCCCCCGCAATTTCCTTTGCAATGCCGGAAAGCGTGTATTTCTCCCACGCTTTCGTTTTCTTCTGTGTCCGAATGGTGGACTTGTAGGGGATAGACCCGGCCTTGATGGTCACTTTCGCGGGCGGGCCGCTCCCGTCCACGGTGTCGATTTCAAAAACGCCACAGTCAAGCACACGGTCTTTCCCGTTGGATTCCCAATTCTTTTGAACGATGACGGCGGAGATTTCCACGCCCTTTGACGCGCCGGGTGTGTTCAGCCAGTTTCCCAGCCACACGCCCTCGCGGTCATCAAGCGATAGTTGCAGGTCGTCCGTTTTGTCCTCTTCGTTGTCCGTGTAGGTCAGCGAAAGAAGATGCTTGTTTATGTCGGTCGAAATGTCCACCCCCGCAAAGGTCAGGCGGACAGCGGTTCTTCGTGCATTCATTCGGCAGTCCCTCGCTTCCACGGCGGCAGGTCAGAGGAAACCCGCGTTTCCGGCTCTGGAACTGTCAGTGTGATTCCGGCGGGAAAAACGAAAGTGCGGCGGTACTGCGGGTTCAACTTCATAATCCTGTCCGTGTACGCTTCGTCGCCCAGCGTTTTATAGGCGATTGCGTCCCACATATCCCCGGCTATTGTGGTGTATTTAGTCATAGTTCCGCCGCCTTTCGTCGTCCTGTCTTTGCCGCTCCCGCTCGTCGATTTCGTCCAACAACTCTTCGTCGTGGCGGCGTAGCATTTCTTCAATGTCCTGTGCCTGCGCGTCGTTGCCGACGTGGAACACGGGTGCGCTGTGAATGACGACGGACGTTCTGCCGTCGCCTGCGTTCAGGGTCGGTGCGGCAACGCTGGGCGCTCCCGCATAGGCCAGTTGATACGGCGCGGCCCCTGCGGTGCGAATAGCGTTTACCGTGTCCGCAAGATTGCGGAAGATGCTTCCCGTCTGCGCCGCGGTGAATACGCTTCGGTTCTTTGCGTTGGTGATAAGTTCCGCGCCCTGCTCACCAGCTATGAACGTGTCCGGCGTGCTGTCCGTACCTGTTGCAAATTGCGGTATCAACGGAATGTTGATGCCCTTTCCGCCGATGCCGGGGACCCAATCAGGGATTTTCAGCTTGTTCAAGCCGGAAATCGCGCCGTTTACAAGGCTGATAATGCCGTTCAGTACGCCGCTTGCAATGCTCTTTAGAGAATTCCAAACGCCGCTGAATATGCTTTTCACGCCCTCCCAAACACGGGTCCAATCTCCGGTGAAAATGCCTGCGAAAACGTCTACAAGGCCCTTTATCGCGGTCAGCGCACCAGATACAACGCCCTTGATGGTTTCAAGCGCAACGCCGATGATGCTTTGTATCGTCGGCATAAGGAATTGAATAACTGCCATGATTGCCGTTGCAATGGTGGAAACCACTTCCGCAAGTCCTTGCAGGATAGAAGCGATAGTCGGTGCCCACTCTGCGAACGCCTGCGCGATCTGCGGAAGCACGGTCCCGACGATGAAAGAAAAGATTTGTTCCACAATCGGGCGGACGTAGGTATTCACGAACTCAATAAAGCCGGAAAGGATATTCCACACGGTTTGCAAAACCGTGATTGCGCCGTCAATAACGCCCGTTGCTTCCTCTCCGAACAGGTTTATTAAGAAATCCCGTGCGCCGCCCAAGTTGCCGTCCGTGAAGACGTTGCGTATCGTATCGCCGATGTTTGTTATTGCCGCAACCACCTTGTCGAAAATGACAAGTCCAGCGTCACCAAACACCCGGCCCACGACTTCGCGCACCTTGTCCAGATTGTCCCGCAGGATTTGCACCGCGGAAATAATCAGGGAAATAACGCCCACCACGGGAAGCACCTTGCCAAGAATGCCGCTGAACGGCCCCAAGATAGCGCCGCCCAGCTTTTGAAGCGGGGCAATCAGGGTTCCTATTTTCCCGAAACCCTTTCCGATAACGGAACCGATTTTACCCAGCGGACCCGCCGCAACAGCGGTCCCGGCCTTGCCTAATATGTTGGTGATTGTCCCGGCAACGCCTGTGAATGCCCGCGTCGCAACGCCGCCCATTCCCGAAAACAGCTTCGAGAATACGCCGCCCCCGCCGCGCCGCCGATTTTGGAGAACGCGCCGCCGATTTTTGTTCCGCTGAACATTTGCCCGAACGCGCGGCCTACACCGCCCGCCGCGGACCCAATGCCGCCGAAATACCCGGTCACGCTCTTTGCAACGCCCTTGACCTTTCCTGCGAACCCGACGGCTTCCACGCCCGCAAGTGCTGTCTTTCCCTTTGAAAAGCGCCATGACCTTTTGAATGGTCAGCACGCCGCCTTTTAGTTCAAGAAAGCCCAACTTTGCAGTCAGGGCCGCGGCCTTGAATGCCAACAGCCCCGCCGTCACCTTTACGATGGTCCGCACAAGTTCCGGGTTTGCGTTGATAAATTCCGTCAGTTTGGAGATCAGTTCGGCGGCTTTCTCTGCTCCCTGCGTGAATGTCGGTAACAGCGCGTCGCCCAGCGCAATTTGTAGACCCTCAACCGCGGATTGCAACAGCGTTACTTTTCCTTGAAAGTTGTCCAGTTTGATTTGCGCCATTCGCTCCGCCGCGCCTGCGGCATTGTTGACCGAATCGGACAGTTTCTTGAAGTCAGCGTCACTTGCGTTTACGATAGCAAGCATACCCGCGAAAGACTCTTTGCCGAAAATGGCGGTAGCCGCCGCCACCTGTTCGGATTCGGAAAGCCCGCCCAAACTGGACCGCAGATTGTCGATGACCCCGCGGAACGTCTTCATGCTTCCATCTGCATTTGTCAGGCTGATTCCGTACTTGTCCATGTACTCTTTCATCTGCTTTGTCGGCTTTGCCATGTTCGCAAGGGCCGTCTTTAGGCTTGTGCCTGCGACTTCTGCCTTGATGGACGCATTCGCCATCAAACCGATTCCAAGCGACATATCTTCCACAGAGTAGCCCAACGCGCCCGCCACGGGCGCTACTTTCTGGAACGTCGAACCCATCATGGAAACATTGGTGTTCGCGTTGGAAGATGCCTGCGCGAGTACGTCCGCAAAGCGGCCCGCCTGATCCGCCGTCATGTTAAACGCGGTCAGCGCGTCCGTCACAATGTCGGAAACCTGCCCCAAGTCCTCGCCGGATGCCGCCGCAAGGTTCATAATGCCCGGCAAGCCGCCCAACATTTGGTCTGTCTTCCAACCCGCCATAGCCATATATTCAAGGGCTTTTCCGGCTTCAACTGCGGTGAACTGCGTTGTCGCGCCCATGTGCTTCGCTTCCTCTGAAAGCCGCTTCATATCCTCCGCCGATGCGCTGGAAATGGCCTTGACGGTTGACATTTGGGCTTCAAATTCAGCAGCCTTTTTCACGGGTCCGGCATAGATAGCGCCGCCCAGCGCGGCAAGGGTTCCAAGCGTTCCCGCAAGCTGGGTCTTCGTTTGGGAGATTGCCGCGTTGTTCTGTTCAAGGGCGGCGCTTACCTTTGCCAATTCCTCTTGACTTTTCTTTACCTTGTCATAGGTCTTTGCAAGCCGTTCATTCTCCGCGCTCAAATTCGCCGTGTTCACGCCTGCGGTGGACAGTTCGGAACCAAGCGTCTGCAACCGCTGTTCCTGCGCTTCGATTTTCGCAGTTGTCGCGGCGATCTGCTTTTCATTCTTCGCCATCTTCTGCCGCAGTTCTTCCGACGGGGCGGCGGTTTCGCTCATTTCCCGTTGGAGTTTGTCATGCTCTGCGGTCAGGCGTTCCAGCTTTTGACGGTTCGATTCAAGGGCGGCTTCCTGTTTTTTGTAAGCGTCGATCTTCCCGGTGATGGAATTTAGCTTCGTTAGGCTGTTCTGCATTTGCTTCGTGGTGTTCAACGCGCTTTGAAAAACCGTGTTGAAGTTGCCGCCCAAAGCCGCTTGCAGTTTGAAAAGCAGTTCATATTCTTTTCGTCCAGCCAAATTCACCACCCCTTTTCGTCTATTTCTGTTTCGCGGCGGCGTTGATGTCCTCAATCCACGCCGTGATCTCTGTCGCGGTCATATCAAGCCAGAATGGGACGGGCGTAAAGGTTGCCTGTGCCAGTTTGAAGCATTCCCGTCGCCACCAGCGGGCCGGGCTTCTTAAAAGCCCGTGTCGATTAAAAAACTTCTGGCCGCGTTGGTGATGCGGTTAAAGTCCTTGATAGGCATAGCGTCGAGAACGTCGCTTCCGATGCCCGCGGCCTTTGCCGCCATCTTCCCTTGAAAACTCCGGGAAATTTCCGGTGCAAGGGCGTATTCGTTGTTCATCTGCATTTCGGTTTCAATGGAAACCATGTCGCGGCCTGTCATTTTCTCGAAATCGAACGTCAGGGTCGTATAGGTTTCGCCTGCGTACTCGAAAGGCTTCTTGAACGTGTGCGTATAAACGCCTGCGTCAGCCTGTACGGGTTCGTTTACGGCTTCCGCGGTCATATCATGGGTGACAGCTTCCGCCGCTCCTGCGGCGTTCTGTGCGCTCTCTGCGGCGGTGTTTTTGATGTTCTCACTCATTGTCAATTCCTCCGATTTAGAAATTCATATTTTCAGATACAGAAAAGGGCATAATAAAACCCAGCGGGAAGCCCCGCCGGGTTTTACTTGCCAAGTGCCTTTCGCACGTCTTCGAGGTAATCAACGCCGTTGACGTAGTAGATAAAGTTCAGAATGTCGATTTCCAGAACCTTTTTACCGTCGATGTACGTTGCGTAGTAGGTCACGGGATATTCGCCGGACGCTTCCGCGGAAGATGCCGGGGCCAGCTTGCCGGGGGCAAACTTTTTCGGATTGACGACAAGGACGTGCTTCACGGCCTGCTGGACATAGCGGCCCGTGCTGTTATCCCAAGACTGCTGGGCCGCCCGCAAATCAAGCTGGTGCTTGCGCGGCTCTGCCAGCTTGATAGCGTCCGTAGTGACGGAACGGAAATTCAGGGTCAGGGACATAGCTTCAAGGTGTCCGACAAACGTTCCGTCGAACGTACCTGCGATGCCCGCGCCCTTGACCTCTTCCGAAATCTGCGTGATTTCAGGAAGTGTGACTTCTGCCATGCCGTAATATTCGGTCGCGTCCTCATATACGGCAAAGTTGGTTACGCCGTTTTCAATTTTCATTGTTCTTTACCTCCTTACGCCGACAGCGCCGCAGTCACATAGTCCGCGTCGTATTCAAGGACGAATTCGCATTCTCTCATAGGGCTGGGCGGGGTCATGTAGAGGTGGAAAACTGCCTTGCCCGCCATAAGCGCGGTCGTGCTGTTCTCTTCGTCCAGAAACTCCACGCGTGCGCCCAACAGCTTTTTCTTCCGAAACAAGGCCGTTCAGCCAAATGTTTACGGAATCAACGATGCTGTCGATAAGGCGGCGCGTCATTTTCTTGTCGATCTTGCTCCAATAAGTAAGAATGACAGAACGGGCAACCCAACCGAACATGCGCGACACGGAAATGAAGTAGTTCTTCACGTCCGTATCGGCGGGGAAACAGGCGGTTTCATCGCCCCACAGCACATAGCTTCCAATGAAGTTCAGCGCCGTAACGATACCGTTACTGTTCAGGTAGTTTGCCTGCGCGAGATCGAGAAGCACAGTCGTTCCGTCCGCAAGCATAGCGCGGTCGATCTGCAAAGACTTGTTGGAGGGGCTTTCCGCCGGGCAACCGCCGTTGTCCGAATCGGTCTTTCCCATCAGGCCCGCGGCGTGGACGGACGCATGAAACGCACGGTCGCCCAGCCCGAACATAGGCCAGCAGAGAATTTCCGCCTTGCTGTTCATGTTCTGCGTTTTCTTCCATGTGGGAACGTCCGCATAGTGGCGAACGGTGTTGGTGTCCGCGTCGATCAGGGCTTTTGCACCCGTGAACACGGTGTTGATTGCGTCCGCCTTTGCGGTCATAACCGCCGCGACATTGGACTTGTCGGACCAGCCGGGGGCAACGATAAGGTCTGGGACGATGCCGTATTTCGGAAAAACCTTGTCGATCAGTTCAAGACCGGCATACTTCTTCGTGTTGGCATCGAAACCGCCGATAATGTCGTTTTCGTTGATTTTGGAGGGGTCCACCGCGTCGAACGTGATTGTCAGTTCTCCCGTTTCAGCGGGAATACTGCCGCCGTCCAGAACTTCAAGAATCAGGTTTTCGCCCTCATAGAAAAGTTCATAGTCGGTCCCGGCGGTGTAGCTTGTCACCTTGACCGCGTTTTCAGGGCTTCGAGGGGAAGCAGAACTTTTCCGTCTGCGACGGGGTAGTTCTGTTCTGCGACGCTCTTCTTGTGCTTCGCAGGGTCAAGCACGTTCACGAACACCACAGGGGCCACGCCGTACAGCTTGAACTGCGAATAGATAGCTTCGCAAATGGGGTCCTTCTCCCAATCGTCGCTCTACCCAAAAGCGGCGACGGCTTCCGCGTAAGACTGACACATGATAGGGTCGTTCGGTGCGCCGTCCACGGTATGACCGGGGGCCGCGCCGACGACGAACGCAATACCAGAATCAGCGGTTACAGGGGTAGAAATCGACGTGTCGTTCTGACGCGTCGAAACGCCGTGAAAATAGTTTGCCATCGTTTATACCTCCTTGTTTCCTCGCATTGTCGAAACAATGTCGTTGTAATACTTGTGCGCGATATTGCCGGGGGTCTTGACCTTTGCGGCAAACGCGGAAAGCCGCTCCACGGGAACGATCAGACGTTCCGCCTGCGGGTAGTCTTCCAGCACGTCCGCAAGGTAGGCTTTCACGTCCTCGAACGTACCGTTGAATACGGCGTGTTCTTTCAAGCGTCCGTGCGGGAGGGAGGGACCGGCATACACGAACAGGCCGTAGCCCTCCGGGGTGGCTTCCTGCACGTCCTCCGCGGGCGGCTCTGTATTGCTGTCCTCAGTGGTGCTTTCCTCGCCGTCCTGCGGCCCCTGTGTTGCCTTCTTCGTCATCCGCCGCCGGGTCGTTACCCTCCGGTGGCGTTTCTGTGTCGTCCTGCGGCTCCTGTGTGCCCTCTGCGGCGCGTGCCTGTTCCAGCAGTTTTAGAATGTCGTTTTTCTTCATGCTGTCGTCGGCTTCGATGCCGTGTTCCGCGGCAATTTCCAGCAGTTCGTTTTTGCTCATGCTGGACTTGAATTCTACTGCCATATCTGTTGAACCTCACTTTCGATAATCGGCATGGTCCATTTCGTCATCATTTCCCCCAAATAGTAGGGGGCTGTTTCATCCGGGTACACAATCATTTCAAGTGGAGATTTCAAGACGAACTGCCCGCCGACAACGCCGTCTTTCAACAGGGCAACTCGGATTCGGGTCAGCAGGTTCAGGACGCATGTTGCGCCCTCGCTTTCGTCCTCCGAATACGTCGCGGCGACGATGCGTACCGTACAAACACTTTCCGGGTCCTGTCCCTGTTCCTGTGTGTCGGTGCTTTTGATGTACTGCAACAGCAGGTAGGGGACCCGCTCCGTTTGCGCGGTTTTGTTCGGCAGGCGCATTTTATAGACCTCCGCCGCGCGTTCCTTGTTCTCTCCGCTCTTGCGGTCCACCCGGACGGGTAAAGAATGTCTTTTGTTTCTTGCTTCACAAACGCTTCCAGCGCGTCAAGCAGTTGTAAAGGTGTCATGCGTTCAACCTCCGTACCCGTTCAGAATCCGGGTGATTTCATGTTCAACGCGCTTGTTGATGACCTCTTGCGCCTTTTCCTCCACGTCGGCAAGAACGATACTGTTTCCCGCCATCTGTGCCGTAGACGGCCCCATGAACTCGCTGATAGGCAGGCGCTTTGAACCGTCGCGCTCGAACATACCTGTATGTCCGCTTTGCATTCTCGCAATGAACGCGTCTTGAAACGGCGTGCGCCCGTTTCCGGCAAGCACCGCCGCCGACACGGTAGCCCGTTGGATAGGAATTGTCGGCGATACGTTGAAGCGGTATAGAGGTATCTTGTGGCCCGCAAACAGAACAGTTCCAACAATTCCGCCGTCGCTGGACTGGGTGCGGACCTTAATTGTCGTTTCCGCCCGGAAGTTCTGCCGCGTGATTGCATAAACGGTCGTGATGCCCTTTAGGTTTCAGAACGAACAGTGTTGTTCGCCCGGCGGATAGTGCTTGACAGCGCCTTTTCTATGCCGCCGGGAACACCCGATAAAATCAGGTTGACCCGCTCGATCTGGTCGGCTGTAATCTGAATCATTCGGTCAACGCCTCCATGTAAGCACGATTTCCCCGGCTTCCGGGTGAACCTGTGTGATTTGGTAAATGTGGTCGCCGATTTCCATATTCAGGCCCTTTTGTGGAATTGTCTTCAACAGGGATAGCGGGACATATGCAACAAGGTCAACAAGAACCAAGCCGTCTACATGGTCCGTAGACGGCTTTTTTCCTGTCCTGTGCGCCGCCGTCATCAATGATGACAGGGCCTTTGTAGCGCACCCCGTCAATCCAGAATTCCATAACGTCGGCGTGTTCGCGGGCGTTATGGAATACGGCGGTAAGGTCCCGTTCAACCTGCGCTTTGAAGTTCATTACAGGACCTTTGCAACGTACCAGCTATTGACCTCATGGGGAACGGTCAGCGGCTTACTGTTGACTTGCAGGAAGCGGCGGTCCGGGCGGCGCTCAATCCATGTCTGCGGCACCTTGTCGCCCTCCACGGTGACAAATCCCTTGCCCTCTTCTGGAATCATAGTGATTGCGCCGTAGTAGATGGAGTAATCCGCTTCGGTAGACAGCAGGGCAAGCGTGCCGTCGGGAACAAGCGGCTTCTGCGTCGGAGCGTTGGGGTTCGGTCCAGTTGTCCAGATACCATTCGTTATACTGGTAGATGTCAAGGCCCAGCTTGTGGATAGTGCCGGTGTAAGTAGTCCGTTCGGCAGTTCGCCGGGGCTTGATAACTGCCAAATCATAGGCGCGAACGTCCAAAACGGACTTGACCTTTGCATTGTTCACAAAGGCGTTCGCAACGTCCTTTGCCATGATGCAGATATTGCAGTTCACAAAGCCCTCTTTCTGGACGGCTTCGCGCCAGCGCTCCAAATCGCCCAGCGGGTCGGAAGTATCGGCGTTCCACTTCTTTTCGGCGGACACGATGGTTTCCTTGTTGGTGAAGTCAAAGTCGATGACCTCATTCACGCCCTCGCCAACAATCGGAATCTGCCCCGTAAAGATCGCTGTCGCCGCCATCCACTCTTCCCGGCGCACGATCATTTCGTTCAGTTCCCGCAAATCCTCCGCCAGCTTCTCCACGGCACGCTCCGCGGGGGTCTGCCGCTGTAAGGGTCCTCACCCGCAGAACGCTCCAGCAGGTCGTCAACGGTGGTGATTTTGTCAGGGGCCAGCAGAACGGGGTGTAGGTCTTCGTCTGATAGCCGCTGTTCGGATGGTTTTCCCACCTACTTTCGGGATGAACAAACGGCGCGAGGGCGCGGGACCCCTTCTTGAAGTCCACGTCAACGCTCTTCGTGTTGAACGTCCGGCGGTTCTTGAAAAAAGTATCGCGGAAGAACGTATGCACGGGAGGCATTCTGGTAATCAGCTTCCCCAGCGTGCGCGGGGTGTAAATAGTTGTTTCGATAGCCATTTTCTCTTCTCTCCTTTACTTCAAAAAGATTCCGATATTGCGGAACGCCTTTGCCAGCGTATCGGCGGTCACGCCCTCCGGCAAGGTGATAGCGTCCGCGAAAAATTCGCCCGTCAGGTAGACGACGACTTCTTCCGCGGCTTGTGCGGCGGTCGCGGCGATGCCGTAAATGCCCGCCGTGGTGTTCTCATACTCGGACTTCGCCGGGGTGCTTGCTTGCCGCTCACGGCTTCGCTTGCGGCGACTTTACAACGGGTTCAATGCCGTTGTCCGTCAGCTTGACGGGTTCGTACTGCTTGACGCTCTTTCCGGTGGCAACAGCCTTGACCGCCGTAACGACGGGGTATTCTCCGGCGAAAAACTTCACGGGTACGCTCTGGTCTTTCTGGATTTCGTACATGGTGTTTCCTCCTTTACTTCGTCGCAGGGAACAGCTTGTCAATGGCCTTGTCAACGTCATTGTCGCCGCCGTCATCGCCTGCGCCCTCATGTGCGCCCGCTCCAACGTCGCCCGCACCGCTCTTCTGCGCGTCGTCGTCGCGGTTCTTGATGTAATTTCCGCCCTGCTTCTTCTGCTCCGCGACAATCGCCTTTGCCACGTCACCCGCCGCAATGGGGTTGTTGAACTTCGCGTCGTTTACGATGCTCTCATAGCCCGCAAGCGCCACGTCTTCAATGTCCTGAATGCGCTTGCGCTCCGCGGTTGTCGCCGCGTCCTCGATCTGACGCGTCAGGTCGGGGAAAGCCGCTTTCAGGCCGTCAACCGTAGTGATTTTTTCGATTCCGTCCATTGTGTTTCGCTCCTTTTCGGTTTTTTTATGGTTGGTGTTATTTGAAAAACCGCCGGGCGCGCGAGCCGTCGTGCGGTTTAACAACGATACAGGCATATTCGGAAAGCGCGTCAGGTCGAGGGAAACGCTGTTCACAACGACTTTCGCCGCATTTTCCACGGTCGTTTCCGCGTCCTCAAACATAAGTTTGTCGCAGAAGCCCGCGTCAACCGCCTGTTTCCCGTCAAACCACGTTTCAGCCGCCATAATCGCGGCAACCTCCGCCGCGTCCTTTCCCGTTTTCAGAACATAAGCGTTCACAATAGACTGTTTGATGACCTTTAATTCGTCGGTCATTTTCGCAAGTTCCGTTTCGTTGAAGTAGCCCAACAGCCCCAACGCCGGGTCATGCACCATGAAAACGCCGTTTCCGGGAATTTCGATGCTGTCGCCCGCCATTGCAATAATCGTCGCCGCAGACGCGGCCCAGCCGTCAATTTTCACGGTGATTTTCGCCGCATTGTCTTTCAGGCGGGTGTAAATGGCATTTGCGGCGAACACGTCACCGCCGCCGCTGTTGATGCGTACCACGATTTCAGGCACAGCGCCCAGCGCGTCCAGTTCCTCCGTGAACTGCCGCGGGGTCACTTCATCGCCCCACCATGTTTCAGAAGCAATGTCGCCGTAAAGAATGAGTTCCGGGGGGATTCTCCCCGCTTGCTGGTTGGAAGTTCCAAAAGTGCTTATTCTTCGGTTTTGCCTGCGGCGTTGCCGTTTTCTCCATTTTCTTTTACCTCCCTTAACATTTTTTCTTCGCGCTTCAACTGCGCGGCATTTCGGTAGAAGTCTGAACCGTTCATTTCCATAGCTTCGCGGTCGCGGGTGGAAAAACCGTTCTGCACGCGCTTTTCCGCCGCGGTGACTTCCTGTACCGGGTTCAAAAGGCCCTGCGCCGGGCCGTTCCACTCTGCGCCCGTATACGCCTTGCGTATCAGCGGGTCAGAGAAAAAGCCGGGCGCGGGGATTCGTCCCTTTGCCACGGCCTCCGCGAACCATTCTTCATAAATCGGTTGGCAGAAGTCATTTGCAAGCCACGTCCGATACATACGGAACATTTTCCACGCTTCCAGAAGCGCCCCGCGGGACGCGCTGTAAGACGCGTTGAAGTTCTTTACCAACAGTTCATAGGGGATTTCAAGGGCCGCGCCGATCTGACGGCAGATAGCCACAACGAACCCGTCAAAAGCCGTGTTCGGCCTGCCGGGGTTCATGTCGTGCGCCTTTTTCGCCCTCGTTCAAATCCACGATTGCGCCGGGGGCAAGTTCAATCGTGCTGTCGTCGCCTGCGTCTACTTGTGCGTCTTCTGGAATGATTTCACCGAACCCGCCGTCGCTGGACGCGGATTCCTTTTCGATGAACACCGTGAACATACCGGAAACCACGGCGGCGACAAGTTCCGCGTCGGTATATCGGCCCAACTGCTTCAATGCTTCAATGACAGGGGCCAGAAACGGCACGCCGCGCCGCTGTCCGATGCGCTCCCGGTTCATAATGTGAAGCACGTTCCGCCGCCCGGTCTTTGCGCCCCATGCTTCAACGCGCGTCCACCCGGTTTCCGTCATGTCATACGAAAGAGGGTGGTGCTTGCTGATATGGTAGGCCACGACTTCGCCCGCGTCGTTGGTTTCCACGCCTCCGACGAAATGCGGGTCAACCGTTCCGTTCGGGTTGCTCAACCTGTCCGCTTCGATCAGACAAATTCGCAGGTCGTAAGGCATATTTGCCCGCTTTGTCACGGGCAATGTTGCGATAACGTCACCGCTCATAAGCCAGTTCAGAAACGCGAGTTGTTGCAGTTCGTAGAAGTTGTCAAGCCGTTCAAGGTCGCAGGCCGGGGAATCGGCCCACAATGAAAATTCCCGCTCGATCTTGCGTTCAAGGTCGCGGGCGGCTTCTTCGTCCATTCCCAACGCTTCATAGTCGATTTGACTTTTCAGCCGCAGGCCGGACCCGATGACGTTTGTTCGGCAGGTTTTCAGCGCACCCGTCGCCAACGGAACGCCCATGTAGAGGTCGCGGCAACGTTGCCGCAGGGTCGATAAATTGTCCTGAATATCTTCCTTTGCGGACCCGCCGCCATACAACCAGCCCGCAAGCGATTTCTTCGTGTGTGATGCGCCGTAGTTTCCATACCCGCTATCCAGAATATCCAGCTTCCGGCGGGCGGCGGCGCGTTTTACCGCCGTTTGCGGTGACACGGCGGCAATCACCCGGTCTAATGCGTTCAAACCGCTTCACCGTCCTTTCTCACAGGTCCCGCGGCACTACCCGGAACACGCGGTTTCTTCCGCCGCGGGCTTCGATGTTTTCCAGCCGGGAAACCTCATTCGTCCAAACTTGATGCGTTCGCCGATTTCGGAAAGGTCGGCTTTCGTCAGGCTCCGCGAACCGATGGTATAGCTTTGATGCGTTGTTACCTCCAATTCGGCGGCAAGCCACGCTTCAAGGTGTTTTCGCGCGATTTCAAGCCGCGCTTTCTGTGATGTAGCCATTTATAGAATTCCTCCATTCGTCCGTGAACGCCTGCCGCGCCGCCGCGGGGTGGGTGCGGTGGTGTCATGCTCCGGCGGCTTCAAAATCGGGTTTGCGATTTCCAGCGCGACGGTCGCATAGTTCCGAATGTCCAACGGCTCGTTTCGCTTGTAGCCGCCGCCTTTCAGGGTCCAGACGTATTGCGCTTTTCCGCGCTTATAGGTGATCACCATTTTTTCGGCGGTTAGGCCCTTGAAGTATTCCTGCGTATATCCCCGGTCCTTTTCCCGCGGAAAATGGCAATAATTCGGCCCCTCTTCCTGCACCGCCAGCCGTTGATATAAAAGCGCCTTGCCAGTGTCAACGCCCACGGTGAAAAGAGGGGCTTTGATATTGTTCGCCGTTGACGGCCTATTGAAGTACGGCACTTCTGCGCCGCCTTTTCCCTTGATTGCGAACACACGCCGGGCCGTCCGCTCTTGCAGAATCGGTAAACCTGTGTCGTGAAGTGTCCGCCGGAATCCACGCAGGCGCAAATAATTTTCAGGTGTCTTCCGTCTGCGGTGGTGAACGTCTGTGAAAGAAAGTTGTCCAGTTCGTCCCATACGGGCTTTAGCTTCAAATCGCCGTAGATCACCTGATACTTGATTCCCCAGCTTTCCTTGTCCACGCCCCAGCCGACAACCTCCACTTCAAATCGGTCGTCCTGCACGTCCACGCCCGCGGTCAGCACCAGCACTTCTTCCGGGACCTCGCAATTATACTGTTCGCGGCGCTTGTAGAGGTCGTCCGTTTCGATTTGTTCGCCCTCTTCCTCCCACGTTTCGCCCATTTCGGTATTTGTCCAGACTTTTAGAAGTTCGATGTTGCCTTTTTTCTTCTCTTCGTTCGCTGTCAGGAACTTTTCAACGATTTCCCGCCAATCTACAAAGAGGGAAGCGAGGGCGTTTAAATGGAAGCCCCGAACTTTTCGTTCCGGGTGTGCCGCGACGAATTTTCCGTTGATGTACTGTTCTTTCCACTCCGTTTCGCTTGAAACAACGCCGCACGCCGGGCAGGCGCACCCGATTTCGTCCAGCTTGTCCCGGTCAAAATGATATTCGCCCACAAAGCGGCGTGTATGCCCCGCACGCCGGACAAGGTACGTTCCATTCTTCTTGCGTGCTGTGTTCAAATTCAACGGCAATTCTGGACGTTTCCTTGTTGGTCGGTGTACTCACGCACACTTCTTTCTTGTTCCAAAAGGTCGCAAGCCGTTTCCCTGCCAGCAACAGGGGGTCGCCCTCATTGCCAGCCGTGGCCGGGTATCGGTCGATTTCGTCCGCAAGCAGAATCCGAATCGGGCGGGAGGCGAGGGAGGACGGCGAATTTGCGCCAACCATCGTCACATGACCGCCGGGGAAAATTTTCTGCAAGATCGTGTTTCCGCTGTTCCGGCTCTTGTCGTTCACCTTGTCCCGTAAAACGGGGGTGTCCCGCAACATCGGGGAAAGTCGGTCCTTTGAGAATGTTTCCGCCATTTGAATGGTCGGTTGCATGACCATGATCGGGGACGGGTCGTAGTGCATATAGTAGCCGATCGGGTTCAGAATCAGCGCGTCCGTTTTCCCGATCTGTGCCGCGGACATGATGACTACTTTTTGAATCCGCATGTCGCAAACTGCGTCCATGATTTCGCGTTGGTACGGGGCCTTTGACGTTCGCCATCGGCCCGGCTCCGCCGACGATTCGGAGGACAAGCGGCGGTATTTGTCCGCCCATTGTGAAACGGTCATGTTGGGGGCGGGGCCAGAACGGAGAAGATGCGGGCGAACAGGTCAACCGTCGCTTTTTTTCATCTTCTTTCACCCTTTCCCCGAATGTTGTTTTGAAAGTCCGAAAGTTCCATCAACGCTTCGTCGATGTGGTCTTTCAACAGGGCGAAAATTTCCGCCTTGTCCGTCTTCTTACAAAGGACCGGGGCCAACTTCGAGGGAATCGCCATAAGCCGTGATTTGAAGTTTACCAGCATATCAGTCATAACGGCTTCGATGTCCTCCGCCGCGTGAAGCTGATTTTCTTTCAACTGCAATTCGTATTCTTCGTTCTTCCGCTTCGCCCGAACCAGCTTCGCCCGCTCGGTGTTGTAATCTATCGTCTCTTCGCCCTCCGGGTTTCGCTTTCGGAGATAGTTTATATAGCGGTGGTTCGTGTCGATCAGGTCATACAGGCCGGGGCGAACCTCCGCTATCACTTTTTCGTCGCGCAACTGCCGGACCCGTCGTTCCGACACGTCCAGAAACCGGGCAATCGCCCGCACGTCGTAAAGTTTCACGGTTTTTCACCCCTCCAAAGCCCTTTTTCTCGAAAAAACACCCCCATACTGAAAAAATCGGCACGGCCCGGAAGCGTTCAAAAAAATTTCGTGGCTAAAAAAACGCCGGGCGTCGCGGACCCGCAGGCCGTAGGCTCCGCCGAAAGAACCTATTTCAAATTTCCGGGTCGCCGCACGGGTCGTCCACTTCGTCGATGATTTCGCCCGTTTCAGGGTCAACGTCGAACGCTCCTGATAGTTTTTGCTTCGCAAGATTATATTTGCGCTCTTCAAGGCGCAGGCGGCGGCTTTCCATCTCATAACCCTTGATAGAATCAAGTAACTTGATGATGCGCCCGTGTATCTTGTTCAGTTCGGCTTCCAGTTTCATAGCGCGATCAAACGCGCTTGCCTTGATGACTGTTTGCATATTGACTTTGTAACTGGATTTCTCCAACTCCATTTGACGGTCTGCCGTGGTATCTTCCATCGCGGCTATTTCGCGTTGTAATGCGTCCAGTTGCTTTTGCTTTGCCTTTGACGGCGGCTTACCATCCGCCGCTGTCAATCTCCCACGTCAGGTCATCACGCTTACGGCGCAGGGTTTCCAGTTTCTCTTGCTGTTGCTCCAAACGCTCCGTACTCTTTGGCGCACGCATTTCAACAACGCGGTCAATATACAGCGCGTCCGGGTCGCCGTTCTCTATCTTTGCAATCTTGCTTTGCAGGTCGGCTTCCTTTGCAATCAGAAGTTGCAATTCTGAAAGCATATTCGTTCCCGTGTCAAGCGTGATACTTTCGATGTATTCGCGCTGTTCGTCCGGGAGGTCCGCAAGGCGAACCGTTGAATATGCGCCGTGGGTTTCCGCGTTTCGGTTCCCGTGTGGAGCGCCTGCGCCTGCGGCGTTCTTATTGCCGGGTTGTCCGCCGCGCTTCCGCGGTGGTTTCTGCGCTTCAAGTTCCGCCGCCCAGCTATCAAGGCTTTTCCATTTGCGGACCTGTTCAGGCTTTTTACGCCGACTTGCTTCCGCAACCTGTCGGGCCGTCAGCGTGCCGCCGGAATCAAGCCATATCTGCCGGGCTTTGTCACGTTCCGGGTTTCGCTCTCTTGCCATGCGTCCGCCGCGCCCCCTTTCGTTTGTTTTTCATTTTTCGTTCTGGGCGTTGCCGCGGAAGTGCGTAAAAAACGGGCCATGTTCAAAACATGGTCCGTTTTCTGCCTTCCGGCGGCGTGGAGGAATGCGCCGCCCGTATCGTTGTGTTCACTTTTCACAATGCCAATTATAGCAGGAAAAACGGGCAATAGGTGGCAATCTTATTTTTCCGGGAAAACGTAGCAGGAAATCCGCTTGTTCTGCTCAAAGCGCTTTGCCAATCTATCCAACGCAATGTTTCTGATATTCCGGCATTGCCGCGGGCTGTAATTTACGCGTTGTGAAAGACGTTCCCATTGAAGCCCGTCTATGTAAAAGCCGTAAATCACCGCTTTTTCGCGGTAGTTCAGGGCGTTCAACTCCGAAAGAATTTCGCCCTTTATCGCGGTCAGCCTTTCGTTTTCCCGGCGCATATTTGCGATAGTGTCGGAAACGGACTGCGGTATATTCAGCACGACGCGTTCGACAGGGTTTGAAGCCCCGCCTTTCCCGTGTGGCATACCGTCGGAATTCACCGCGCCCAACGTGGAATAGTATTGATCTTCAAGGTTCCGAATAACCCGCTCGTTCATGGTGACTGTTTTATCTATATCCCGGTAAAAATCCAGAATAGCAATAACTCTTTCTTGCTTCATTGCTCCGTTTCCTCCTGTTCCTGCTCTATCAAGGCGGCTTATATACCCTGCGGAAAGGACGCGCCCGCTCATAATGCCTGATTTGGACCATATACCGCCGTTCAATCAGCGTGGCCCGCTCTCTCTGCCGTTTCCTGCGGCGGTGCTTCGGCTCTGCCTGTGCTATGTCTTCTTCAACTTGCGTGATGAATTTTTCAACTGCGTTTGTCAGTGTGTCCGCAATGGACGTGATTTCGTCCCGTATGACCTGCAACGCTTCTTGAATGCGGTATATGGCTTCTTCCGCTGATACGCCCGCCCGCTCCGCAAGTATCATCGCGGCTTCACGGAAACGCTCTGCTTCCTCCGCCGCGGCTTCCAGATAATCGGTCGTGTATTCGTCCATCTGCGCCCCTCACTCTTCCGCCGGGGAACAGAAATAAGAAACCGAACAAAAGATTTTCACCCGCTGTCCGCAATGTTGGCAGGTGTGCGGCTTTCCCTCCGCCGCGCCGCGAATGCTGTATTCGATAACTTTTGCCGCGTCAAACTTCGCCCCGCAATACGGGCAAATCCCGCATTCGCTACTTCTGGTAGCCTGCGGGCGGCGTGGTGCGCTCTGCTGGGTGCTTTCGGTCGGCTTCGTGTCCTGCGTCCCGTCTGCGGTGTCCCGCTCCACAGCGGCGCTATACGGCGGCGTGGCCTGCGTGTCCGGCACTTTGTCCCGCTCGACTACGGGTTCCCGCTCTTTCTGCGGGCGTTCTGCCTGCTTAGGTGTAGCGGTGTCCTCTGCGGGCGGTGCAGGCGGGGCAGGACGTTTCCATTCCCGCGCGGCCTTGATGGAAATTGCCCCGGTCAGGTGATATTCCTTAAAGGCGGCGTTCTGGTTCTCCGCAGGCAGGCCCGCCAATTCGTAGGCGGTCGAAAGGTTGATGCGGTCCGCTTTCAGTTCCTCCGTGAATTCCGGGGACAAATGGCGAATGATGGTGTCATATCGTCCAATCTGCGTTGTGCTGGTATGAAGCACCTTTGCGATAAAATCGCGGGTCCCGTCCGTCTGTAACTCTCCGTCTTCAAACGTCTTTTCGACGATGCGGCGCAACAGTTCGACGAACCGGGGCTTTGTCTTCGCTTTTTCCAAAACTTCCCGCAGATAGCGAACCTCTTCGATTTTGTCCCACGCGGTCTTTTCTCTCTGCGAGTTGGTAACAATCAGGTCCAGCCCGTCGCGTATTTCCTGTTCGTCCGCCGCTTCCTCTGTCGGTTCGATGACGCAGGGAACGAATTCATATTCCGGCTTCCCGTCGTTCACAAGTTCGATAGAAGCAAGGCGGCGGCGATGCCCGGCAATGACCTTGTACTTGCCGTCGCCCAGCGGAACGACGACAAGGTTTTGAAGAACTTTCCCGGCGATTTCGATTGCCGCTTTCAGTTCCCCGATTTCCCGCATGGAATAGAAATTGTCCTCCGACGGTACAAGGTCAAAGACGCTCAATTTCTCATAGCGGCTTTCAGAGGGGCGGGGCTTTGCACTCCCGCCGCCCGCCGCCGCCTTTGACGTGTCACTCAAAATCTGGTTCAAATTAAATCTTCCCATAGATAGCCCCTTTCCGTCCGAATCGGACATTTTAGCGGTGAACGCCGATGCGCCCGCGGCCTGTTATCGGTTTGAATGCTTCCCGGCAACCGTCGGGGTCGCCGCAACCGGGCCAATACCCGGCGCGGCAGAACCGCTTGTCGGAAACGTCGTCAATGTCCAGTCGGTCGCAAATCCCGCATTGATACGCGCGGATTTTCTTCCCGCCCCGGCAGTATTCCGGGACCGCCGTTTTCTCCGTCATTGTTTACCCCTCCGCAAGTATTCCTGAACGAATGCGATGTAGTCCATCGCGGTTCCGCTCCGTCGGCTGTACTCCACGATAGGGATTTCCGAAAAGGTGCTTTCGGTGACTTTATCCGAATAGCGAATGCGGGTATCAAAGACGGGGTATTCCGGGCGGGTCCGCAACCACGCTTCGCCCTGCTTCTCTGCGTCGGCCCGGATAAAGCAGGTAATCAGGCACCCGGCCAGCCGCAAGCGCGGGTTCAGGTCGTCCCGTGTGTCCTCGATCTGTTCTTTCAGTTCTTCCAGCCCGTCAAAGGCGTACTTGTCAATCTTTATGGGAATAATCACGTCGTCGGACGCGACAAGGGCGTTTATCGTGGAAATGTTGATGTCCGGGGCGTTGTCGATAATGCAGAAGTCATAAAAGTTTTCTTCCGCAATCGCGTTCAGGGCGGACCGCAGGCGCGTTTGTTGGGGCCGGGTGCTGTCCATCAGGACTTCCATATTTGCGCGAATCAGCGTCATGTTAGCGGGCAATACGTCGATATTCTCGAACCGGGTCTTTTTGATGACCTCCCGCACGTCCAGCCGCCGGGCGGTCAGAACGTCGGAAAGGCTCTTTTCGTCGTAGGAATGGACCCCGAATGCCTTTGACGTGTTGCCCTGCTTGTCGTTATCCACAAGCAAAACCCGCTTATTGTGGAAAACCGCGAGGACGTGGGCCATGTTGTCGGCGGTCAGCGTCTTTGCCACGCCGCCTTTCAGGTTGATAATTGATATGGTTTGCACCGTCTAAACCTCCTTTTGTGGTTCTCCCGCTCGAAAGCGGGTCAACGAACGATTTCTACCAAACGCCCGTCGTTGTCCAGTTCGTACAGGAACTTCACCGTTCCGGCTTTGACGGAGTGCATACACACAATGTCGGTGATAGTCCGTTCAACGATAACGTCAAGCGTTCTGCCGCCCACCGCGCAGGCGTTCTTCCTCATGCCGATTTTGTCGCCGATCTCAAAGGGGCAAACGGCATTGAATGCCGCAAGTTTCATTTTCTTTTACCTCCGTTTCGTTTGTCAGTGGCTCCCAGTCTTACTTCCGCCGCCGCTTATGCTTTTTCCGCTTTGGAGCGGGAGGGGCGGGCGGTTCCGGCTCCGTCGCTTCCTCGCAGAGAACTTCCAGTTCCTCCACGTCCGCCGTGGCGAACGTCAGGGACGCGCCGCCGGGGTCATATGCCTGCGCCGCCCAATCCGCCTTGAATTTCGCAAGGTCGTTTTTGTAGCGCGGGAACGGGTGTACCTGTTCGGCGTAGTAAATCGCCATCATCATTCTTTCGTCGTCTGCCGGGTCCCAATTATGCAGGTGATAGCTTGCGTGGTTGTCGTAGGCCCACAGGGAAAGCAGGACAACCAGCCCGTCGAACTCTTCGTTCGATCTCTGGATATTCTCAAAGTCCCGGTAGGTCAAGCCTTGCCCTCTGCATTCCTCCCGGATTTGTGGAATGCTCTTTCCGCCCGTTTTCAGGCGGCAACGAATAACTTTCGGTTGATAGGTCATGTATTTTCACCGTCGCTTTCTTTCGCCCGCTCGATTGCGCGAACGGCGGCAAAAGAATCCGCTTGCGCCCATAGCTTGCAGGGCCGCGGGCGCGTTGATAAATACGTTGTCGTTGCGGTTGACCCATTCTTTCAGAAATTCCACGGTATAAAGCGGGTCATTTAGCCGCCGAATGATTGCTTCCTGCTTCTCTGTGATCGTGATTTTCCCCATGTCTATTTCCTCTCTTTCTTCTTCAACGGGCAGTATCGCGGGGCCGTCTTCCCGTAGAACAGTAGCGGACCCGGCGGCGGGCATTGCGGGTGATTGCAGAAAGACGCTTCCTGTCCGAAATGCCCGACGTGGGCGCTGTTGCCGTTTCCGTTGCGTGGGTATTTGTGGACCGATGCAAATTCGCATTCGCGGCACTTCATGTCGGTTCCTCCCAATTCCACCACCCTTGTTTCCCGTGGGCGGAATGGGCGTTTGAACATGACCGGGTTTTGAAGCACCCACGCGAACCGCCCCGGCGAATAATCACCTAACAGGCGTTCCCGGTTATCCAAACTGTCCACAAGTTCTTCCACAGGCACGCAATCGACGATTTCAACGGTTCCGATGACTGCGCCCGCGGCAGGTTTCCGCCGCCGCCTGTGGCTTCCAGTACGGCCCAAAACTCACCGTTCGTCAGATGCTTTGTCGCTTGCACTTCGTCCAGCCGCCCGGCGTGGACAGCGACGCGGCCCCGAATATGCGTCCGCCGGGGTCGGGTTTCATAATGCTTGACCCCTGCTATGATTGCGTGTGCGTATGGCTGATACACGGTAAAGGCTTTCATTCCTGAACCTCCTTGTTTCCGTTGTAGATGACCACCATCGACGGGAACGGGGCGGGGGCGTATGCGTTGCCCTCTTCATCGGTGAAGCGTAGCCGCCCGCGCACAAACCGGATTTCCGCTTTCCCGTATATGTAGTCGTGAAAATATGTCGTGTCAGTCCGGGCCGGAATCAGAAGAACGACGGTTGCGCCGCGCTGGGCTTCCTCGTAGGCTTTGCGAACCCATTTCCCAACCTCGCGCCCGTATGGAGGGTTGCAGAATACAGCCCCCCCGCAAGATTCCAAGGACTATTCAAACCATCGGTTTCCGGTGTGTAATACGCCGGGCATTTTGCACTTTTGTCGGTCGCCGCCGCGTCAAGCGTAAAATGAAACTCTTCGTTCAGGCGGTCGAAAAAGTCTTGCGGGGTGCAATAGTCCATCTTTTTACTGCTCAAAAGCGCCGCGTTCATTCTTGAACCTCCGCCGTTTCCGCGTCAAATGCGGTCGTCTGGTTTTCGTCCGGCTCTTCTTCGTCCTCCGCCGCCGGGGTGGTGAATGCGCTCCGGGTGTTCAGGAAGTGGCGGCATTGATAGGACAGTTCTTCCAGTTCGTCGGCGAATTTCTTACTAATGACATAGGGCATGATGACCGCCGCCGTCAGGAACCCGGCCTTTGCGACGATGTACGAACCGCCCTGCGGCGTGGTCCGCTCGTAGAATTGCACCATGTCGATAACGTCTTCCAGCGGCGAAAGGTACAGGCTCCGAATGAACATAACGCCGTTGTTCGTTTTCAGCGGCTTCAAGCGCAACCCGCCATTGATAAAGGTCGTTTCGTACTCCCGAACCAGTTTGTCGCCCGCCGCCACGTCCTCGACGTTCAGGTGTTCCGGCAAGCGCTCATGCCGGAAAAAGAATTTTTTCGCGTTGCTTCCCGGTAATATCGAACACGGCGCAGAAACTTTCTTCGTCCAGAATAGGCAGGCCGTCCAGAGGATAGAGGGCGCAGGCGTCGCCCAACCATTGTGTGATTTCTCCCGATCTGTCGATGCGGTCATACAGGTAATAAAGCCCGTTCGTCTTGCAGATAGAAAGAACCTTTTTCAGCTTCATTCGTCTACCTCCGCCGCCTGCTCGTTCAACGCCTTTACCGCCGCCGGAATGTCGGCGCGGCCCGCGTTCTCCACTTCAACCCGCGTCACGTCGCCGACGTGGTACACGGAAACTTTGCGCTTCTGACGGAAACCCGCCGCCGCGGTCGCCACGGCTTCACCCGCCGCGACAATCAGGACCACACAGCCCAGCCAAACCCAAAAACTTGAAAACACGAATTGCAGAAGTTCCATTTTATTTCCCTCTTTCCAGCCTTTCGGCGATATTCAAAATTCCGACGATTGCTTCACGAATGTTCGCGTCTGTGTCCGCTGTGATGGACAGCACCCGCGCAATGTCCCGCAGTTCCTCCGCCGCGGCGATTTGGTCCGCCGCCGCGCCCGTTGCTCTCATGCAGTCAGGGCAGAGGGGCAGGCCCTCCGCCGTCGGTCCGCCGCATTGCTCACACTTCGTCAGCTTCATAGATAACGCTCCTATACACCGGGTAGCCAAATACAATGACGGTTCCTGTCAGGACTGCGCCCAGCATGAAAGCAACCCACAGGATAACCATGCCCAACAGGACGTTTTCAGCCCAGCCGCAGACACGCAAGGCCCACTTTGCCACGGTCCAACATTGCAGGCGGCGGGTGTGTTCCAGCTTTTCAAGGCCCGATGCCCGCTTCATGTCATAGGTCGCCGCTTTGACCTCCGCCGCGACTTTCGGTTTGCAAACCCGCTCGAATGGTGAACAGCGCCCAATAAAGAGCGATCAGCAGAATTCCGGCGCGCATTGTCAGTCCTCCGTTTCCCGTTCATGCGCCCACACACATTCGGCGCAGTTTTCCAGTTCGCCTGTGTCGAGCGGGCAAGGCTCATTGTCGGCCCATTCAGGCTTCATGCAGTCATACTTCATTTCGTTTCCTCCGTTTCGATGTTTCGGCCCCGCAGGGCAAGCATTTTTTCACGAACCAGCTTATCGACGACGCGGCCCGGCGTTTTCTGCCCGCTCATAAGCATAAGGCGTTCGAGGTTGTAGGCCGTCTGTGCCGTGACGCGGACCGTCATTTTCTGTGTGTGCTGTTTTTTTCATGGTGTCCCGCTCCTTTCGTGGTGGACGTAATCGAGGAATAGCACCGCCCCATTGAAGCGGACCCGCCATTGTTCGAGGTCCGCCGCGGTAACGTACTTTCTGCCGAAATGCTCTTTCATGTCCCGCCACACCGTCCACGGAACAAAGAAGAATTCGTTTCCAATCCCGCCGCAGACTGCGGCAAGCGCACCGCCGGGCGTGGCGTTCCAGCGTGTCCCGCTGTTCCTGTGTCAGAACGTCCCACTTCAAACGATCTGTCGTTGTGTACTTCGCTTCAAAGACTATGGAGCGCCCGCCGTCAAGCGTCCCTTGAAAGTCCGGCTGTGCGCGGGCGGTAAAAGCGGCCCTTGAACTTTCCGTCGCGGCTCTTTTCCAGAACGCGGAACGGTTCAGGGGTTTTGTCTACGTCGGCCCGCTCCCGGTCAGAATAGAGGGCGCAGGCGGCTTTATGGCACTCTCGAAAAAGTGGCCCTGTGCGTTGTTGACTTTGTTTTGATACCGCAGGGCGGCGCGTTGGTTGTCTATCACGGTCCCACCCCGCTTCCCAATACGGGGCGGCGCGTGTGGTCGCCCATGCCCGCCATAAGCGCTTGAAGTTTAAGTGCTTCGCTTCGGCTGATTTCCGCCGCCGGGATTTCTTCTGCCTTTTTGGAAGCAGGCGGGAAGATGTCGTTCTTCATCAGGAACGCCGAATAGAACCGTTCCATTTCCTCTTCCAGCGCGGCTTTATAAAACTCATAGCTGAATTCGATTTCCAGCCGTTCCGCCGCGGCGCAGTCAATTCCGACTTGCTTTCGTGCGCGGCCTGAATAGGACCCGACGCACTTAAAGGGATTTTCCCGGTCACGGTATAAATCACCTGAACCAGCAGTTTTCTTTCATACGGGGTCTTGTAACGGAAGAAGCACTTTTCCAAACGCTCTTCCGCTATTTCGGCTTCGTCGATGCCGTATTGCTTCATCAGCCTATCAAGCAGGGCGGCGGCTGACTGCTTTTCGCCGTCTGCGCCGCGGTTTGCAAGGGCTTGAACCTTGCGTATCTTCTCTAACAGGCGTTCCCGCTCCGTCATTATCATACCTCCCATGTGTAAGGTTCCGTGCGGCACATATCGCAGAACGGGCAGAACGAACAAGCGTCGTCTGCCGTCCTGCGGTCGCAAATTTTCTTGATGACCCGCGCGGCCTGCTTCATTTCTTCGACTTCCTGTTCTTCCGGGGTCGGCTCATTTCTTCTCATATCTCGCAGATACCCCGATATTGTCCAAATCGGCCCGGCTCACCGTGCGGCGTTTCAGGATACCCGCCATGACTTCGCCGTAGCGGTCCCAACGTGCCGTCGTGGTCGTGAAGTAGCGCAATTCCGGGTTGAACTGCGCCCGCATTTTCAGGCTTGCGATTTCACTTGTGATTTCGGGGTCAAGCGGGTAAACGCTGACGCGCCCGCTTTCCTTGTCTACCTCCCGGCAGACGGCAAGCAGTTTCAACCGCTCCCACGGCTTCGGCGGCTCCCGCTCGATTGCGTCCTTGCAGTCGCAGGGTTCGGAAGCGTCGAGGTGTGCGCCGCAGTCCGGGCAGATTTTGAACGGCCTTGCCATATTGAACAGCCCCTTTCTTTACTCTTTCTTTCGCAATTTCAGGTAGACCGCCCAGCCCGTGAAGTCGTTGTATTCGTACTGAACGCCGTAGTCATCGTCTGTCAGGGTCCAGCCGGGATATTTCTTTTCCCAAAACTCACGGGGCGGGTGTTCTTTCGCCCACTTCTCGATTTGACGGCGGTTGTACTTGCCGTCGTTCGTCCGGCTGTACGGCCTTTCGAGGTTATGCGAGGAATTCCACCGCTTTTTCCCGCACCCCTGCTTCACAAGGTAGGTGCAAAGGGCGGCTATGCCGTTTTCATCGGCTTGCAGGCGGTCAGCATTACAAAAGCCGATTTTGTCGCCCTTTTTTCTGTCCCTTGCGCCTGCGTTTTCTCCACAGGTCTTCCACAACGTCACGGTCAAGCCCGCCGTTCATAATGATGTGGTGATGAATACGAACGGGG
>VOFD01001784.1_pt1 | contig 37060 bp, 45 predicted proteins | sample 5384101 | NCBI WGS metagenome assembly VOFD01 (sample SAMN12384723, study PRJNA508395) | human gut metagenome | isolation source: healthy gut C | host: Homo sapiens
ATTCTTATCACATCACAAAACATGTATAAACAAATAAATTCAGTAAGACAACACCGCCGCAAATTCCCGCAACGCAAAATTTAAGTTGTAAAATATCGTTAATCGGTGTAAAATAATATTACTTGTGTATTGTTAATTATATGGCAGAGAAGGGGAAAATTTGATTAAGCTACGCAGATATCTTGCATACTACAAAAAAGGAATGTATCATCGGTCCGCTTTGCAAGCTGTTTGAGGCAATTTTAGAATTGCTCGTTCCGCTTGTTATGGCAGGAATCATCGACAACGGTGTGCGAAACGGCGATACGGCATACATCTGGAAAATGGGCGGTCTGCTCGTTATTCTCGCAACTGTAGGACTTTGCAGTGCACTTGTGTGTCAGTATCTTGCGTCAAAGGCATCTCAGGGTGTGGGAACAAGACTGCGCCGAGATTTGTTTTTGCACATCAACAAACTCTCTCACGCAGAGTTGGACAAGCTCGGCACTCCGTCACTTATAACACGAATCACATATGACACCAATCAGGTTCAGCAATCTGTTGCAATGGCTATCCGCCTGCTCACCAGAGCACCGTTTATTGTTATCGGTTCAATGGTTATGGCAATGACAATCAACCTTGAAATGTCAATTATTTTCTTCATTGCGGCTATATTGATTGCCGTTACTCTTTACCTCATTATGACAAAGAGTATTCCTATTTTTGAAAAAAATGCAGAAAAAGCTCGACAAAATCAGCCTTATCTGCCGTGAAAATCTTTCGGGCAACAGGGTTATCAGAGCCTTTTCAAAGCAGAAAAATGAGAAAAAGCGTATTGACGATTCAACCGAGGATTTGGCTAAAACTTCGATCAGAGTAAGCATTCTTTCGGCACTTTTAAGCCCTGTCACCTACATCATCACCAATGCTGCAATTATTCTCATCATTTGGTTTGGCGCTCAGAATGTAAACGCAGGCAACGGAATGCTTTCGGGTGACATCATCGCCCTTGTAAACTATATGACGCAGATTTTGCTTGCAATGATTGTTGTTGCAAACCTTGTTGTACTTTTCACGAAGGCAAGTGCAAGTACGGCAAGACTTAACGAAGTGTTTGAAACTCAGCCAAGTGTGTGTGAAAGCACTACAGAGAACATTGAAATTTCAGAGAGCGAAAGCACTCCGAAAATCGAATTTGACAATGTAAACTTCACATACGGCACGGGTGATGATGAGCTTGAGGACATCAGCTTTAAAATCAAGCGTGGTCAGACGGTCGGTCTTATCGGCGGTACGGGTTGCGGTAAAAGTACGCTTGTCAACCTTATCCCCCGTTTTTACGATGCAACACAGGGTACTGTAAGCGTTGACGGCAGAAATGTCAAGGACTATCCGTTCTTACAACTCCGTTCACAGATTGGTATTGTTCCTCAGCAGTCAATTCTTTTCAAAAGGGAACAATCCGTGACAATATGAAATGGCAAAACGAAAATGCAACTGACGAGGATATTATAAAGGCTCTAAAAATTGCACAGGCATATGAGTTTGTAAGCAAGCTGAACAAAGGGCTTGACAGCTTTGTTGAACAGGGCGGAAAGAACTTCAGCGGAGGTCAGCGTCAGCGACTTTGCATTGCCAGAGCACTCACAGGCTCACCGAAGCTTCTCATTCTTGACGACAGCTTTTCGGCTCTTGACTTTGCAACAGATGCGGCACTCAGAAAGGCTTTGCGTGAAAACACAAAGGATATGACCGTGATAATCGTTACACAGCGTTGCTCAACAATTAAGAACGCAGACCTTATTCTTGTGCTTGATGACGGCAGACTTGTAGGCAAAGGTCCGCACGATGAACTGTTTGAAAGCTGCGAAACCTACCGTGAAATCTGTCTTTCACAGCTTAATGAAGAGGAGGCAAAAAAGATGAAAAATTCAGCAAAAAAATCCTCCTCTGTAAAAAAAAGGTACTCAAAAAAATAAAGCCGTATTCGTTTTATCTGATTTTAGCTCTTGTGAGTGCAATCATCAGCGTTTCGCTCACGCTCTATATTCCGGTTCTCACAGGTAACGCAATCGACAACATCATTGACAAGGGCAATGTTGACTTTGCAAGCGTTATTCAGATTCTTGTGTACATCGGTGTAGGCATCGGCGGTGTGGCTCTTTTCCAGTGGATTATGACCTACTTTACCAACATCGTTAGCTACCGCACTTTTCGTGACCTCAGAAGAGATGTTTTTGAAAAATTCAACACAGTTCCCTCTCCTACATTGACACAACACCTCACGGCGACCTTATCAGCCGAGTAATCAACGATGTTGACGCAGTTGGTGACGGTCTTACACAGATGTTTCTACAGCTTTTTTCGGGCATTGTTACCATTGTCGGCACGCTTGTATTTATGCTGACAATCAACTGGAAAATCGCCCTTGTGGTTGTTGTTCTCACACCGCTTTCGCTCTTTGTTGCGGCATTCATCGGCAAGATGACGCATAACCGCTTTACCCGTCAACAGGCACTCAACGGTGACATCTCGTCATATGTTGAGGAGCATATCGGCAATCAGCGAATTGTAAAGGCTTTTTTCATACGAGGACAGAGCCTTTGAAGAATTTGAAAAGTACAATGATGAACTTCTTGAAGTGGGATTCAAGGCGCAGTTTGCAGGCGCACTTGCCAACCCGTCAACAAGATTCGTAAACGCATTGGTTTATGCCGCAGTAGGCATTATGGGTGCTCTGTTTGCCGTTGCAGGCACACTTTCGGTCGGACAGTTATCATGCTTTCTCACCTACGCAAATCAGTATACAAAGCCGTTTAACGAGGTTACAGGCGTACTCACACAGTTGCAAACAGGCATTGCGGCGGCAGGACGAGTTTTTGAAGTTCTTGAGGCAGATAACGAAATTCCCGACAACAGTACAAAAGAGCTTGAGCATTGCAAAGGCAATGTCAAGATTGAGAATGTAAACTTCTCCTACACAAAAGAAAAACCGCTCATCACAAACTTTTCGCTTAATGTCAAGAGCGGCAGTCACATTGCCATTGTCGGTCCGACAGGTTGCGGCAAGACAACATTCATCAATCTTCTTATGAGATTTTATGACACGGACAGTGGCAAAATCAGCATTGACGGTGTTGACATTATGGACATCACCCGTGACAACCTCAGAAAATGCTACGGAATGGTTCTTCAGGACAGCTGGCTGTTCAACGGAACGATTATGGAAAATCTGCGTTACGGCAACGAAAACGCAACCGAAGAAGAAGTTATTACCGCTGCAAAAGCAGCATATGCGCACTCATTCATCCGCCGTATGTCTGACGGCTACAACACCGTAATCAGCGAGGACGGCGGTAATCTCAGTCAGGGACAGAAACAGCTTTTTGTGTATTGCAAGGGCGATGCTTACAAACCCGTCAATCCTTATTCTTGACGAGGCAACTTCATCAATTGATACCCTTACCGAAATCCGTGTTCAAAAGGCTTTTGCCAAGATGATGAAGGGCAAGACGAGCTTTGTTGTTGCCCACAGACTTTCAACAATCAAGGAAAGCGATGTTATCCTTGTTATGAAGGACGGCAACATCATTGAACAAGGCACACACGAGGAGTTGCTCGCCAAAGGCGGATTCTATAACAAACTTTACAACAGTCAGTTTGCAAAACAGTAATACGGCAACGGTCAGTAACCGCCAATTGAAACAATTGTAGAATCGTTTTGACAATAAACCGTATAATTGACTACTACACTTGAACACACAATTTTCAACAATTCCGAAAATATATACAAAACGAGGTCATCAGCTAAAAACCGATGACCTCTGTTTTGTATTATGAACTTTAATCAGAAAGGATTTTTCAACATTTATTATCGGATAAAGCTTTTCGTCAATTGACTTGATTTTCTCGATTGCACTCTGTTTAATCTGTCTTTCTGTAAGGTCAAGTCCATACGGAATAACCATATCAAAGACAACATTTGTATGCGTACTGCCCTTTACAATTCTGAAATCGTGGATTGAATACTCCGGATTAAGCTCACACAAGCCCTCCTCCACCTTCATTTTAAGTTCATTTGTGAACGCGTCGTTTGACGCAATCGGATCCATATGTATGGTTGCAAAACAGTTGTACCTGTTTTCAAGCTGTTTTTCCGTCAGGTCAATTGCGTCGTGAGCTTCAAGGATATCCTCGTCACACGGTACCTCTGCGTGAAGTGAAACAAAGCACCTGCCCGGACCGTAATCATGAATAATCAAATCGTGGATACCTACAATCATATCATTTTTCAACACTGTTTCCTTGATTTCATCAACAAATTCAGGGTCGGGCGCTTTGCCGAGAAGCGGTGAAAGGCTTTCTCTGAATGTGCTGACACCCGTAAAAAGTATGAACAGCGAAACACACACGCCGAGCCAACCGTCAATCTGAACTCCTGTTGAGGCAGAAATAAGCAATCCGATTATTACAACCGAGGTTGCAATGCAGTCGGTCAAAGAATCGAGTGCCGCCGCCTTGAGTGCGGTTGAATTTATCTTTCTCGACAATCCCGAATTAAAAAAAAGTACATCCATAATTTTACGAAAATTGACGCAATCATTATTGCGAGTGAAAGCGTTGAAAATGCTGTTTTATCCTCGGGAGTAATTATCTTTTCTATCGAACTTTTTATAAGTTCAACACCCATTAAAAAGGATTACAACGGAAATTCCCAAGCCTGCCACATACTCATAACGACCGTGACCGAACGGATGCTCTCTGTCGGCAGGACGGCTTGCAAGCTTAAATCCGAGGAATGTAACAACCGAACTGCCTGCGTCCGAAAGGTTGTTGAGGGCGTCGGCAATAACGGAAACCGATGCCGAAACAATTCCGGCAAACAATTTTCCTCCGAACAGTAACAGGTTAAGAATTATTCCGCAAACACCCGAAAGGTTGCCATAGGCAGTTCTAACCTTTGGATTATCGCAATTGTCGCTGTCTTTAACGAACAGCTTTACAAGTAATTTTGTCAAATAAAACACCAACTAAAATTTATTTACAGCGAATCGTTTCGGCTGAAAACATCGGCAACCTCCGTAATTGAAATGTACGCTTTCTTGTCGATTTCACGCACAATTTCCTTCAGCTTGCCAATCTGGAAACGGTTGACAACAAAGTAAATCATCACCTTGTCCTTGCCTGAATATCCGCCCTGAGCCTGCATTACGGTAACGCCGCTTTGAAATTCCTCCGAAAGTGCGTTACAAATTTCATCGCAACGGCTTACAGACGCAATAATCGTTGCCGCCTTTGCCCTGTCAAAACCTTCAACAATAAAGTCAATCGTTTTAAGTGCGGCAAAATATGTAACAATCGAATAAAGCGGAAGAATCCAGCTTTGCAGAATGAAACCGCATACAACATAAAGTACGATATTGTATGCCATAACGAATGAACCAACCGATACACCGATTTTCTTCGCAAATATTACTGCCATAACCTCGATGCCGTCCATTGCACCGCCAAATTTGATTGCAAGACCGCTGCCTATACCCGAAATCACACCGCCGAACACAGCGCAAAGGAGCAAATCGGTTCCCGCAAGCGGAGACGCCATACTGACATCAACGGGCAGAACATCGGTTATCAGCCATGAAACGAACGAATAAACTGCAACCGTATAAATTGCGTAAAATGTAAACTTCTTTCCCTGCTTTTTTAAGTCCGAACAAAAACAGCGGCAGGTTAAAAATTATAAGAAAAAAGTGAAAGCGACAGGCTTTCGGGTGTAAGTTGTGCGGCAAGCATAGCCGTACCTGAAATTCCGCTGTCGTAAAGGTTCACGGGATTAAGAAATATTGTAATTCCAAACGCATTGATAATTCCGGCAATTGTGAGAAAAAAGCATATTTTTGATTTTGATTGTCTTTCTCGCTCTTTGTAAAAGATTTTTCATTGTCATCATCCTTTGCGATAAATTTCCATCCCCATAATCACATAAGTATAGCCTAATTGTATCACAATAATGATATTTAGGCAAGAAAAGCAAAAGGCACCGAAAAATCGGTGCCTTAATCAGCTTTATTGATTATTCCTGAGAGTCAGCCTTGGCTTTCTCAATAATTTTTTGAGCAACATTTGCAGGAGTATCCTCATAGCGGACAAACGCAAATTCAAATGATCCTCTGCCCTGTGTTACCTGGCGAATGTAGGTTGCAAAGTCATCCATTTCTGCCATAGGAACTTCCGCCTCAACAATCTGCGTTCCGTTCTCACCCGGCTGCATACCGAGCACACGACCTCTACGCTTGTTGACCTCGCCCATTACATCGCCCATATTTGCATCCGGAACATTGGCTTTAAGGCTTCCGATCGGCTCAAGAAGCGTGGGAGAAGCATTCGGAATACCGTTCTTATAAGCAAGAGATGCCGCTGTCTTGAATGACATCTCGGAGGAATCAACGGGATGATATGAACCGTCATAGAGAGTAGCCTTGATGCCTACCATCGGATAACCTGCAAGAACACCCTTCTTGATTGAATCCTGAAGTCCCTTTTCAACAGCAGGGAAGAAATTTTTCGGAACTGCACCGCCGACAACTCTTTCGGCAAATACAAGACCGTCCGAATCACACGGCTCAAATTCAATCCACACATCACCGAACTGACCGTGACCGCCTGACTGCTTTTTATATCTGCCCTGTGCGGAAACCTTTTTGCGGATAGTTTCTCTGTATGCAATCTTTGGCTTTTTGAGGACTGCGTCAACATTATACTTTGTTTTAAGTCTTGAAATTACAACATCAAGATGCTGTTCACCGAGTCCCGAAATTAACATTTCGTGGGTTTCGTGGTTTGAAACGAGCTTGATTGTCGGAGCTTCGTCTGCAAGCTTTGCACTGCCCTGAGCAACCTTATCCTCGTCACCCTTCTTTGCGGGATACACAGCCATTGTATATGATGATGACGGATAGTCAATTCCGTCAAGAACAACCTTTCTGAGAGGCGAACAGAGTGTGTCGCCTGTCTTTGTTGATGCAAGCTTCGGGATTGCACCGATGTCGCCCGCACCGATGTACGGAACATCCGACTGCTTTTTACCGCTTACGGAAAGCACCTTTGTAATTCTCTCCTGTGCGCCTGTACGCATATTGATGAGAGGAGCGTCCGAGCTTACCTTGCCCGAAACAACCTTTACATATGAAAGTCTGCCGATGAACGGGTCTGCAACCGTCTTGAATACGATTGCGGCAGCCGCACCGCCGTCATTAACCGAAACATCAACGGGTTCACCGTCAAGGTCAACACCGATTTCACCGCTCTTGTCAGCCGCTGACGGAGCAAGCCATGTAAGGCTGTTCAAAAGCTGATCAATTGCGAATGTATTATGAGCATCACCGCAGAATACGGGGCAGATTGTGCCGTCCTTAACGCCCTGACTTACACCGAGAATGATTTCTTCGGGAGTAAACTCCTCACCCATAATAAACTTGTCAAGAAGTTCCTCGCTTGTTTCGGCAACAGCCTCCTTGATAGCCTCACGCAAGCCCTCAAGCCTGTCGCCCATATCAGGAAGCGCAGTCTGTTTTACACTGCCGTCTGTGCCGTACTCATAAGCCTTGTAATCAAACAAATTAACATAAGTATTTGCCTGACCGTCAACAATGTACGGAACAACAACAGGACAAACAGACGGACCGAATGTAGCCTTCAAGCTCTCGAATACACGATAGAAACGGGCACTTTCGTCGCAAAGACCGTTTACAAAGAACACCTTTGTAAGCCCTGCCTTTGTTGCCGCCTCAACTGCTTTTTCGGTACCTACACAGACACCGTCCTTGCCCGAAACAACGACGAGCGCTGTGTCAGCCGCTCTCATGCCCTCTGCAACACCGCCTGCAAAATCAAAAAAGACCGGGGGTGTCGATTAGGTTGATTTTTGTATTTTTCCATTCAATCGGTGCAACCGCCGTCATAATTGAAGTCTGTCTTTTGATCTCCTCGCTGTCAAAATCAAGGACTGTGTTGCCGTCTGCAACCTTACCGAGTCTTTCGCTCATCTTTGAGAGATAGAGTATTGACTCCGCAACCGAGGTTTTGCCGCTGCCGCTGTGTCCTGCGAGGGCAATATTAAGAATTTTTTAGCGTCGTATTGTTTCAAAAGTGAAATCCCCTTTCGTAAAATTTCTATTCTAATCAAGCTTATTTCGACAAAATTAAACAATAGTGTCAATTAATACGGAATTATTATAGCATATTTGTATAAAATAAACAACCGAATTATGGCAAAATAAAAAAATTCACCCTTTGCCCAAATGGACAAGGGATGAATTGTGCAACTTGCTTTTTTATTTTATGTTAAGCTGAAAAATATACAGATTTTTGCAAGGTCAATTGTGCATTTTAACGATTGGGCTTTCTGAAAAAACAATTTTTGACAAAAGGAAAGGCTCTCAAAACGAGAGCCTTGAAAACTTGATTATTCGAGAACCGCACCCTGTGCGCCTGATGTAACAAGCTTTGCATAACGAGCAAGGTAGCCTGTTGTAATCTTGGGCTGACGGGGCTTCCATTCTGCCTTACGCTTTGCAAGCTCTTCGTCAGAAACGAGGAGATTGATTGTGTTTGCAGGAATGTCGATTTCAATCATATCGCCCTCTTTAACAAGTGCAATCGGGCCGCCGACTGCTGCCTCGGGAGATACATGACCGATAGCCGCACCTCTTGTTGCGCCTGAGAAACGACCGTCTGTGATAAGAGCAACACAGTTGCCGAGACCGCTGCCCATAATAGCGGAAGTCGGGTTGAGCATTTCTCTCATGCCGGGACCACCCTTAGGACCTTCGTATCTGATAACAACAACCTCACCGGGATTGATTTTGCCGTCATAAATTGCACTGAGAGCGTCCTCTTCGCAGTCAAACACTCTTGCCGCACCCTTGTGGTGCATCATTTCCTCTGCAACGGCACTTCTCTTAACAACAGAACCGTCAGGAGCAAGGTTACCCTTGAGAACAGCAATACCGCCTGTCTTGCTGTATGGATTTGTAACAGGACGAATGATATCCGTATCCTTGATTTCACAACCCTTAATGTTCTCGCCTACAGTCTTGCCTGTTGCCGTGATAAGGTCTGTGTCAAGAAGTCCAACCTTTGTAAGCTCGTTCATTACGGCATAAACACCGCCTGCCTCGTTGAGATCCTCCATATATGTGTGACCTGCAGGAGCAAGGTGACAAAGGTTAGAGTCTTTTTTGCTGATTTCATTGGCAATGTCAAGGTTAAGCTTAACACCTGCCTCTTTTGCGATTGCAGGAAGGTGGAGCATTGTATTTGTTGAACAGCCGAGAGCCATATCAACAGTAAGAGCATTCATAAATGCTTTTTCCGTGAGAATGTCACGAGGACGGATATCCTTTTCAAGGAGTTCCATAACCTTCATGCCGGCGTGCTTTGCAAGCTTGATTCTGTCTGAGTAAACAGCGGGAATTGTGCCGTTACCCTGAAGTCCCATACCGATTGCCTCGGTAAGACAGTTCATACTGTTGGCGGTGTACATACCCGAACATGAACCGCATGACGGACAAGCCTTGTTTTCAAACTCGGCAAGCTCTTCGGCAGTAATCTTGTTTGCCGTGTAAGCGCCGACTGCCTCAAACATACTCGAAAGACTTGTCTTTTTTGCCCTTAACATGACCTGCAAGCATAGGACCGCCGCTTACAAAAACTGTCGGAACATTAATTCTTGCGGCAGCCATAAGCATACCCGGAACATTCTTGTCGCAGTTAGGAACCATTACAAGTGCGTCAAACGCATGAGCCTTTGCCATAGCCTCTGTTGAGTCTGCGATAAGCTCACGGGTTACGAGAGAATACTTCATTCCCTCATGTCCCATAGCAATACCGTCACAAACAGCGATTGCAGGGAATACAATCGGAACACCGCCTGCAAGAGCAACGCCCTGCTTAACGGCGTCAACAATCTTATCTATATTCATATGTCCCGAACGATATCGTTCTTGGAACTTACAATACCGATAAAAGGTTTCTTAATTTCTTCTTCGGTAAGACCGAGAGCATTCAAAAGCGAACGCTGAGGTGCGGTACTTACGCCGTCCTTTATAACTGAACTTTTCATTGTAAACACCCTTTCCATAATTATCAAATCGGAACAAAATTCACATAAAAGCCCTTCAATTGTTCCATAATAAAACACAGTGAAAATTTCTGTATTGTTAATCTTAATTTTAGCACATCGGCTGTTCAAAATCAAGTAGAGAACCTATATTGCCAAAATCATTTATTGCGGCTCAATCGTTGATTATTCTGCCCTTTTCAACATTGGGCATAATAAAGTTATCCCTTGAATATTCCCACAGCTTTTTTGAGCCGTCGGCAGTGTTTTTGTTGCGGTTAAGAATACTGTGCAGGTGAACAATATGCTCTACCCACGCCTTGCCGTCGGTTGCATCATTGAGCATGGCAGGCTGAATGTTGTCCATTGTGTGTGCAAACTTTGCTTCGGCTGTTTCGCCGCTTTCAAATTCAAGCCACAGATTCATCATCTTTTCGCCCTGATCTTCCGGAAGAAGTCCGAAAATTCTTTTTGCGGCTTTCATTTCACGCTCTGCCTGAGTTTTCTTAGCTTCCTCATCATAGGCATATGTATCGCCTGCGTCAATCTCGACAATATCGTGAATCAGGAGCATTGTCATTGTTTTAAGCACATCAATTTCCGAATTTGCATATTCGGAAAGCATAACGGTCATTATCGCCATATGCCATGCGTGCTCGGCATCGTTTTCCTTTTTTCGAGCGTCGGAAAGGTAGGTTTGACGGATGATGAATTTTTCCTTATCAATTTCCTTTATAAAATCAAATTGCTTTTCAATTCTTGATTTCTCCATAATGTTCCCTCTTAAAATTTAGGCCTGCACATGGGCATAGTGCAGGCTTTATGTGATTATTTATTTACTACAGGAAGTTTGGTTTTATCGTATTCATCCAGTGTGTTGCCGTAAAGGTAATAGTTTGTTTCTTTTACAACAACAGGCGAAAGCACAACTACGGCAATAAGGTTGGGAATTGACATAAGTGCATTGAAGATGTCAGCCATTGTCCAAACAAGGTCGAGCTTGATAACAGGACCGATGAGAAGAATAAATACAAAAATCAGCTTGTAAGGAATCATACCGCCTCTGCCGAAAAGATATTCAACGCAGCGTTCACCGTAGTAGGACCAGCCGAGAATTGTTGAATATGCAAAAGCGGCAATACCGATAACAAGAATCGGTGTGCCGATTACGGGAATCTGCTGGAAGGCTTTTGTATGTAAGGTCACCGCCGTCAGAAACATCAATTGCAGGATTTTTGATAATTGAGCTTACAAGCACAAGACCTGTCATAAGACAAACAACAACCGTGTCCCAAAAAGTACCCGTTGAAGAAATCATAGCCTGACGAACAGGGTTTCTTGTTTGAGCGGCAGAGGCAACTATCGGAGCAGAACCCATACCGGATTCGTTACTGAAAAGGCCTCTTGCAATACCGTAACGAGCGGCAAGCATAAGGCTTGAACCGAGGAAACCGCCTGCAACGGACTTGAGAGAAAATGCGTCCTGAAAAATCATTTCAAATGTCTTACCGAGAACATCAAAGTTCATGCCGAGGATAATAAGACAGCCGAGAACATAGAAAACAGCCATAAACGGTACAAGGAGTTCGCAAACTCTTGAGATTGACTTGATACCTCCGAAAATTACAACGGCTGTAATTGCGGCAACAAGAACACCTACAATAATCGAAATAACCGAAGCGTCCTGACCGAAAAGATTCACCGTACCAAGGTCAAAGGTGTTGTTCATAATGTTTGAAATTGCATTAACCTGAACACCCGAACCGATGCCGAAGGATGCAAGCAATGCAAAAAGAGCAAAAAGAACGGCTAAAATTTTGCCGAGAGTTTTAAACTTAAATCCTCTTTCAAGGGCATACATAGCGCCGCCGAGCATTCTGCCGTCAGAGGTCTTTACACGATACTTTACACCGATGAGTGACTCGGAATACTTCGTTGCGATGCCGAAAACACCGGTGAGCCAGCACCAGAGAACCGCACCTGGGCCTCCGAGTGCAATTGCAGTACCTACGCCTATGATATTACCCGTGCCGATTGTTGAGGCAAGTGCTGTTGCAAGAGCCTGAAACGGGCTGATGTCACCGTCTGAATCGGGATCCTTTGTCACCGAAAGTTTGATTGCCTTAAAAGTTTTTCTCTGTACAAATTTTGTGCGAATTGTGAGGAAAATGTGAGTTCCGAGAAGAAGGATAATCATAAACCAACCCCACAGGAAGTCATTGAAGCTATTCATCACAGCTGAAATCGCATCCCACATATTGTACGCCTCCTTGTTTTAGTATAATCCTACCCTGTTTAATATACAAAAGCAAAACCTGCTTTATGTCCGTTAATGTTTTTTACAAAAATCGTTTTACATCAATAAGGTTGTCTGCAACTCCGTAAAGAAGGGAATTGCCTCTGCACTCGGACGGTCAAGGTCGGGAACCATAACCGTTTTACACCCTGCCGAGCTTGCCGACTTTATGCCGTTGAGCGAGTCCTCAAGTGCAATGCAGTTTTCGGGAGCAAGTCCGAGTTTTTCTGCGGCATAAAGATAAATGTCTGGTTCTGGCTTTCCTTTTGCAACCATTGACGCACAAACTATTTCGTCAAAATAATCGTAAAGACCGAGAGCCGAAAGATATTTTTTCGTTCTCTCCGGAGCGGTTGCGGTTGCAAGGGCAACCCTGTAGCCATTCTGCTTTAAAAAGCCGAGAAATTCAGCAGCACCGGGCTTTGATTCAATGCCGTTTTCCGAGATGAACTTATCCATAAGCTCAATTCTTTTTTATCGTGAACCTTGCAGTAGTCAAAATTCTCCCCGAAAAAAGTCCTTTAATTTTGCAATTGCAAACGGGCGAGCCATTGAGCGAATACTGAGTGCGTGGTGCGTTTCCATAGGATAGCCGTAAAAAAGAGCCGCCTCACACCAAAAACGGACATACAGCTTTTCTGTGTCAAGAATGACACCGTCCATGTCGGAAATAATACCTTTTATATCAGGATTCATATTTTACCTCCCGATTTTTTTAGATTCATATTTACAAACGCAATTCCGAGTGAAATCAGAATAAGCGAGGTGAGCGTTTCGATTCTGAAAACATTTTCACCGAGCATAAGCCCCGACAAAACTGTTCCGAACACGGGAACAAGCAGATTGAAAACGGAAATTCTGCTTGCATCATGAAATTTAAGAAGTGCTGTCCACAGCGAAAATGCCGCCGCTGATACGAACGCAAGCCAGAGCAACACGGAAACACTTTCAACATTTATCAAACCAATACTGCCACCGCAGCATATGCCCGACACAAGCAATATAAAACCGCCTGTTAAAAGCTGAAAAGCGGTTACAGGGAACGGATCTCGTCCTGTTGTGACTTTTTTCGCAACGATGTTGCCTGCCGCCGCAGATATTGTTGAAAAGAGAATCATCATATCGCCGAACCAAGTGTCCGTGCTGACAGTTCCGCCGAAATTGATTGCGATAATTCCGCCGAATCCGAGAATACAACCGATTATTTTCATCAGCGTGAGCCTGTCGTTTTTGAAAAACAACGGCACGAAAAGTACGGTAAAAAACGACGCACAAGCCGTTATTATAGAGGTGTTCGTTCCGCTTGTAAAACCGATTCCGATGTATGTAAAAAAATATACTGCAATCCTGTCTGCACCACTCCGAGTGAACAGACGGGCAGTATATCTTTTTTGAAAGCGTCGGCGGTTTTCTTTTTGATATCCACAAAAAGAGAAACACCATAAGTCCCGCCAACATAAACCGCATTCCTGCAAAAAATCAGCTTTGAGCCGATATCCGACTCCTCTATCTCAAAAGCAGAGTAGCCGACCTTTATAAACGGAAAAGCCGTTCCCCACAAAAAGTGTGCAGAAAATTGCTGTTAAATATGCTATTTTTTTATTTTGTAACAGTTTCATTTTATTCATCCGGAAAAATTAACAATATCAAATATAGTATATCATAAAAATCAGAAAAAGAAAACCTTACAATTTCAAAAATTTGTTTATTCCGTAAACAGAATTTGCACCGTCACAACAGGCGGTTATAATTTGTCGCAGATTTTTTGTGCGGATATCCCCTGCAACAAACAATTCCCGACACGGATGTCTGACAGGTTTCATCGGCAATCACATATCCGTTGTCATCAGTTTTTACAAAACCCTTGACACATTCGGTTCTCGGTTCAAGACCGACCGCAACAAAAACTCCGTCAGTTTTCAGAATTTTCTCATTATCAAGCGTAACCGATTTAACCTTTTCGTCACCGTCAATTTTCACAACATTGGTGTTGTAAAGAATTTTGACATTGCCCGATTTTTTCAAGCTTTTGCACAAGCACTCTGTCGGCTTTTAATGCGTCGCCCCTGTGAATAAGAAAACCCGTTTGCATATATGAGAAAGATATGTCGCCTCGGTAACGGCGGTGTTTCCTCCGCCGATTACCGCCACTGTTTTGTCTTTGAAAAAATAGCCGTCACACACGGCACAATAGCTTACTCCTCTGCCTTCAAACTTATTTTCGCCGTCAATTCCCAATTTTTTGTGGGTTGCGCCCATGCAGAGAATAACAGATTTTGTCTTGACCTCGCTGTCGGAACATTCAAGGATAAAACCGTCATAATTTTTTTTCTTATGCCGACAAGGGATTGTCTGACAAAATTTGCACCGAATGACTTTGCGTGTGAATAAAAGTGCTGGATGAGGTCAAAGCCTGCAATATCACTGAAGCCCGTGTAGTTTTCAACCGCATCTGTGAGGGCAATTGAACTGCCCTCGGGTGATGACGGATCAAGCACAATGCAGTCAAGTCCGCTCCGAGAGGCATAGAGTGCCGCCGTAAGTCCTGCCGCACCTCCGCCAACAATTACAAGGTCATACAAAACTCTCACCCGTTTTTCGGAGATTTCGGAGATTATCCGTTCTTCGGTCTGAACCCCCGACATACGCAAAATTTCGTTGCCGTCTTTAAAGAGCAAAAGTGCAGGAATTCCCGATACACCGTAGCATTCTGTCAATTCGGGATTTTCGTCAACATTGACCTTGACGGTTTCAAAATACGCTTTGTACTTGTCACCGATTTCTTCTATTACAGGCGAAAGCATTCTGCACGGTGAACACCATTCGGCATAAAAATCGGTAAGCACCGGCTTTGATGATTTTATTAAACTTTCAAATTCATTTTTCCGTATGTTTTGAATCACAATATCACTCCGTAAATCGTTTTTACTATTGTTCCCGAATTAAGGGTAATTATTATATCTTTGTCTGCACATTCAAATTATGTGTAACGGCAAACCGATTTTATTGTAAAAAAGGCGTAAAAAAAGTCCCCTCGAAAAATCGAGAGGACTTTAAATTTTTAATTTTCGCAAATTGCAATAGCAACAAATATTTTTGACAATTTTTGTATTGATTTATTTTAAGGCAAATGTCATTCAAAATACAAATTTCTCAAAGCCGAAATTTCTTTGGCATAACCGTCAAGCTCGTTCGGGGTTTCAAGGAAAAACGGAAGATTTCGCAAATTTTCATTATTTATAATTTTTCCGAACGCATCAATTCCGATATAGCCCTCGCCTATTTTCTGATGTCTGTCCTTGTGGTTGCCGATAGGATTCATACTGTCATTAAGATGAATTGCCTTGAGTCTTTCAAGCCCGATTACACGGTCAAATTCTTCAAGAACTCCGTCAAGATTATTCACAATGTCATAACCGGCGTCAAAAACATGGCAAGTATCAAGGCAGACGCCGATTTTATCGTTTCGCTCCACACGGTCGATAATCATACGCAGTTCTTCAAAGGTTCTGCCGACCTCCGTGCCTTTGCCCGCCATCGTTTCAAGCAATACCGTGGTTGTCATATCATCGAACATTGCAGTATTCAACGCTGTGCCGATTTGCTCAACCGCAGCTTTAACGCCCTGTCCCGTGTGACTGCCGGGGTGAAAGTTGTAAAGATTATTCGGGAGATATTCAATTCGTTTCAAATCATCCGTAAGCGTGTTCAGAGCAAATTCACGGGTTTCGGGTTTTGCCGAACAGAGGTTCATTGTGTATGGTGCATGGGCAAGAATTTTTGTAAAATTATTTTCCGTCATAAGTTTTATAAGGGCATTGACATCTTCGATATCAATTTTTCTTGCAGATCCGCCACGAGGGTTGCGTGTAAAAAATTGAAATGTGTTTGCTCCGATTGAAAGTGCATCTCTGCCGATTGCGTAAAAACCTTTTGATATTGAAAGATGAGAACCGATATTAAGCATATTTTCTCCTTTTGCGTTAATTTATTTGCAGTAAGCAGTTTATCGTAAAAGAAAAAAGCCTTTCTGTCAAAAGACAAAAAGGCTTTAGTTGGTCGGGATGACAAGACTTGAACTTGCGACTCCACGCCCCCAGACGTGTGCGCTACCAAACTGCGCTACATCCCGTTGCAACATTAATATTTTAACAAACACTGCGAGCGTTGTCAAGATGTTTTAAAAACTTTTTGAATATTTTTGCACCATGAGTTAAAAAAAGCAAAACGGACACTGCCGATTGACAGTGTCCGAAAAATGCTTAATCAAAGATTAATTCGTTAAAATCAGTCTTCTTTCTTCTTTCTTGCAAGGAACATAACGCCTGCTGCTGAAACCATAAGACCTGCCATTACGAAAACGATAGTTGTTTCAACACCTGACTTAACTGCACCTGTGCTTGAAGAACCTGAACCTGATGAGCCTGAACCGTTGCTGCCTGAGCCTGAGCCTGAGCCAGAACCTGAACCGCCGTTGTTAGAGCCGTTGCCTGCTGCCTTGTTACCTGTCTTCTTAGCGTTGCCAAGCTGATCCTTGTCAACCTTTTTACCACCTTTTGTAGGATCTGTGCAACCTGAGAGAATCTTCTCAACTGCAGGAGCAATCGTATCCTTATCAGGGTTGTTTGTAGCGTTGAGTCTATCTGTTACAGCACCCATAACATCTACAGGGCTAACCTTGAGTTTGTTAATAAGATCCTGTGTAAGACTTGTCTTAGCGTCATCATTGTAGTAAGCGACGAGGTATGTAGCCAGCAATGTTACATCTGATTCGCCCTCAGGGAAAGCAGAACCGATGATGTTACCTGTTGATGTAATCTTCTTTTCAGGACCGCAGTCTGAGTTGTTTTCCCACTTAGCTTCGTTTGCCTTCTTTTCTGAATCCTCGGGGTTTTCAAGCTGATTACCTGTGCAATAAAGTGTGTCGCCGATGCAGTTACCGTTCATAATAGCGTTGTATGACTGCATACCTGTGTTAGCACTGAAGACTACACAGTAAACTCTTCCGTCTGACTTAGAGATTGTGTTACCTGTCTTTGAAAGATCATATGTAGCGATACCTGTTGAAGAATCGTACTTACATTTTTCTTTCTTTGACTGCCATGCCGGCCAATCGCCTGAACCGTCAGCCTTCCAAACGTGACAGAATACTGACTTAACATTATTCCAGCCTGACTTCTTAACATCAAACTTAATAACATTGCCTGCTTCAACTTCTGAAGAAGCGTCAGCTGAAACCTCTGATGAACCGTCGGCTGAAACCTCGCCTGACTGATCTGCTGCAGCAACAGCAGCGTCATCCTCTGCTTCTGCAGCGCTAGCTGTGATGGCAGCTGAACTGCACATTACTGCTGCTGCAAGAAAAAAGACCTGCAATTTTCTTGAACATTTTTAATCTCCTCCTAAAATTGTTCATAAATATCCAAGATAGATTTTCATATCTTAGTATTGCTTATTATACTATAAAAATAACAAAACTGCAATAGTTTTGATTTAAAACCGTTTTTGTTAATTGCACAAGATTTTATGTAACCGTTTGGCTATTTTCCACAATTCAACCGGCAAGTAAGCCATAAATACACATTAAACGATTATTTTAACATTGCATAAACAGTTTCTTTTACGCTGTCAAGAGCATCTGAAATCTTCTCAGGCTGTTTAGCGCCTGCCATAGCCATATCTGGCTTTCCGCCTCCGTTGCCTCCGGCCTTCTGAGCAACAGCCTTTATGATTTTGCCTGCATTTGCACCGAGAGCAAGAGCCTCTTTACCGCAGGCTGCGGCAAATGTCACCTTGCCGTCATTTTCAGTTGCAAGAACACATACGCACTTCGGGGCAAAATCTCTTGCCTTTTCGCACATTGTGCGAAGAATGTCGGCATTAGCCTTGTCAATTCTGCCTGTTACCACTCTTACACCGTTTTCCTCCGTTGTGCCTGCAAAAAGCTGACCGATCTGAGCAACGGCAAGCTTTGAATTAAGCTCGTTGATTTCTCTCTGCTGTTCCTTGATAAGCTGTTCAGCCTTCTGAACACCCTCAACAACTGCCTTTGGATTTGCAATTTTGAGTAATGAGCAAACATCCATAATAACGGCACTCATACCGTTGATGTACTTGAGAACGCCCATACCTGTGAGAGCCTCTATTCTTCTTACACCTGCGGCAACCGAACCCTCCTGTCTGATTCTGAAAAGACCGAGGTTTGCAGTATTCTTTACATGTGTACCGCCACAGAATTCAACAGAGAAGTCGCCTGCGCTTACAACACGGACAACATCGCCGTACTTTTCACCGAAGAGTGCCATTGCGCCGAGCTTTTTTAGCCTCTTCAATAGGCATTTCCCGTGTCGTAACGGGGATTGCCTCAAGAATCTTTTTATTTACAAGATTCTGAACCTCAATGAGTTCCTTTGCCGTGAGAGCCTCAAAGTGAGTAAAGTCAAAACGGAAGTAATCGTCTGAAACAAGCTGACCTGCCTGCTGAACATGGTTGCCGAGAACCTCACGGAGAGCCGACTGAAGAAGGTGAGCCGCTGTGTGGTTTCTTGTGATATCCGCACGGCGCTCTTCATCAACAGCAGTTGAAACCTCTGCACCTACATTGATGCTGCCGCTCTTTACTGTACAAGCGTGAAGGTAAATTGTGCCTGACGGATTCTTTGTTGTGTTGTCAACATCAGCTGAAAAACTGCCCGTCTCCATAACACCTGTGTCGCCAACCTGACCGCCGCCTTCTCCGTAGAACGGAGTTTTGTCGAGAACGATGATAGCATTTTCGCCCTCACCGATACTGTCAACTCTCACACCGTCCTTAACGATTGCAAGGACCTTTGAAGTTGACTTGAGGTCTGTGTAACCTACGAATTCTGTATTTGCAACATCCGAAAGGTCTGTTGTATCAGAAATCCAAGCGTCTGCACCTGCGTTCTTTCTTGCGTCACGGGAACGCTTTTTCTGCTCCTTCATAAGCTCACGGAAACGCTCAACATCAACCTTGATGCCTTTTTCCGAAAGAATTTCTTTTGTAAGGTCAATCGGGAAGCCGTAGGTATCGTTAAGTTTAAATGCGTCCTCACCGCTGAGAACCTTAACATCTTCGCTGTCCATAATGCCGTTGAGCATCTTAAAGCCCTGATCAATTGTCTTGGCAAAGCTTTCTTCCTCAACCTTGATAACCTTTGTAATGAACTCCTGCTTTTCCTTGAGTTCGGGATAAGCTGTGAGATTTTCTTTGATAACCGTATCGCAAACCTTATAGAGGAAAGGCTCATTGTAGCCGAGAAGTCTGCCGTGACGAGCGGCTCTTCTGAGCAAACGGCGAAGCACATAGCCCTTGCCCTCGTTTGACGGAAGAACACCGTCACCGATCATAAATGTTGTACTGCGGATATGGTCTGTGATAACACGAAGCGAAACATCGCTCTTTTCATTTTTGCCGTACTCAACACCTGTAATCTGTGAGATGTGTTTCATAATATTCTGAATTGTGTCAACGAGGAAAAGGTTGTCGACACCCTGCATAACACAGGCAAGTCTTTCAAGTCCCATACCTGTATCAATGTTCGGATGTTCAAGAGGGTGTAGTTACCTTTACCGTCACTCTCAAACTGAGTAAATACAAGGTTCCAAACCTCAACAAAACGGTCACATTCACAGCCTACATGACAGTCGGGTCTGCCGCAGCCCTTTTCGTCGCCACGGTCAAAGTAGATTTCGGAGCACGGACCGCAGGGACCTGAACCGTGTTCCCAGAAGTTATCTTCCTTGCCGAGTCTTACCATATGTGACGGATCAACGCCTACTTCTTTTTTGTCCAAATGTCAAAAGCCTCGTCATCGTCCTCATAGATTGAAACATAGAGCTTTTCGGGAGGCATTTCAAGAACCTTTGTAAAGAATTCCCATGCCCATGCTGTAGCCTCGTGCTTAAAATAGTCGCCGAATGAGAAGTTACCGAGCATTTCAAAGAATGTACCGTGACGAGCTGTGATACCGACACGCTCAATGTCGGGAGTACGGATACATTTCTGACAGGTTGTAACACGCTTGCGAGGAGGTGTTACCTCACCTGTAAAATATTTTTCATAGGAGCCATACCGCTGTTGATAAGCAGAAGGCTGTTGTCGTCCTTTGGAACAAGTGAAAAGCTGGGGAGTCTTAAACAACCCTTTGATTCAAAGAATTCAAGGAACTTTTCTCTTAATTCGTTAAGTCCTGTCCACTTCATAAAAAATCTCTCCTTATACAAATTCACAGGGGAATACAATATTCGTTCAAATTTGTTTAAAGTATGCAACCGAGCAAAATAAAAAATCCCATTGTATAAAAAATACAATGGGACAGGAATATCCTGCGGTACCACCCAAGTTGACGCAAAGCGCCCGCTTTGAGTAATCGTCATATAGATTACATTTCCTTAACGCAGAAATACGCTGTGCTTAATCACACAGAGCTCAGGGGCAGCGCACCGAAACTTCACATAAAAGCCTTGCACCAAAACGGCTTTCTCTCTGAAATGCTGACATTTCGGTTAATCCCGTCACAGCCGAATATTGTAATTCAATTGTAGCAAATAATTTAAATCGGAGCAACACTCTGCTTTGCTTGCAAGGAGCAGAGTTTGCGACAGATTGCAATCAAGTGCATAGGAGCGTCAGCTCCTCAGTATTTCAGCGAGAGATTTGCTCACGCTGAAAGGCTGAATTGTTCCCCACCGTTTTTAAGGTGGGGAACATCAGTACTTAGATTATAAAACTGTTTCTTTTGTGTTGTCAATAGCAAAATTCGGGATTAATCACGCTTTTTTCTGATAACCGAGCCTGACGGAACGGGAGCGTTGCATTTCATTGTAAGTCTTTGCATCGGATGCGGCGCACTTTCAACGGGCATACCCTCGTCGGTTGTAAGTGATTCACACTTGATTTCAAACGGCACTCCGCTTGGCGGAAGTACATCAAGTGTGTCGCCCACATAGAATTTGTTGCGCTGAGTGATTACTGCGGTTGTGTCGTCAACAAGCTCTTCACACAATGCAACATTGTCATAATGACGGATATATCCTCCGTTGCCCGTAACCTGACCGGGTTCTCTGCCGAAATAGAAGCCTGTGTTGTACTCACGGTGGCTGATTTTTTCAAGTTCTTCCCTTATCCACGGTTTGAGAACATAATCGTCACCCTCTGCAAAATAATCGTCAACAGCGTGACGGTAAGCGTTTGTTGTAACAGCGACATAGTAAGCCGACTTTGCTCTGCCCTCAATCTTAAAGCTTGAAATACCTGCCTTTACAAGCTCGGGGATATGCTCAATCATACAGAGATCTCTTGAATTGTAGAGATATGTGCCGTCACCTGTTTCTTCAACAGGAAAATACTGTCCCTGACGGTTTTCTTCGTAAAGATGATACTTCCAGCGACACGGCTGAGCACAGTCGCCGTGGTTCGCATCTCTGCCTGTCATATAGCTTGAAATAAGGCATCTGCCTGAAAATGAAACACACATTGCACCGTGTACAAAGCATTCAATTTCAAGCTCTTTCGGAACTTTTGCACGCATTTCGGCAATTTCATCAAGCGGAATTTCTCTTGCAAGTACAACCCTTGACGCACCCATATTGTAAAGCACATTTGCCGCCGCATAGTTTGTTACTCCCGCCTGAGTCGAAATGTGGCGCTGAACCTTTGGCGCATACTTTTTAGCCGCCTCAAAAACACCGAGGTCGGCAATTATGAACGCATCAACTCCGCAAGCCTGAGCATTCTCCATAAATTCCTGAAGATGAGGAATTTCATTATTGCGTGGAAGTGTGTTGCAGGTCACATGGATTCTTGCGCCCTTTGCGTGGGCAAGGTCACAAGCTTTTTTGAGCTGATCGTTATCAAAATTCTGCGGTGCGGAACGCATTCCGAACATTTTTCCTGCAAGAAAAACTGCATCTGCGCCAAAGTTTAAAGCGGATTTAAGGCAATCCATATCACCTGCCGGTGACAAAATTTCGGGTTTTTCAAAATTAGTTATCATAGCTTTCAATATACTCCAGATTTGCGTTTTGCTGTTCAAGTGTTGATGCGTAATAAGCCTGTCCCTTGCTGTCATGACAGAAGAAGTAATAATCCGAGCTGTTCGGATTGAGTGCGGCAATTATCGCATCCATACCGGGATTGCAGATAGGGCCGTAAGGAAGTCCCTTCCTGTCATATGTATCATATCTGCTCTTGTAGGTGCTTCTGTCATTTTCGGGAACATCCTCAAGGCTTCTGTACGGATAGAACTTTGTTGAATCAAGACCGAGGCTTGACACGCCGAGACTGCTGTCGGCTGTAAGACGGTTGTGGAGGATTGAGGAAATGTAGTACATATCCTCTTTGTCAGCCGCCTCTGCCTGAATGATAGATGCGATTGTCATAACCTGATCAAGCGAATACTTTGTGTCGCTCTCTTCGACCATTTTCAAAACTGTTGTTTTCTTTGAATAGCCGTCAACAGTCTGCTTTTCGTTAATCTTTGTTTCGTAGTTGTTGAGAAATTTGTAGATTACGGATTCTGCATTTTCGTTTCTGTAGAATTCGTAGGTATCCGGATAGAGATAGCCCTCAAGCTTGTAGTAACGCTTGTCCGCATTTGTTTCAGCCTTGATAAAGTCAAAGTCGCTGTCAAACTTTTCGGAATTGCAAAGCGAAAGAAACTCGTCCCTGTCGCCCAAAGCACCGTTCTTTTCAAGAGTGTTGGCAATTTCAAGAACGCTTTCACCCTCGGTAATTGTAACGGAAACCGTGTCGGTTCTGTTGTTGCTACTCGAAAGGAAGTTGATGATTGCCTCGTAGTCCATATTTCTGCGAATTTCATATGTACCCTGAGTAAATTCATCGGCAGACTTTGTGACATTGACAAAAAGCTTGAAATATGACGGCTCACCGATTACTTTATTGTCAACAAGTACCTTTGTAACATCGTCAACAGTCGGATTTTCGGGAATTTCAATTTTCACGGTTGAGGAGTCGGTTCTGTTCACGGCAAGCAAATCGTTCATGCCTGTTATCATATACACAGCCGCCATTGCTCCGACAATTAAAACCGAGACAATCCAGATAAAGCGGAAGGTTCTGCGATTATACTTGTTCTTTGCTTTAAGAGCCTTTTTTTCTTCCTTTTTCTTCTGCTTTAAAACCTGCTTTGATTCACGGGCCATTTGCTTTTTTGACATCCTGACCGCTGTATGAATTAAGGTTTGACGGTTCATCCTCAGACTTGACGAAATTATCGTCCTCATACTCGCTTTCATCAATATTAAGTTTAAAGTTTTCGGCTCTTCTGCGACGCTGAGCGTTAAGCTCCTGTTCGCTCATATTAAAATTATCAGGGTTCATAATGTATCATTCCTTTACAAACTCGTTATTTGTTCGGTTGGTATATTTTTCGGTAATCACGGCGTCAACGGGGCGGTCGAACACTCCCGAGGGCAGAGTATGCTCTATACATTTGGAGTAGCAAAGCCCAACGCTTGTTCCCGAAAAAATTCTGTAAAAATCTGTCGTAGTAACCCTTGCCGAATCCAAGGCGGAATCCCTGCATATCAAAGCAAAGTCCCGGAACAAGGCAGAGTCCGTGTGAGAAATCCTCGTACTTTTCGCAAACCTCGGGGTTTGGTTCCATGATTGAAAACGCACCCTTTTCAAGCTGAGAAAGTGAATTTACAAGGTAAAAATCCATTTCGCCGAAATTATTTTTACACTTTGGCAAAGCAAGTCTTTTGCCGTCTTTCAGCGTTGTTTCAAGAATAAGCGAGGTGTCAACCTCAATCGGCGATGAAACAAAGGCAAAAAGCACATCACAGTTTTTGTATTCCTCACTTGCCAGAAAAGCGTTCTGCAAGGCGAGGTCAAGCTGTTGCTTTTTTTCGGGAGGACAGCTTTTTCGTATTTTTTTATGTTTTGCACGGAGCTGACTTTTCAGCTCACGAACATTTTTCACAGGCATTGCATATCACCGATAACCTTGTCGGCAGCATCCTTTGATACTGCGAGAGAAACAATTGCGTGACCGAATTCAATTGCACAGCCTGCGCCCTTTGCGGTAATAATATTGCCGTCCGTTACGGTGTGAGTGCCTGTATAGTCTGCACCCTTGAGTTCCTTTTCAAAGCCCGGAAAACAGGTTGCCTTTTTGCCGTCAAGGATTCCGAGATGACCGAGAATTGACGGAGCGGCACAGATTGCGGCAACGATTTTGCCGTTTTCACAGCTATACTTAACAGCATCAAGAACCTTTTCGTTTGCCCCAAGATTGAGAGTTCCGGGCATACCGCCGGGGAGTACAACACCCTGAACATCGTCAAGGTCGATATTGTCAATTGTGATATCGGCTTTGACAGGCACACCGTGTGAGCTTGTAACACATTCGCCTGTTACACCGACTGTTTTAACATCAAGCTTTGCCCTGCGCATTACATCAACGGGGGCAAGCGCCTCTGTTTCTTCAAAGCCTTCTGCAAGAAATACATAGAACATAGTAAACTTCCTTTCAGGAAAGAGTAATCCCGATATAGACATCGTCGGGAATTTTATGGTTTTTGTCGAGTGATTTAATCATTCCGCATTTTTGTAACCTACAGTTTTCAAAAAGAGCGTTATCGGAGTTGCCCGTAAACACAAACCTTTCTGATTTTGTATTTTCAAGCAAAAGTGCGGAAAATTCGTTTATATTTTTATAAGCCGAGTAAAAAACATCGGCAGTATTTTCGTTTTCATCAAATACGGCAAAGCAGTCATTCTTATTGATCACCTTTGAGCCGTAAATCTCATAATAGGACTTTGCAAATTCAAAAAAATTCTCACTGTATATGAAAGAATTTTCTTTTGAACAGCCGATATTCAAGCCCTTCTCTGCAAAATTTTCAAGCATTTGCCTTGAAATTTCACGGCTTTTTACGGTGCAGCTCGGAGCATATCCGAGCTTTGCGTAAAAAGGCGTACAAACCGTCATTTGCAGGAAAAAGCAGAGAATAGACATCACCGTTATTCTTTGCATCATTAAGTGCAAAATCAATCAGCCTTGACATTATTCCTTTACCACGGTAAGATTCATCGGTTGACGCACCGCAAAGATAATGCGATTTTTCGTCGTTGAGCGTACCTTTACAAGGTAAAGAGCCGAAACGATTCTATCGTCAACAACGGCACAGCAACCGTCAAAAAGGTCGCTGTCAAAAATCAGGTTGACGGCAGTTACATCCTCGTCAAAACACGAGAGCCACAGCTTTTTTAGGCTTTCGGTATCGGATTTTTCGGTTTTGCGAAATATCGTTTTCATCGTTTTTTCGGTATTGCATTCCAGCGGTCGAGGATAATAACGGGATTGTATGAAAGTTTAGACTTTTTGAGTCCCTCAAGTCCCATATCTTCCTCACGGTTTATATACTCATACTGCGTAAGAGTTTTGGCAAATTCGTTGTTGATTACGGCATAAACACCGTCATATTCACGAAGTGCCTTTTCAAAGTTGATGTCATACACCTTAGGTGAAATTTCACTTCCGAGAGTCATGGCAACGGGCTTTGAGTCAACATACAGTACAGCGCCCTTGACATTGTATTCGTCTTTGAGGTCGCACATTTCCCTGATTGCCATAATTTCGCTTGAAACTTCGGGATCGGTGTCATTTTCCGCACACCACAGTTTTGCAACCTTTAATGCATCGGGAATGTTTGAATCCGACAGAGTTTCAAAACGGGTATCGGTGTAGGTTCTGTAAAATTTTGAAATGTGGTTACGCTTTGCGTGAAACCTTTGCCCGCAAGGGTTGCAAGGTCACGGGAAGTGTAGATGTAATCCTGATTTTCGGGTGAACGGACATAAGCAAATTTGTCGGGAAACATTGTTTCAAGCATTGCACGATTGCCGTTTGTCAGCATAACAATTTGCAAATTGCCGTTTCTCTCCTCGGCATCTTTGAAAACCTCTTCAAGCGCACCCTTTATATTTTTGCCTGTAGGCATACAGTAACCCCAAACAGACTCGTCGGGATTACAATACACCTTGACAATTGTATCATCATAAAAAGCAAATTTAATATTGTATTCGTTTCGCCAAAGATAAGCGTTCAAAAGGTTGGTATCGCAACCCATGCACCCATCATAATCGTAGTATTTTTTTAGTTCGTTTATGTCACTTTGCTCAATTTTTTAAAGCTCAGCATAAATTTCAGCCGCTACCCTCTCTATCTCTTCCGATATTTTTTCTATACTCTTAATCTCTCCGTTTTCACAGCAATTAATAACCTTCCAGCCGCATTTTTTAGCGGCATAAACTGCACTTTTTCGACAGTCAAGAAGGAAACGGAGGTTTTTTCATGCAAATCTTTCTTGCTGTTATCACCGCCGTAGCGTTTTTCCATAAGCTTCTGCGAAACCTCGGGTTCAACATCAAGGTAGATTACAAGGTCGGGTTTCGAATTCCGAGCTTTTCGTATTCAAAATCGTTCAGCCAATCAATAAAGCTGTTCCACTCCTCTTTCGGGAGTTTTGACATCTGATAAATTATATTTGAAGTCACATAGCGGTCGCTTAAAATCACACCGCCGTTGTCACATTCCTTTTTCCAAAACTGAAGATAGCTTGCAACACGGTCAACCGCATAAAATGCACTCGCCGCATAGGCATTGACATCATCGGGCTTGTCGCCGAATTCGCCGTCAAGATACATCTTCACGGGAGCGGCGGCAGGACTTTCATAATTCGGAAATTCAAGCTTTGTGACCTTTTTGCCGAGAGCGGAAATTTTTTCGCACAAAATCTTTGTCTGCGTAGCTTTTCCGCTGCCGTCAAGTCCCTCAATAACAATAATTTTGCTTTTCATATATATACCTTACTTTTCTCTGCCGTATTTCTGACGCATTTCCTTTTGCTTTCCGCAACACATATTGCCCTCGGGGCATGGTCCGAACAGGCATGACGGGCCGCAGTTTTTGAAAAGATGCGGAGCAACCTCAAGACATTGCAAAAGCATCTGTTCGGCAACCTCACGAATTTCCCACTGTGCTCTGTTGCAGCAACGGTGTGCAAAAAAGTTCTGCAAGCTTCTTGCATTGAAAGTGCAGACAATTTTTGTTGTCGATGCATTCGGAAGAATAAATCTTGCGTCCTCATTGGCTTTCTTGATGAAAGCATTGCAGGATTTTTTGTCGTCAGCCTTGTAGGCATTGATAATTTCTTCATCCGTTCCGCTGTACTTATCGGGACACTTCTCGTTGATGTAACCGACAGCAAGTGCATCTCTGATTTCCTTGTAAGCGTCAGCCTCAACCTTGAGAGCCTTTTCATAGGCGGCAAGAGCCTTTTCGTTCTTTGCAATCTCGGGCGGAGTTACAAAGTCAAACCTTGTGCCGTCAACATAGCGCTGTGACTGCTGACTGTAGGACGCAATTCTGTGGCGGACAAGCTGGTGTGAGCAGGCTCTTGAAATGCCCTCAATGCCGAATGTAAAATATGCGTGTTCGGTCGGACTTGCATGGCCGAGGCTTGCAAGCATATCAATAAATGAGGAAGTTTTTTCCTCGTCAAGACCTTCTCTTATATCTTCAATCCCTGACGGCGAGTAGCAAAGCTTTGCCGCCATTGCAACCGTCTGTTCAGGGTTAGGTGTGTGTAAGGAGCGTTACCTTTATTGCCATTTTTAGTTTTCATCTCCCATTTTCGATAAAGTTATTCACAATTTCCGATATTCGGATTTATTATAACATTATTATTCAGTCTTTTCAATGGTAAAACGAGCAAAAATCCCGACAGCACAAAACCTGTCGGGATTTTTGCTTTACACTAATTATATCAAAAAGCACTGTACCATTATCCACCCTTTCCTTTACAAAACCATTTGTTATGATTATTTAATTTAGCCATGACCAAAAAACGGTCGGATAGACGAACTACCCGACCGTAAATTTTACTTTTTCAATTTTCAGATTTTTAATTAAAAATCAATCAAAAATCACTTTTCATAGATATTGAGCAAAAGAGCCTTGATATCGTAAAGCTTCTTTGAGAGGTCAACATAATAGTTATGCGGATTTTCAAAACGCTTAACCTCGTCCCAGAGAAGGTCAATCTGCTCACGGCAATATGTTGCGATTTCCTCAATTGACGGTGACTCATACACGCACTTGCCGTTCTTGAAGATTGGCACAAGAAGTTCCTTTGCGGTATAGTTATCAAGCATTTTTGTTTTCCAAACTGCATTCGGATCGAAAATTGTTCTCGGCTTTGAATCGTCAACAACCTCATCATAAATGCAAAGCTCATCGGCAATAGCCTTACCGCTGTCCTTGTCAAAATAGCGGTAAACCTTTTTGAAGTGCGGATTTGTAATCTTGGTTGTATTTTCGCTGACCTTGATTTTCGGAACAATTTCACCGCCGTCATTTTCAACCGCAACAAGCTTATAAACACCGCCGAATACAGGAGAACTTGATGAAGTGATAAGTCTTTCACCGACACCGAATGTGTCAACCTGAGCGCCCTGCATCATAAGGTCACGAATAAGGTACTCGTCAAGAGCGTTTGACGCAGTAATTGTACATTCAGTAAGACCTGCGTCATCAAGCATTTTTCTTGCTTTCTTTGAAAGATAGGAAATATCGCCCGAATCAAGGCGGATTGCACACTTGGTCTTACCCTGCGGAAGAAGAACCTCCTTGAACACCTTAATGGCATTCGGGACACCGCTCTTTAATGTGTTGTATGTATCAACAAGGAGAGTAGGATTATCAGGATACATCTCGCAGTAGGTTTTAAAAGCGTCATACTCGCTGTTGAACATCTGAACCCATGAATGTGCCATTGTACCGCCGGCGGGAACACCGTAAAGCTCGTCTGTAAGTGTGCAGGCTGTACCCTTGCAGCCGCCGATATATGCAGCTCTTGCACCGTCAACTGCGGCATTTGCACCCTGAGCACGGCGAGAACCGAATTCAAGTACGGCTCTGCCCTGAGCGGCACGGACAATTCTGTTAGCCTTTGTCGCAATAAGCGTCTGATGATTGATTGTGAGGAGAAGGAATGTTTCAACAAGCTGAGCTTCAATTGCAGGCGCTTTGATTGTCATAACAGGCTCGTTCGGGAAAATCGGAGTTCCCTCGGGAATTGCATAAACATCACCGCTGAATTTGAAGTTTCTCAAATACTCAAGAAACTGCTCGTCAAAAATGCCCTTGCTCTTGAGATATTCGATATCCTCGTCTTCAAAATGAAGTTCCCTGATGTACTCAATAGCCTGTTCAAGACCTGCCATAATCGCAAAACCGCCGTTGTCGGGAACTTTGCGGAAGAACACATCAAAATAGACATTCTTTTTATAAAAACCGTTTTTAAAATAGCCGTTTGACATTGTAAATTCGTAGAAGTCACACAGCATAGCCATATTTTCTTTTTTTTCATAATAATCACCTTGAATGAGATTGTATATTCTGCAACGCAGAAGCATAGACATAGTTTAGTCTTTTTTTCGTCAATTTGTAAAGCGGAATTTGCACAAAAGCCGTAAAAATCCAACCCTCTTGCCTATACATTTTTAATATCTCGGTTGACATTTTACCGCTTAAATGTATAATTAAGTTATATCGAAAACAATCCACTCGGAGGTAAAAATATGAACAGCGAAAATAATAAACTCTGCCCATTCTGCGAAAGCGAAATGATGATTATTCAGGACAACCTCAACAACGGCAAGCCGTACCTTGAATGCCCCACCTGCGGACTCCGTTTCCAAATTGAAGGCTTCCCCGAAAATCCGCAGGAAATCAGAGAAACTGAGTAAGTTGGCTAAAACTCAATAAACATCAAAAAAGCGAAAGCCGTGTATTCGACTTTCGCTTTTGCTATAGCTTTTAAAATGGAAGTTATTTATTTTCTATATACTTGATATATCTCTGAATTTTTTCACGTAATAGATTTTTGCTATACTTCTCCATATATGTATAGTCTGGCGTACCATTATCAGTAATAGGTAAAAAATTATTTCTCTTGCGATTCGCTTATCATTAATCTCACGGTTAAAATTATACTTCTGAGATAATCTGCTTGTCATTGTAGCCAAAAAAAGATAATGATATTTATTAAACCCTTTATTTTTCAGATGGGTAATATGGTCACTGCAACAAATTCGAATGGTTCGTAAAAACTTGAACCCACACTGCCGCTATTTGCTAAACTCAAACAATTAGAAAATCTTCTAACACCGTTATCATTCGACACGAAGTCATCAACGCCATTATTTAATGACGAAGAAGATACATAAGGAATTTCGCCAGCTAAATGGTCTGCTGTCTTCAATCTCTTTCCTCTTTGAATCACATCAAAAATATCGACAATGAAGAAGGCGTTCCATTGCTTATCAGCAAGAGGTATTAGGTTGTCCCCCCCCGAAAAATTTAAGCTGTTCTTTGCAATAATCAAGATATTGCTCCCTTTTCTTTGACATCAATTCCTTTACATAATCTTCCATAAATTGATAATCTGGTTTGTTATTCTCATCAATCGGAAGCATAATTTTTTCACGCCTGATTCCGTCTTTGTTTCCCATATGCCCATAAGTATATTTGCAAGCACAGGTATTTGATATCATTTTTGCGATAAATTGTCCACTATACAAGTTTATATTATCGGTATATAACATTAAAACAGATGATCCTGCACCACCTCTTCCTAAAAAAGGATACGGTTGATAGAAGGCACTTCCATCCACGGGGCTAACTGTAATACAGCCTGCTTTGTCTAATTTTTCATTTTCGAGCGGTTTACAGCATTTCATAACACCATTATTTACGCTTCCTGAAGCAACAAATGGAACATTTCCGATTTCATAATTATCTTTATTTCGGGCGGGTGGACGCTTTACACAAAATAAATCCCCGATTAGAAAAAAAATCCCCCATTTTCTATCATTCAAATTCATTTGTTTCATCTCCTACAAACAAGTATTCTCTATTTTGCATTATCATTGAAAATTCAAAGCTCAAATAATCGCCAATTGCCTTTTCAAAATCAGCTTCTGTCGGAATTTCATCATTAAAATAGTAAAAACTATGTAGCCATTCATCATCTGGTTCAACAGTTGTTTTTACGCAAAATTTTGTTTCACTATCTATTCTGTCGAACCATACATCAAGCAAATGCTGTTTCTTATCCTTTGCTGATTCAGTTTCTAACAGTCCGATATGTGGAGCAACCTTATAACCATCATCTTCAAAGTTTATAAACTTACATGCTTTATCAGATGGATGTGGTTCTCCTGCTGTAAATAGGGCGATACAAGGCATTGTTCCCACTCCATAAAAAGTGTCCTTGTTCAAAGTAATGACTCCCTCTAAGGTATGATTTTTTTAGAATATTCTCTTTTATAGACGTTTCTTCCTTTGATTTACCCGTCATTGTCGATTGCGGAACGATAACCGCACATCTTGCACCCACAGACAATGAATTTAGCAAATGTTCTGTAAAAGCAATTTCATATAAGTCAGGATTTTGTTTTGAGCCTTGTGAATATGGAGGATTCATCATTCCAACAGTTGCTTGTTTCAACTGTAATTTATTAGGTCCTGCTTCAAGAAATCATCATTTATAAGATTGCTCTTTCCATCACCACGCAAAATCATATTTGTTGTTGCAATGGTAAACATATTAGGTCTTAATTCTATTCCGTGTAATTGATTTTGTCTTATGCTCTTTTTCTGAACATCGTTGTCGGCTTTTTTTAGCATATTATGCATTGCAGCAATTAAAAATCCCGCTGTTCCACAACAAGGGTCAAAGACAATATCATCAGGCTTTAAGTCAAGCAAATCACAAAACAACTGGGTTATATGCTTCGGCGTAAGTATAATTCCAAGTGTCTGTCCATCTCCGCCGGAATAACTCATAAACTCACCATAAAATCGTCCAATATAATCTTCTGCGGATTTGGAGAATCGAATGGAACGATATATTTTGCTATATAAAAATTCTGCAAAATGCTTCAACGGTGTTTTATTCAGTTTCTCATCAATCTCATTTAATTTTACTGTATCTTTAATAAAAGCAAACTGCCCCAATATCTTATCTTTCTTTACCGCTGGAGAAACATTCGCTCTTTTTAAATTAGCATCTATGGCATCATATATCTTCTGACCATCTGTTTTTATCGTATCACCAGTCAAATCACTAATAGAAAAATTCTTAAATTCCGCTTCACGAAGTGCAAGCATTATTCCCGATACAATCAACGGTTTTTCCGTATCAAGAAGATTTCCATAATTTCTTAAATCTTCGTGTAGTACAGCGGCATCCTTTAAAATTTCTGCTGTTTCTTTTTCTGTATCAGTATCTTCTTTCAGAACCTCTCGTGTATAGTATTCATCAATATTATCCTCGTTAAAGGATATAAAAGACTGTACTTCGGGAAGTTCTCTATAAAATTCCGTTTCATCTACATATAGTGGTGAAATTTTATGCTTTTTTTTCATCGCCTGATACACCAAACGCAAGGATTTTTATAGGTTGTATTTCTTGCAAGGTGCTTTGCATAGAATAACGCTCCGTTTACTGCATAATCACGCACAGCATTAACTTCAATACTAATGCAATTCTTATCATCTAATTTGATATGTTTGTCTAATGCTGCCTTATCTTCTATAACCAAAAGATAATCCTTAACAACACCCACATATTCAGGAAAGCCTACATTTCCAGTTCCCTTTTTTTGAAGCGGTTTTCAACGCTTCATTTATTTCCTTTATGTCGCTGCCTTGCGCATCTAATTGTATATCAGCCTGCTTTAAAAGGTCATATACCCACAAATCAGTTTTTACTTCTTTTTTTTGCCACTATCATTCATCACCCTTCTTAATTTTAATTATACCATCAAGCACACAATCTAAAATACCACAAAATAATTTTACTTTTTAAGCATAAAAATATCCATTCGTGGAGAAGTTTAGTATTACAATTTTATATTTATTGACAAGTTTCTAAATTTATGAAGATACAAATTCATATATAGTATAACACCTATCTTTTTATAAAACAATAGAAAGAAAAAGGGATACAACCAGCTTAAAGTCGCTATGGATTTGAGCATAAGCCGTGAGGCTATCTCTTATTACGAAAACGGTCTGCGTTGTCCAAACCTCGAAATGCTCGTAAAACTGTCCGATTATTTCAATGTTTCAATTGATTACCTTATTACAGGAAAAAATTTCGGCGAATAGTCAAACAAATTATTTTGCAGAATAAATCACCGCTCGGCTCAAAATGTCAAATTTCACAAAAATGTGTTGACAAATCGACTGAACGGTGATATAATCTATCTTGCGTTGAAATTTATGAGTAAGTTTGCAAAACCGACCTTCATAATTTCATCGGTTGAAATTAATATAGGGGTATAGCTCAGTTGGTAGAGCAGCGGTCTCCAAAACCGCGTGCCGAGGGTTCGATTCCTTCTGCCCCTGCCATCAAGAAACGGCTTAAACACTGCGTTTAAGCCGTTTCTTGATATATTTTTTATGTACGGAGCACGGTCTGATTTTCCGCTTTTGAAGCTCATTTCAGACATCAAAATGTTCAACCGGCGCTAATAATACCAACGTTTCCGTCTGCTACATCATCAAAATAGCATCAAAAATTATCACATCTACCACGGTATTATAATGTCAGCTTCATTATATCGTCAAGAATATCGAATGACCAATAAATTTAGGCTTTGAGAAAAATTAATTTTCCAAAGCCTTTTCTTTGTTTACAGCGTAGCATATTTTGATTTATAAATGTGTCCCGCTGAATATACTATATATTTCACATTCATGAATAATCCTGCAGTTCAACTTTTAGAATGGCCTTTTTACACTCATAAATAGAACAAAAGGTAGTTTTGCCAATTTGCATCTAATTAATATTACAGAGGTTTTCTTCGTGAATTAACATAACTTCCACCTGTTCTCAATCATCTTGTCTTTTGTAAAGGTTATCTGTTAGGTGAGTACTTTTTATCAGACTTTTCATAGCAGTCATCACATAAGATTTTTGCCCACGGTAAATCCTTTCTAAGTTCTCCTTTAGCACTGCAATGTTCACATTGTTTTTGCTTTTTCATAGCTACGCACTATGTTGGCTATATCACTTCTGAGCTGCTTTTTAAAATCATCAGAATGGTTATTATTGGAGGCTAATCGCAGACTTAAACTTCTGTCACCGATAATGCCAGAGAGTGTATTGGGCAAGGGGCATCTTCATATTAATAGTAACTGCAAATAACATGTAACCCTCGTATCATGTTATTATAAAATTATGCTATTCTGAAACTGCTGAGTATTGCGATAACCTCCTTTTCTTCCTGCGGTGTAAATTCTTCTGAGGTGGAAGCAGTAAATGAAATTGTACTTGAATACCAGAAGGTATATTCACCGCTTATTGCTCTTCTTACACCCTCTCTTATGCCCTCTTCACTAACGGAAGTACAGCATATGCAACATTTCCATCAACCTCTTTGTACTCTCTGTCGGTTTGCATATTTAGTTTTCCTATTGTTTTTATCCTTGCTACCATAAATTCACCAAGTGAACTATGGTCTGTTGCCTGTACAAAACCCGGAATAAATTGTGAAGAAGCAACTTTACTGATTTCTTCTTTATTCATATAAACTCCGCTGCCGCCACCCTGTAATTCACCTGAGTAATGTAAAAATGTCACGCTTGCACCTCCATCGTTTTCGAGAGTAACAAGCTCCTCCTGCTGATCGCATTCTTCTTTTGTAACGCCCAATTATCGGGATAATTAAATACAAATGGAGGATATGTAACCTGATTCACTTCCTGATAACGAGTGGTATATTCATTGTTAAGAGCTACAGTTTTTTCTCTATTTTCAGCATTACTTACACCCTTCTCTGTCGCACTCTCAGTTTCAGGCTCAGTTTTTTTAGTTGTTTCCTGAACTGTAGTTAGCTCTGTCGTTTGAGCTTCTGTTGCTTTTGTTGACGGTATTACCTGCGTTACAGTTGTTTCCTGCAATTCAGAACTTTCATCGCCGCAAGAACAGCTAAAAAGTGCAACAGCAATAATTAATACATATAAAAATATTTTGTAAACAGCACGCATTTTTATTTCTCCTCGTTAATTCCTTCTACAGCATATGTCCAATGTTCTATTCCTATTTCATCCCATAACTGACGAAGTGTCGTTATACGATGAATTTTCACTCTCTTCTTGTTTTTCCCTTTTAATTGAAATTATGCACAGCTGATTTGCTTATACTTTCTCTGTCAGAATTCACGTTTAATTTATATAATGACATAATCCCATCATACAAAAGCTTATAATCTTTGTCGTTTTTATCATCAAAGTTTTCCAACAATCTCAAAAGTATTGTCACTGCATCATTATAGCCATCCATATGCACATTATGAAGGAAGTCACCTTGAATAATATTGAAATATTCATCGGATATTTCTTTTAGCTTTGGATTATCAGCGCTTCTAAGCCTCATAAGAATTGACATAAAGGAACCACGCTTACTTATGTTTTCACAGGCATTTTTAAAAACTGCTTTAAATCCTGTTCATTACTGATATTTGTCCAAGGCAAGGAATTATAGACATTACCGTTCTCAATATTACTGTGAGAATTAAACAAAGGCTTGACCCTATATTCTCCATTTACACTTTCCACATAATCCCATAAATAGAAGTAATTTATATATTTAGTGAAATTACGCTTATCAAACAAAAGCTGATTACCGTATGCAAAGCCGTCATTTTTGAGCCATACTAAAGAAGAATCCCAAAAATCAAAAAGTTTTTCCGTATCTACCACTGTTAAAGCGACGAGGAACAAGCACCATATTTCCTATCGTATGATATAAATCAGCAAATCGAATAAAGTAAGGCTCTTTTTGAAGTTCAAAAAGAAGTTCTTTTGGATAATTACAATATATCTGTAAGCAGTCCATAAAGCTGTAATTATTCTTTTGATACTGACTTAAATTACTGTTTTCAGATTTGCTCAGAGCATAACCCATTAATACATTAAAAGTCGTCTGCATTGAATTCATCGTATCTCCGCCAAACTCGCCATGAAAATTCGGAGTTGAAATTACACCTGAGGAATAATATCCCTTTTCCCAATTCCAGAGTTTTTTATAAACATCAAGGGTAAGCGCATTTCTTCCGTCAGAGCCATCACAATCGGGAATATCACCGTATGTGTTCAGGCTATTCAGACAAAACTTTTCGGCATTACTAAGGTTTTGTTTATCTTTATCAATCTTTACGCCTGTTGATTTATAGGCAAGATACCTTTCTATCGGATTAAGTGCTTCATAGGCTGAATTACCGTATTCAAAATCCAAGCAGTATTCATATGGTTTTTCTTCGTTTTTAACGAATGTTTCAATTCTGTCATATCCCATTTTAATTTCTCCTCAATTTATTTTTAAAGTATAAATACATTAAATCTGACTGCTTAATCAATCAATAACTTCATTCTATCAAATATTTGCTCGGCTTTTTTCCGCTTGAATAATATATTATTGAATTTATTAACATCTGTTTTTAACTATTTTCTCACATATTGCAAAACACCGTTTGCAACCTCTCTGCGATACGGTCTATCCTGCGACACTTTTCCGTCATAAAAAAGGCGGTAAAGTGT
>VOFD01001366.1_pt1 | contig 36909 bp, 47 predicted proteins | sample 5384101 | NCBI WGS metagenome assembly VOFD01 (sample SAMN12384723, study PRJNA508395) | human gut metagenome | isolation source: healthy gut C | host: Homo sapiens
ATTATAAATGTTATATCTTAAGAGGAGAGAAGAAATTATGGCTGGCAATAATAGAATAATTCTGCGTACAATATGTATCTGTTTTGCCGCTATGATTATCTTTGCGGTCATCGTTAGGTTTTTTAGTAATGAAAAGTTAAAAAGTGAGTCATCGGATTTTTTTTTTTTGCAATGGACACTTATATGACAGTTACCGTATATGATAAAAATGCGGATGCCGTTATAGATGAAGCAGAAAAGCTTGCTCATTATTATGAGTCGATTTTTCGGTAAATATAGAGACGAGTGATATTACAAAGCTCAATAATTCGTCCGGCAATCCTGTGGAAGTTTCGCCGGAGACGTATGAGTTAATAGAAAAAAGCATTGAATATTCAAAAGCGAGTGAAGGATTATTTGATATAACAATATATCCTGTTGTAAAGGAATGGGGTTTTACAACAGGTGAACATAATATACCTTCTGATGAGAGAAAAAGGAGCTTCTTAATAGAACGGGATACCAAAAAGGTACATCTTATGCAGGATAACACGGTTATGCTTGATGAGGGCTGCGAAATTGATCTTGGGGGAATTGCAAAAGGTTTTTTGTCGCAGAAAATGATAGAATTGTTTAAAGAAAAAAATGTAACTGCGGCAGTTGTATCTCTTGGAGGAAATGTACAGACATATGGAATGAAACCTGACAAAAGTGATTTTTCTATAGGGATTGCCGACCCGTCTTTAAAAAGAAAATATTATCGGAACAATTTCGGTTAAGGAAAAAGCGGTTGTAACGTCGGGAGGATATCAGAGATATTTTGAAGAAGCCGGTAAAATATATCATCATATTATGGATATACGTACAGGTGCGCCGGCTGAAAGCGACCTTGCAAGCGTAACGGTCATTGCAGATGACGGAACGTATGCTGATGCAATGGCTACGGCATTATATATAATGGGTGAAAGAAAAGCTAAAGAATATCAAAAATCTCACCCGGAGATTGATGTTGTGTTAATCAATACATCGGGTGAGATATGGACATCAAAAGGAGTTGTTTCAGACGACTTACGCTGAAAGCATCGGCAAATCAATCTGTACTTTGAACAAATCTCCGTCAAGAGTTACTGTTAAAATGCCGTCGTGAATTTCAATTATGGAGCGTGCTATTGATAATCCGAGACCGCTTCCTTCAGTGCTTCTTGAGGCGTCTCCGCGAATAAATCTTTCGGTAAGCTCGGATGAATCACAGTTAAGCGGTTCATCTGATATATTTTTATTGAAATTGTAACGGTTTCTCCAAATGTTTCGGTATCTATATATACTCTTGTGCCAGGCATGGCATATTTATATATGTTGTTGTACAGATTCTCGAATACGCGCCAGATTTTTCTGCCGTCAGCATTGACATATATATGTTCTTCAAAAACCGATGAAATAACTTCAAGCTTTTTTCGGCAAACTTTTTCGCTGTATTCGCCAAGACTTTGTTTGAGAAGCTGGATTACGTCTATCTTTTCCTTGCATATATCCGCAACGCCGGAATTAAGCTTTGAAGCTTCAATCAGGTCCTCTGTAAGGTTTTTGAGTCTTGCTGCTTTTCTTTCAAGGATATCAACATATTCAGGAGCTTTGTCGCAGTCTGTGCCTTCCTTTTTCAGTAAATCTACATAATTGATTATGGATGTGAGAGGAGTCTTAATATCGTGTGATACATTGGTTATAAGTTCTGTCTTCATACGCTCATTTTTAATGCTTTTTGCTATTGCATTATTTAGTCCGTCGCCAATGTTATTTATGCTGTCCTTAAGCTCTTTTTATTGGACGGATATTTCATCGTGTCTTTTATCTTATAGTCGATTTCACCGGAGGATATTTTATCTGCGCCGTCTTTTATTATTTTTAATTCAATAAAGAAGTGCCATATAATATAACATAATATTGCAATCGGAATGCATGCTAATATAAATGGTAAGAATGGTCTATATGAGGTTAATGTAAAATTATAACTATACCTGCCCAAAAATGCCGCCAAAGCGCCTGAAGCTATAATTTTAACCGAAAGCTTGGTGTTCGATAAAATGTTTTGAATCATTTTTTGCATCTGTTTAAAATGGCAAGCAATTTTTTCTTAATCCAAATAAGTATTCTGCCTATCAGAGTAGTCTTTATAAGTAATTTGCATTTAATTCTGCGTACAAAGCTTTCTGATAATAAAACTGTGCATTCGACGCCGGTCATAAGCATTATTATAAGAATTGTCTGGAACAAAATCCACACTTTATCATGGAGTATTTCAGTAGTATCGTTAAAATAGTATAAGGATATTTCATATAAAATATGGTAAATTAATATATATACTATAAAAGTGCAGCAGGCTACGACGTCAAAATACAGCTTATCAAATCTGTTAAGTGCAGGAGTATCATTTTTTTCTTTATGTCCGGCGTCTAATAAAAGAATTATGAACAGTATGAACGCTATAAATATTTCTATAATTGACGCAATGAACATACCCCAAAGGGTTGATACAAGGTTTACATAATCATCCTCTGTAAAAAGTATTTTTTGCTAAATTGTATTCCGTATAATAAGAATCCCTGACAGGGAAATTTTTATCAATTCCGAATACTCCGCTTGTAATTTTGATGCTTATAAATTCTTCGCTGTCTGAAGGCAGTTCGCCGCCTAATAACAGACCGTAATTTTTATCGTTCAAATCAACTATTTCAGGACGGATTTCTTTTTATATTAATACCGTCTAACATATATACGTCAGAATAATTATCTGAATTTAAAATCTGGTTTTCATCTGCATTAGATATAGTGTAAGTTACGTCATTAACAATATATTTTATACTAAATCTGAAGTTGGAATCCTCATCAGAAGTTAAATAGTCTATTGAATTGCTAAGAGCACGCTCTTTATCTTCATTATCAAGTAAGGCAAAATTTGGTTTAATAGACAGTGTATCAGTTATCGATGTGTACATTCCAATGTAATTGCATACAAGCTGATAATAATCGAGTTTTTCTTTTAAGGTTATTATGTCTGTATTTGAGTCTGTAGTGTTATTTAAAAGTTTATTATACTGTTTTGACTTAGTATAATAAAATGATGCTAAGTTAGTATAAGTGGAATTATTACTGCCTTCAATATAGTAATGATCCTTGCCGTCGCGTATGTGATTAACCATTTCAATTACATCCGAAGCAGTTACTGTACCTTCTGAATCATTCTGAGCCAGCACAGCGCCGGGGTTATCAAAAAAGCTCCTGAACTGATAACTTGCATATGCAATATTTATTGCATTGTGCATATCATGATAATATTGCATGGTATATTTATCTTTGCTGTTAAGTTTGCCGGCGTTATTCAGAAAAAATATGCCGTTTCCGATACACATAGCTGCAAGCAGAAGAATACATATATGCAGAATTATTCTTTTCTTTTTTCATAGCATTATCATCCTTTCATTTTAACCAATCTTGTAGCCGATTCCCCAGACTACTTTAAGGTAGCGAGGGTCTTTTGGATTGATTTCGATTTTTTTTTCACGGATGTGTCTGATATGTACTGCAACTGTATTGTCGGCGCATATTGCTTCTTCATTCCATACATTTTCATATATCTGGTTTATTGAAAATACCTTTCCGGGATTTTTTTATAAGAAGCAGGAGAATATTATATTCATATGGGGTAAGCCTTACTGCATCACCGTCAACGGTTACTTTTTTTTGTCGTCATCAACTACAAGTCCGCCTACAGCGTATACATTTTCATTGGACATTGGAAGCGCTCCAAGTACAGTGTAACGTCTTAACAGGGACTTTACTCTGGCAATAAGCTCAAGCGGATTAAAAGGTTTGGTTATATAATCATCTGCACCTACGTCAAGTCCGATGATTTTGTCAGAGTCTTCTGATTTTGCTGATAAAATGATGATTGGGACTCCGCTTGATTCCCTGATTTTTAAAGTCGCGCGCAGACCGTCAATTCCGGGCATCATGATATCGATAATAATGAGTTTTATATCATTTTCTTTCATGAGTTTTAAAGCGGTAAGTCCATCGTATGCCTTAATGACATTATAACCTTTTTTTGCAAGGTAAATGTCAATAGCGTCAACGATTTCTTTGTCATCATCAATATTCAAAACTCGACAGGAGCGCGCGGAGCCGTCTTGGCTGAATTCTTTATCAACAGATGTTTCGGTCTTGCCGCCTATTTCATCGTTCTCTTTTTAATCGTCGCCGGACTGCGGCTCATGAAGGCTTATCGTTTCCGCTTGTGGAAATGGTTCTTAAACTGTGTTCTGCTCATGATATGGACTTCCATCTTTTGGGATTCTTATTTGAAAACAACATCCTGAACAGCTTCATCTATCCGGGCGGCTTGCATGGATACAATGTCAGCCGATGGTTGTGCTCACAAATCAGGCACATCGGTGTCGCCCTTTTGCTTTTTGGGAGTGGCATTAATCTATCTGGTATATATGAGCAATGCGACAATCCGCATCATACGGCGTTGTATTCATCCGTCCTTCAAATCCACAAAGTCCCAACCGAGTCCTGCCGAGAAAAAAGCAGAGCAGAACCGGCCGTCACCCATCCGGAGGAAACGGTAACGGAAGACAGCGAAAAAAGACGATACACCGGCCGACAATCCGGAATCAACACTGACATTTGAATTGGACACGAAACCTTCGTCAGCCAACCAGTCCACCACAGAGAGCACTACAACAGTCAAAGAAAGTGCCTCTACGGCTCATGACGAAGAAAAAAAAGCTCTTTCTGAATAAGGAGACGACGGTACCATCTCAAAAGAACCGGAATTCAACATAAACATACCAGCGGACGAAGAAGAGACGGCGTATGTGAAACAACTTCCGCCCTATAATCCTCGACTCGACTTGGAAAACTACCATGCACCGACTGTCGACTTACTGAAGAAATATGAAGACAATGCTCCTTCTATCGACCGCAACGAACTGGAAGCTAACAAAGACCGCATCATAGAGGTGCTTCGCAGTTTCGGGGTGGAAATCTCGTCCATCAATGCGACTGTCGGTCCGACTGTGACACTCTACGAAATCACGCCCGCACAAGGTGTGCGCATTGCCAAAATCCGCAATTTGGGCGGTGACATAGCCTTGAGCCTGGCAGCTAAGGGCATCCGCATCATCGCCCCCATCCCGGAAAAGGGACTATCGGCATCGAAGTCCCGAATTCCAAACCGCGCATTGTGCCTATGCGTGACATCATAGCAGACAAAAATTTCAGGAATCGACGCTGGAACTTCCGATTGCACTTGGCAAGACTATCACAAACAATGTCTACATCGCTGACTTGTGCAAAATGCCACATATATTGGTCGCAGGCGCCACTGGTCAAAGGAAAATCAGTAGGATTGAACGCCATCATCACTTCGCTGCTCTACAAGAAACATCCTGCGGAACTGAAGTTTGTCATGGTCGATCCGAAGATGGTGGAATTCAGCATGTATAATCCGATAGAAAAACATTTCCTGGCAAAACTTCCAGACGGAGAAGAAGCCATCATCACAGACCCGACCAAAGTGGTTCAGACACTTCAATCGCTTTGCGTTGAAATGGACAACCGCTACGAACTATTGAAAGCGGCCAATGTCCGACAAATCAAAGAATATAATCAAAAATTCATCAATCGACAATTGAATCCGGAAAAGGGGCACAAGTTCCTGCCTTATATAGTGGTCATTATCGACGAGTTCGGCGATTTAATCATGACTGCCGGCAAAGAAATCGAAACTCCGATAGCACGCATTGCACAAAAGGCACGTGCCGTAGGCATACACATGATCATAGCGACCCAACGTCCGGCAGCCAACATTATTACGGGTGTCATCCGTGCAAACTTCCCTGCCCGCATCGCATTCAAAGTGTCAACGATGATGGAATCGCGCATCATTCTGGACACTCCGGGTGCTGAACAACTTATCGGCCGCGGCGATATGCTCATCTCACAAGGCAACGAGCTGACACGAATCCAATGTGCCTTTGTCGATACGCCCGAAGTAGAAAGCATCGCTGAATATATCAGCCACCAACAAGGCTATCCGTCAGCATTCTACCTGCCGGAATATGTGGGGGATGAGAGTGAAGGCAGCGTAAACGAAGTGGATATGAACCGGCTCGACCCGCTGTTTGCCGACGCGGCACGCCTGATCGTCAGCTACCAGCAGGGGTCGACATCGCTCATCCAACGCAAATTTTCCATCGGATACAATCGCGCAGGCCGCATCATGGACCAAATTGGAACATGCGGGCATTGTCGGTCCCAGTGAAGGAAGCAAAGCGCGTCAAGTCATGTGCATTAGTCTGGACGACTTGGAGACCCGACTATCCAATCTGAACAACACCATTTGATAAAATCTGAAAATCATGTACTACAAAAGACTAAGACTACTGTTATTAAGCTTATGCTGTCTGACATGTTTCATCGAAACGCAGGCACAAAAAAGACACACGTGCACGCCAAATACTCGACCGCACAGCTGCCATCTTCGCACAAGGTGGCGTGCAAGTCAGCTTTTCTATCCAAACAAACACCCCCGGGGAGTGCTTCCATGAAAGGCACAATCCTCATCAAAGGAGATAAGTTTCAACTGGAAACCCTTCAACCATCACATGGTTTGACAGGGAAAACCCAATGGAGCTACTTGGTAAACAACCAGGAAGTGAACATCAGCAATCCGACTCAGAGGAACTGCAAAGCATCAATCCGTATTCCTTTATTGGACTATACAAACAAGGTTACCAATACCACATCGGACCATTGAAGCAATATAAGGGCAACAACATCACAGAAATCAATCTGCAAGCAGAAAACCCGCAACAGAACATCCAACATGCGACATTATACGTAAGTAACAAAGACGGACAGCCTTTTTTTTATTAAAATAACAGATTGCAACAAAAATACCAACAGCATAGAGATCAACTCACTAAAAAAAGGCTTAAATTTGCCCGACAATCGATTCGTGTTTGACAAAAGAAATATCCTCAAGCAGAGATAATCGATTTGCGATAAGAACGAAAGAACAATTTTAAAATAAAACAATGTAATATGAGTACAGAAAGAGTTAGATGCTTGATTATTGGTTCAGGGCCTGCAGGCTACACTGCTGCTATCTATACAGGCCGTGCCAACATCGCACCGGTTTTATACGAAGGCATACAACCGGGAGGACAATTAACCATTACGACAGAAGTGGAGAATTTCCCGGGTTATCCGGAAGGAGTCAGCGGAACACAGCTTATGGAAGATATTCGCAAACAAGCAGAACGTTTTGGTGCTGACATCCGTAGCGGCATTGCCGTAGCTGCTGATTTAAGCAAAGCTCCCTACAAAATCACCATCGATGACGGAAAAATCATCGAAGCCGACACCGTAATCATCAGCACGGGTGCCACTGCTAAATATCTGGGGCTGGACGATGAGAAAAAATATGCTGGAATGGGCGTCAGCGCATGTGCCACATGCGACGGTTTCTTCTATCGCAAGAAAGTGGTAGCCGTCGTCGGAGGTGGAGACACAGCTTGCGAAGAAGCAACCTATTTATCCGGACTTGCATCAAAAAGTCTACCTGATTGTCCGCAAACCATACTTGCGTGCTTCGAAAATCATGCAGGAACGTGTCTTGAACAATCCGAAAATCGAAGTATTGTTCGAACACAACACAGTGGGTCTTTTTGGCGAAAATGGCGTAGAAGGTGCCCATGTGGTATACAAGATGGGCACTCCGGAAGAGAAACGTTACGATATAGCCATCGACGGTTTCTTCCTCGCTATCGGACACAAGCCGAACTCGGACATCTTCAAGCCTTATGTTGACACCGACGAAGTGGGCTACATCATCACGGAAGGTGCCACACCACGCACAAAAGTTCCTGGAGTGTTTGCAGCCGGCGACGTGGCTGACCCGCACTATCGTCAAGCCATTACAGCAGCAGCCAGCGGCTGTAAAGCTGCCATCGAAGTCGAAAGATACTTGAACGAACACGGATTATAACAACATCCACCCCATACACGAGGATGTGTCATACAAGTAATACAAACGCTTTATGACACATCCTCATTCATTTTCGAATTCCTCAAACCTACTCTAACAATGAAGCTCACCACATTGTCTACATGTTTCTGCTTGCTGTTGCTCGGCCTGCTCTCCTCATGCCGAAGCGCCGCACCGGCTTATGACTACCGGACATTGGCACGAGCAGGCATTGCTCTGGGCATAGACATCGACCAGGATGACAATCATAAACTCTATGTCGAAGCAGCCAAATGGCTGGGAGTGCCTTATCGAAACGGAGGCAACAGCAAAAGAGGCATCGACTGCTCCGGGCTGACATGTGCTATATATAATAAGGTGTACCGGCACAAACTGGAACGTACGAGCGACGGGCAATTAAAACACGACTGCCGGAAAATCAGCAAACGCCAACTGCAAGAAGGCGACCTGGTATTCTTCCACGGGAAACGCTCCCGACGAACAGCCAACCACGTCGGAGTGTATCTGAAAGACAATAAATTTATCCACGCCAGCTCCAGCCGGGGAGTCATCGTCAGCGATTTGGACGAAACCTACTGGAAGCGTTATTGGCTCGCCGGAGGACGTGCCAAATAACATTTATTAGCACCAAGAAGAGTCTTGGTAAGAAAAAAACAAAGATCAACATTTGCGAATATCAAGCATTTAGTGTAATTTTGCGCCCGATTTAGTCCGTATGGGTTCGAAGAAGCAACTTCAGACTGGAGCTGAAGTTCACCTGGCGGAGAAACCGTTTAAATATATAAGAAAAATGTACGTAATCGTAGAAATTAACGGACAACAGTTCAAAGTGGAAGAAGGCAAGAAGCTGTTTGTACACCACATCCAGAATGCTGAAAACGGCGCAACTGTTGAATTTGACAAAGTGTTGTTGGTAGACAACAATGGTAGTGTAACCGTGGGTACTCCCACTGTCGAAGGCGCAAAGGTGGTTTCGAAGTAGCATCACCCCTGGTGAAAGGCGACAAAGTGCTGGTATTCCACAAGAAGAGAAGAAAAAGGCTACAGAAAGTTGAACGGTCACCGTCAACAATTTACAGAGTTGAGAATCAAACAAGTTATTGTAATCATTAAAAACTAAAAGACAATGGCACATAAAAAGGTGTTGGTAGTTCTAAGAACGGCCGTGAATCAGCTAGCAAAAGATTAGGCGTAAAGATATTCGGTGGACAAGCTTGCAAAGCAGGTAATATCATTGTTCGTCAAAGAGGTACAGTCCACAATCCCGGCGAAAACATCGGAATGGGTAGCGACCACACTCTTTACGCATTAGTAGATGGTACTGTATGCTTCAAGAAAGGTCGTAACGACAAGAGTTACGTCTCTGTAATTCCCGCAGCTGAAGCATAAACTTCACATCATACTGAAAAAACTTATCGAAAGGCTCATGGATTTTCCGTGGGCCTTCGTTGTTCAATCACAAGGGAACACCTATCTTTGCACATACTTTTCATTCAAGACTTACAGATATGCTTACCATCAAACAAATTACAGAAGACACGGACAAAGCTATCCGCGCGCTGGAGAAGAAACACTTCAAACACGCGCAAGGAGACCATCGCAGAAGTAATCCGACTAAACGATAAACGCAAGGCCGCACAGGCACAGCTCGACAGCAACCTGGCTGAAATAAATGCCACATCGAAAAACATCGGACGACTGATGAAGGAAGGCAAGAAGGAAGAAGCCGAAGCGGCCAAGCAGCGTGTCGCACTCATCAAGGAAACCAACAAGACGCTCGAAGAGGACAAGGACGGCGCATTCAAGCAAATGCAAAACCTGCTGTACACCATCCCCAATGTGCCCTACGACGAAGTGCCCGAAGGAGAAACAGCGGCCGACAACCTCGTCGTCAAGACCGGAGGCCTGGAAACCGAGCTTCCTAAGAACGCACTCCCGCACTGGGAACTGGCCAAGAAGTACAACCTCATCGACTTCGATCTGGGCGTGAAAATCACAGGCGCCGGCTTCCCCGTCTATCGCGGAAAAGGAGCACGGTTGCAGCGCGCGCTCATCAACTTCTTCCTCGACGAGGCACAAGCTGCCGGATACACCGAAATCGTGCCCCCCGACCGTCGTCAACTCCGCATCCGGATACGGAACAGGACAATTGCCCGATAAGGAAGGACAGATGTACCACTGCGAGCAGGACGACCTCTACCTCATACCCACGGCCGAAGTGCCCGTGACGAACATCTATCGCGACGTCATACTCGACGAAAAAGAACTCCCCATAAAGAACTGCGCATACACGCAGTGTTTCCGCCGCGAAGCCGGCTCCTACGGCAAGGAAGTCCGAGGGCTCAACCGACTCCACGAATTCTCCAAAGTCGAGCTCGTGCGCATCGACCGCCCCGAACACTCCCGCCAGTCACATCAGGAAATGCTCGACCACGTCGAAGGACTCCTGCGCAAGCTCGAACTCCCCTACCGCATCCTGCGGCTCTGCGGAGGCGACATGAGCTTCACCTCGGCCATCTGCTACGACTTCGAAGTCTATTCCGAAGCACAGGGACGCTGGCTCGAAGTCAGCTCCGTCTCCAACTTCGACACCTACCAGGCCAACCGGCTCAAATGCCGCTACCGCACGGCTGACAAGAAAATCGAACTGTGCCACACGCTCAACGGCTCCGCACTCGCACTGCCACGCATCGTCGCCGCACTGCTCGAAAACAACCAGACACCCGAAGGCATCCGCATACCGAAAGCCCTCGTCCCCTACTGCGGATTCGAACGCATTGACTAAACACATATCGTCACTCACCGAAAAGCACGGACCGCCTTCATGGCCCGTGCTTTTCTCTTAAAAACAATCCCACACTATGCTACACTTCGATTGCGACTACATGGAAGGAGCACACCCGCTCATCCTCGAACGGCTCGTCCGGACCAACATGGAACAAACACCCGGCTACGGACTCGACCCCTATTGCGAAAGCGCGCGCGAACGCATCCGGCAAGCCTGCGGCTGCACAGACGCAGCCGTGCACTTCCTCGTCGGAGGTACACAGACCAACGCCACCGTCATCGACGGCATCCTCCGCCCCTGGGAAGGAGTGCTCGCCCACAGACGGGACACATCAGCGTGCACGAAGCCGGAGCCATCGAGGCCGGCGGGCACAAGGTCATCACCCTCCCGCAGGACGACGGGAAAGTCAGACCCGACGACGTCGACCGCTACATCACGGCCTTCTACGCCGACCCCACCTACCCCCACATGACAGCCCCCGGCATGCTCTACATCTCCTACCCGACCGAATACGGCACCCTCTACACCCTCTCCGAGCTCGAAGCCCTGAGCGGAGTCTGCCGCCGCCACGGCATCCCCCCTCTACATCGACGGCGCACGCCTGGGATACGGCCTCGCCGCAGACACAGCCGACGTCACGCTCGCCGACATCGCACGCCTGAGCGACGTGTTCTACATCGGGGGCACGAAAGTCGGAGCGCTCTTCGGCGAAGCAGTCGTCGTCACCAACCCCCGCCTGCTGACCAACTTCTTCCCCGTCATCAAGCAACACGGCGCCCTCCTCGCCAAAGGCCGCCTGCTCGGCATCCAGTTCGACACCCTCTTCACCGACGGACTCTACCTGCGCATCTCGCGCCACGCCGTCGACATGGCCATGAAGCTCCGCGACGGACTCCTCCGGAAAGGCTACCGCTTCTTCACCGACTCGCCGACCAACCAACAGCTGCTCTTCCTCCCCCGCTCCCGGCGCGCGAAGCTCGACGGACGCGCCACCTTCGACACCTGGTTCCCCTACGACGACGACACCGACATCGTGCGCTTCGCCACCAGCTGGGCCACGCGCGAAGCCGACGTCGACGCCCTGCTCGAACTCCTCTGAACACACCCCGCCGACACCTCCGCCACCGGCGCACGTCCGAAGCGGACAAATCCCGTAGCCGCGCAAGTACATTCCTGTAGTTGCGCGGCTACAAGTTTGTAACCGACCGGCTACAAAATTACACCCGCTCAGATACACAGATTCATCCGGTGAAATACATCCGCGTACCCGGCGGCTACATCCATGCATCCGGCGGGCTGCGACCATGCACCTGCACGGCTACAACCACGTATCCGGCCGGCTACAAGCCGGAAGCCGGACGGCTACAGCCACGTATATGCACAACTGCGCCCCTGCATCCGCTCGGGATACAGGGGCGCAGTCCGTAAGATACCGTCACGAGGCGGCTCAGAGCTCACCGTCGTCGTTGCCGTCGTCATCCGTCCCGCCACCACCGGTGTCGGGCACTTCCTCCTCGTCCGTCGGCGTGCGTCCCGCCGCCAGCTTGTCAATCCATGCGAAGGACGCCTTCTTCAGTTCAGCCTTAAACGAGTCGCCCACCTGGAGGTTGATGTTCACACTCTTGATGTTGCGTGCCGACACTTCATCCTTCGTGTCCGACGCGCTGCTGGAGATGGTGACGTTGAAACCAGCCCAGTCGCCCAGCTTCACGCTTTCGCTCGCCAGCAAGTGGCGCAGGACAATCTTGCGCAGTTGCCGGAGCGCCATCATCGCCTCCGAGGGGTTGAGCGTCGTCTCATCGGCGATTTCCATCGCCACTTGCGTTTCGTCCACCTGCGTGGTGGTTACCTGCGTGACATACCATTTCTTCGGTTCGTCTGGACTTTGAGGATTTACCCGCTGTACGGGCTTAACCAGGATAGCCATAGTAGTTCAAATTTTTAAGTTAAAATAAAATATTGCCAGTCTCTCTCTACGGGCCGGCGTGTCAGGACAAAGGTAAGATTTATTTGCAGAAAAACAATAGATGAGTGAAAAATTCGTCATCCGAAGAGCGAAAATTCGTCAACCAAGGAGTAAAAAACTCGCCAATTTGAGGGCAAAAATTCGTCAATCCGCCCCGGCGCATGTGAGATGACGAAAAAACTCTGTACTTTTGTTCTGCAAAACACATCATCGCATACAGACATGAAGACGTACAAAGAGACATTGGACTATCTATATACCCGCGTGCCCATGTTCCAGCAAGTGGGCAGCGCAGGCTACAAGGAAGGGCTGGACAATACGCTCCTGCTCGACGCGCACTTCGGACATCCCCACCGGCGTTACCGCACCATCCACGTCGCAGGCACGAACGGGAAAGGCTCGTGCTCGCACACCCTGGCCGCCATCCTCCAGTCGGCAGGCTACCGTGTCGGGCTCTACACCTCGCCCCACCTGGTGGACTTCCGCGAGCGCATCCGCGTCGACGGCGTGCCCATCACGCAGGAGCGCGTCGTCGAGTTCGTCAATGCCGAGCGGGCCTTCTTCGAGCCGCTCCGCCCGTCATTCTTCGAGCTGACGACAGTCCTGGCATTCACCTGGTTTGCGGAGCAGAAAGTCGACGTCGCAGTCGTCGAAGTGGGCCTCGGAGGCCGGCTCGACTGCACGAACATCATCTCGCCCTCGCTCAGCATCATCACGAACATCAGCTTCGACCACACGCAGTTCCTCGGCGACACGCTCGCGAAAATCGCCTCCGAGAAGGCGGGCATCATCAAGCCCTCCACACCGGTCGTCATCGGGGAGACCACGCCGGAGACACGTCCGGTCTTCCTACGGAAAGCGCTCGACACGGGCGCCCCCATCCGCTTCGCCGAGGAAGACGGCGCGCTCCTCTCGGCATCCCCGCTCGCGGAGGGCGGCTTCCTGTACGTGACAGCCGACTATGGCGAGCTGCGCGGCGAACTGGGTGGCTACTGCCAGGAGAAGAACACGCGCACGCTGCTCACGGCCCTGCGCACAGTGCGCGAAGCATTCCCGCGCGTGGACGAGCGGTCTGTCCGCGAAGGATTCGCACGGGTGTGCGAACTGACCGGCCTGCAAGGGCGCTGGCAACGCCTCGGCTCGCAGCCCGCGGTCGTGTGTGACACAGGGCACAACGTGGGCGGCCTCCGCTACATCGCCGAGCAACTGCGCCGCCAGACATGCCGGCAGCTGCGCATCGTGTTCGGCATGGTCAGCGACAAGGACGCTGACGGCGTGCTCTCGCTCCTCCCGGCCGACGCCGTGTACTACTTCACGCAGGCTTCCGTGCGCCGCGCAAGGCCTTCCGGGGAGCTGCGCGAGCTTGCCTCCCGCCACGGGCTTGAGGGCGAAACATACCCCGACGTGGTGTCAGCCTTCCATGCCGCGATGCACGACGCTTCGGCCGACGACTTCATCTTCGTGGGCGGCAGCAGCTTCGTCGTGGCCGATTTGCTGGCAGCAGGAAAATGATGGAATTTTCATCATGAGATTTGTTTGAGATAAAGAAGTTATATACATTTGCATAATTAACCTTTGATTTGACTTACCTATGCATAACTTGACAAACCGTTCGGAATTATCGCGAAAAGATTTCCAAACGACAATAGACGGGAAAAGCACAGACCTTTATATTCTAACCAACCGTGAAGGACTGGAGATGGCTGTCTGCAACTACGGCGCCGCCATCCTCTCGCTTTTCACCCCCGACCGCGAGGGACGATATGCGAACATCATCCAAGGACATGACTCGCTGGAGCACTTGATGCACAGCCCGGTCGAAGTGCTCAGCACGACCATCGGCCGCTATGGCAACCGCATCGCGGGCGGACGCTTCACCCTCGAAGGACAGGAATACCGGCTGGCTATCAACAATGGGCCCAACTCGCTGCACGGCGGCCCGACGGGATTTCACCGGCGCGTGTGGGACGTGCTGGAAGCTGACGAGTCGCACATCAGTATGTACTACATGTCACGCGACGGCGAAGAAGGCTTCCCCGGCAATGTGGAAGTCTGGATGACCTACACGCTCACCGACGACAATGCGCTCCGCATCGACTACCGCGCGACGACTGACCGCACGACCCTCGTCAACCTGACGAACCACGCTTTCTTCAGCCTCTCGGTATTTCCTCGCCCACGCCCCTCGTCCATGACAATATCGTCACAATCAATGCCGACTCCTACCTGCCGACTGACGCGAACTCCATCCCGACAGGCGAGATACTGTCCGTGGAAGGTTCCCCGATGGACTTCCGCACACCCCATGAGGTGGGCGAGCGCATCGACTGTGACTTTGTCCAGTTGATACAGGCGCGTGGATATGACCATTGCTACGTGCTCCGCAAACGGGAAGCCGGCGAATTGAGCTTCGCTGCCCGCTGTGTCGAGCCCCGGAGCGGACGTGAGCTGGAAGTCTGGACGACGGAACCCGGCATCCAATTCTATACCGCCAACTGGAACGCAGGAATGACCGGTGCGCACGGGTCCACCTTCCCCGACCGCAGTGCCGTGTGCTTCGAGGCGCAACACTTCCCCGACACGCCGAACAAGCCCCACTTCCCGTCGGCAACACTTCGCCCCGGCGAGACCTATCGCCAGACGACCATCTATAAGTTTAGCATCCGACAGTCATGACATGAGTCTGTTCCCGGCCACAGCCGCCCATCCTGGAAGGCATGACCGAGAACAGATTCGTCTTTTTATGTTAACATTTAAACTATAATATACTATGGAAATAGAACATGTAAGAAGTCGTTTTATCAAACACTTCGATGGAAACACCGGTTACATATACACATCACCCGGACGCATCAACCTTATCGGAGAACACACAGACTACAACGGGGGCTTTGTCTTCCCGGAGCCATCGACAAAGGCATGATGGCGGAAATCCGACCCAACGGTACAAACAAAGTCCGTGCCTACTCCATCGACCTGAAGGACTACGTGGAGTTCGGACTGAACGAAGAGGACGCTCCCCGCACGAGCTGGGCACGCTACATCTTCGGCGTATGTCGTGAGATGATAAAGCGCGGTGTCGAAGTAAAAGGATTCAATACGGCATTCGCTGGCGACGTTCCCCTCGGAGCCGGTATGTCATCCTCAGCTGCATTGGAAAGCACTTACGCCTATGCGCTCAACGACCTGTTCGGTGACAACAGGCTGGACAAGTTCACCCTGGCCCAAGTCGGACAAGCCACCGAACACAACTATTGTGGCGTGAATTGCGGCATCATGGACCAGTTTGCCTCCATTTTCGGTAAGAAAGACCATCTGATATGCTTGGACTGCCGCAGCCTCGAGTACCAATATTACCCCTTCAAGCCGGAAGGCTACAAGCTCGTCCTGTTGGATTCTGTCGTAAAACACGAACTCGCCTCTTCGGCTTACAACAAACGTCGCCAAAGTTGCGAATCTGCCGTCGCAGCCATCCAGAAATACCATCCGGAAGTGAAAACTGCTGCGCGACGCAAACATGGAAATGCTCGACGAAGTGACTGGTGAAATCAGTGCGGAAGACCGTATGCGAGCAGAGTATGTCATCGAAGAAATCCAGCGCGTCCTTGATGTCTGCCAGGCATTGCAAGACGGCGACTACGAGACTGTAGGCCTAAAGATGTACGAGACCCACGAAGGCATGAGCAAGCTCTACGAAGTAAGCTGCGAAGAACTGGATTTCCTGAACGAATGTGCACACAACCACGGGGTAACCGGCTCACGTATCATGGGAGGAGGTTTCGGCGGCTGTACGATCAATCTCGTAAAGGAGGAACGCTACGAATCATTTGTCCACGAGACAGTCGCCAGCTTCCGTGAAGCGTTCAAGCGCTCTCCGAAGGTGTATGACGTAGTCATCAGCGATGGTGCAAGGAGATTGGAATAAACAGAAGTATTCAACTAAACAAAATAACATCATGAAAAATGTAAGTAAAGTCTTGTTTGCAGGTGCTTGCTTATCCATCCTCGCATGTACCTCGCAACCCGAAAAGACCCTGACCAAGTCAGGACTCGATCCTCAAAAATTCCAAACAGAGGTCAATGGTAAGCAAACCCAACTATACACCTTGACAAATGCAAACGGCATGGAAGTCTGCATCACGAACTTTGGTGGACGAATCGTTTCCATCATGGTCCCAGACAAGGCTGGCGAAATGCAAGACGTGGTCTTGGGATTTGACAGCATTGCGGACTACATCAACATACCAAGCGATTTCGGAGCAGCCATCGGACGCTATGCAAACCGAATCAATCAAGGCAAACTCGTGCTCGACGGAGAGACCATCCATTACCACAAAACAACTACGGACACTGCCTCCACGGAGGACCGACAGGCTGGCAATATCAAGTATATACCGGAGAACAGCTCAACGACAGCACGTTGCAACTGACCATGCAATCTCCGGACGGAGACAACAATTTCCCAGGCAATGTGACTGCACATGTGACCTACACATTAAAAGGCAACAACAGCATCGACATCCAGTATGATGCCACAACCGACAAGAAAAACAGTCATCAACATGACCAACCACTCTTACTTCAACTTGTCCGGTAATCCTCAGAACTCCATCACAGACAATCTTCTTTATGTAAATGCTGACAGCATCACTCCTGTAGACAGCACATTCATGACTACTGGCGAAATGCTTGCGTTGGAAGGCAACAGCATGGACTTCAGAAATGCAAAACCAATCGCTGACGCACTCGACATGGCAAATGAACAAGTGAAATTCGGCATGGGCATTGACCACAACTATGTGCTGAACACCAAAGGGAACATCGAAGAAGTAGCAGCCAGACTCGTGTGTCCATCGACCGGTATCTCCTTGAAGTCTACACAGACGAACCAGGAATACAAGTCTACACCGGTAATTTTTTAGACGGAAGTGTGAAAAGGAAAGAAAGGTATGGTGTATAATCAACGTGCAGCCATCTGCATGGAGACGCAACACTATCCTGACAGCCCGAACAAACCCCAATGGCCTTCTGTCATCCTCGAACCCGGACAGACATACCAAAGCCATTGCATATTCAAATTTGGCGTAGAGAAATAAACATACATACTATGAAAATCAATAACTAAGAATAATTATATGGATATACTAGAAGCTTTAAAAAACAATGGTTTCGAACTAGCCGACTACCTGGTGTTCGCGGCTTACATCATTCTCCTAGTAGGATTAGGACTATTCTTGTCACGAGGCAAGAAAGGAGAAGAAAAAATCATCAAGTGATTATTTTTTAGCAGGAAACACGCTGACATGGTGGGCTGTTGGTGCCTCTCTGATTGCAGCCAACATTTCTGCAGAACAATTCATTGGCATGTCCGGCTCGGCCTTCAAATCAGGTATTGCCATTGCCGCATACGAATTGATGGCAGCAGCGACTCTGATTGTTGTGGCTAAATTCTTATTGCCGGTAATGATCAAACGCAAAATCTTCACAATCCCACAATTCTTAAGTGAGCGCTACAATTGGGGAGTAGGATTGGCATTCTCCATTTTCTGGCTATTCTTATACGTTTTCATCAATCTGACATCTGTCGCTTGGTTAGGAGCCTTAGCTATCAAGCAAATTCTCGGCTTACCGGATGCTCCGGCCATAATCCTTGGCATGCAAATGGATATGACCATTTTCTATATCATGCTTTTCCTCTTTATCATCGCAGGTGTTTACTCCATCTACGGAGGTCTGGCTTCTGTTGCTTGGACAGACGTAATGCAAGTGACGTTCCTTGTCGGAGGTGGTTTGGTTACGGCATACGCTGCGCTGGATGTCATCTCAACCAAACTGGAACTCAACGGCGCATTGGATGCTTTTAAGCTACATTATGGGACATCTCTCCAGCATATCAGGTGATACTCACTTCAATCTTATCGTCGAACGAAACGCGGATCTATATCCCGTGCTTGAAGGTACAGCAAACCAACCCTCTGACCCATTCTTTGACATCCCGGGCATTACAGTAATCATTGGTGCCTTGTGGCTCACTAATTTAGGTTATTGGGGATTCAACCAATACATCATCCAAAAAGGTTTGGCTGCAAAGAGTCTTGCTGAAGCAAAAAAAGGTATGATATTCGCTGCCTTCTTGAAAATCCTTATCCCGTTCATCGTATGTATTCCCGGCGTTTGTGCTTTCTACATCGTGAACTACCAACCTGAACTAATGCAAACGTTAACAGGGTCTATTGAACGTTCTGACGATGCTTATCCTTTCTTGATTCGTAACTTCACACCGACGGTGGTCAAAGGTTTGTCATTTGCAGCATTGGCTGCTGCTGTCATCTCGTCGTTGGCTTCTATGTTTAACTCCACGTCAACGATTTTCACGATGGATATATATAAAAAGTTCATCAACAAGACCGCATCGGAAAGAAAACTTGTCAGTGTAGGCCGTCTGACATCTTTGGCATCACTAATCCTGGCACTCATTGCTGTTTACCCCATTATGGGTGGAGCAGACCAAGCATTCCAAGTAATTCAAGAGTATTCTGGATTCGTTTATCCGGGTATCGTTGTTATCTTTGGCCTAGGTCTGCTGTGGAAACGTGCTTCCGGTACAGCTGCAGTCGTGACAGCCATCGCAACATTTGTATTCAGCATCGCATTCAAATTTATGATGCCGGGCACCCTGTTCCTGCTTCGCATGGGATATGTGTTCATGGTGTTGGTCGTTCTCTTCTTCACCCTCTCGTTCTTGAGCAAAGATACGGAGAAAGCTACACCGCTCGACAATCACACGGTGAAAGCCCAACTTTTCTGGGGCAACGTAATGCTGGTTCTTGCTATTATCAGTTACGTCATCGGATGTATCACAGTCTTTGGTGACATTGAAGCCATGAAGAACCTTGGTTTTATTTCTGTATTCTTCCTCGGAACCTTCTTCTTGGCATTGTGGCTATACTTACGTTCCAATGCACTCGATACAGTACAAGACAAGAAAGCTGTTCCCATCGACTTGTCACTCTTTCACGTCTGACCGTGGATTCACCATTGGGTCTATAGCAGTCGTTCTTGTTTTTAGTCGTATTATATATCACACTGTGGTAACAAACTTTAAATAACCAACATTCAATATGACCACCTATTATAACATACATCCGAGATTTTTACGTTGCAGTCGACTGCATTATATTTGGATTTAACAAAGAAGGTCTCAGTCTGCTTCTTCTTAAAAGAAACATGGAACCTTTTACGGAGCTTGGTCTTTAATGGGTGGATTTGTACAAACCAACGAAAGCGTTGACGACGCCGCAAAACGGGTATTACGCGAATACACAGGGCTAAATCAGGTCTATATGGAACAAGTAGGCATTTGGCGCTGTGAATCGCGAACCCGAAAGCGGGTCATTTCTGTGGCATACTACGCACTTATCAATATACAAGACTATGATAAAAGTGTGTGGAAAGAACATAATGGATATTGGGCGAAAATCAATGAACTGCCTCCCTTGCTCTTTGACCATCAGACATGGTGGAAAAAGCCAGGGAAATGATGAAACAAAAAGCATCCATGCGCCCCATCGGCTTTAACCTATTACCTGAATTTATTTACCTTAACTCAGTTGCAGAATCTCTACGAAGCAATCTATGGCTATCCATTGATAAACGCAATTTCCGAAAGAAAGTAGCGGAAATGAGCTTCATAGAGCAAACGGAACTGATTGATAAAAAATAAGCTCACGTAGAAGGAGCACGTTTGTATAAGTTCAATAACAACATCTACTCCAAATCTCTCAAGTTCAAACTTTAAAACAAACAAAAACAGATAACAAAATGTTAGAAGCTTTAAAAGAACAAGTATTCCAGGCATCTGGACCTTGTCAAACACGGTTTGGTCATCTTCACATGGGGCAACGTCTCAGCTATCGACCGAGAAAGCGGACTGGTTGTCATCAAACCAAGCGGTGTCGGATATGACATTATGAAAGCGAGCGACATGGTCGTAGTCGACTTGGACGGAAACGTCGTAGAAGGCGAACTAAACCCTTCGTCGGACACGCCGACACATGTTGTACTTTACAAAGCCTTTCCTGAAATCGGAGGAGTCGTACGCTATACACATTCCACGTATGCAACCGCATGGGCACAAGCCGGACTTGACATTCCCAACATCGGAACAACACATGCCGACTATTTTCACAATGCAATCCCCTGCACGGCTGACATGACACGTGAAGAGGTGGAAGGCAACTACGAATTGGAAACCGGGAATGTCATCGTGAAACGATTTGAAGGCATAAACCCAGTGCACACTCCCGGAGTACTCGTCAAAAATCATGGACCGTTCGCTTGGGGTAAAGATGCGCACGAAGCCGTACACAATGCTGTCGTCATGGAACAAGTCGCAAAAATGGCCAGCATCTCTTTTGCCGTCAATCCGAACCTCACGATGAACCCTCTACTCGTCGAAAAGCATTTTAGCCGCAAACATGGGCCGAATGCTTACTATGGACAAAAAAAAAAATAAATTTCTTTTTTGCGAAAGCTATATAGAAGCCCTGGAGATGTGGGACAAGCCACGATCCAGGGCTTTACTTTTTAATGCAGATAAATAATCAAACAGACTCAAACATGTTTCTTCAGGCAAAGCCGGTGATCGATGACAGAAGGTAGCTCTTCCTCATAATGAGTGACCATGACCAATGTTTTGTGGCGACGAAGACAGAATGCCTCGATAATATCCTTCACCATCCGACGATTCTTCAAATCCAAGCCGTGCAGCGGTTCGTCCAGAATCAGTAACTCCGGATCTTTCACAGAAGCACGAGCAAGAAGCACTAAGCGCTGTTCCCCGCTCGACAACTGCATGAAATCACGCTCACACAAATCCGAAATTCCGAAAATATCCATCCACCAAAGACACTGTGCGACGTCCTCCGAACGCATACGACGATACAGGCCAATAGAGTCGTGCAATCCGGAAGCCACAATCGCGATGGCCGGAAGATTCTTCCTATAAGCACGATGCATCTCGGGTGATACATAACCAATGTGTTTCTTGATCTCCCAAATGCTTTCACCCGACCCACGGCGACGACCGAACAAAGCGATATCACATGCATATGACTGCGGATTATCGGCACAGACGAGACTTAGAGAGTGGACTTCCCTGCTCCATTTTCTCCCCGACAAAGCCCAACGCTCACCGTCGAGCACCGTCCAGTCCAAATCTTCCAGAATCATCCGTGTGCCATAACGAATGCTCACACGGTGCAAGTCAATGACATGACCCGATACAAGAGCATACACATCCGACTTCTCCGGGAGGGAACGTATCAGCTCCGCCTTTGCTTCAGGCAATACATGAGGTGGAATCAGAGGTTGCTGCGCTATATATGCTGTGCGCGTCAGTTTTGGGCCACAAAGCCGGCCAGATACAGAAACAACATGTGTGACAAAACTGGGAATCTCATCCTCCTTCGAAAGCACTAGGACGAGCTGGAGATTTGTGTGCTCGACAAGTTGTTCTAACAACGTACGCAGCAAATCACGTGTTCGTGCGTCAAGGCCAATGAAAGGATTATCCAAGACTAACAGACGAGGACCTGACAGCAATGTTCGCACCAACTGGAATCTCCTAAGTTCACCACTCGAAAGGAATACCATATGCTTGTCTAACAAGGCATCCATTCCAAAAAGCGTATACAAGCGGTCACGCAACAATGCGTCAACGCCTGCCGTCGGCAAACTGTCGTGCACCAGGGGAGAAGAAACAATATCCTGCGAGTTCCAACGCTGCTGATAATAATAATGATTGTCTGCCTCACCGTAGGAATCACGGAAGGTAATATACTTAATATTTTCACTTGCCAGACGTGACGACGACGGGCCAAAGTCGTAACGCACTTCATCACCCAACAGCGGATGGCGACCTATAAGCATATCCACTAATAGACTCTTCCCGCCTCCGTTTGGACCAACGATGGCCAACTGTTCGCCTTCACAAATGCATAAGTGATGAATAGGTGCGGCCAACCGATAAGTCGGATTACGCGTCACACCATCGATTATCTCAACGACGCGACGTGGCTTCTCGTTTTCGTTGTTTGTTCTCATATTTTGCTGCTTAAAGTCTCTATGTGTTCACCTCACTATCTTCCCGGGATTACGTGCTATAAAGTCCTTCCAACTCCCATAGGCTTTCTCCGTCTCCGGACGTCCCATCTGGAGATAATGGCAGTAGGCGGCCGCCAGTCCATCAGTGGCATCCATGTATGGGGGGCATAAATTCATTGGGAATTTGCAATATCCTGCGCAACATGTCAGCCACCTGCTCCTTGCTCGCCCCTCCATTTCCCGTCAGGGCCATTTTGATTTTCAGCGGAGCATACTCAGTGATGGAATGTCGTGATGCAAAGCCGCAGCCATTGCCACTCCTTGTGCACGCCCCAGCTTAAGCATCGACTGCACGTTTTTTCCATAAAAAGGTGCCTCGATGGCCAATTCGTCGGGCGCGTAAGACTCAATAATGCCCGATACGCGCTCGAAAATACGCCGAAGTTTCAGGTAATGATCTGCATACTTACGCAGGTCGATGACACCATCGTTAGCAGCTCAGGCCGCACGCCGGTCACCCGAAGCACGCCGTAACCCATAATGGTCGTCCCCGGATCGATGCCCAAAATGATTTTCTCTTTGACCGGATATATCACTATTCGATTACCTCCATTAGTGTCGGAAAAACCGACAACCTTGTCTTTAAATGTTTTCATCATTTCGTCATTCAACGCGACACCTTGCGCCACATGCCAACGGTGAAGTGTTGCGGAATCGGCCACCTCCCACTGAAGAAAAAACATTCGCTGTTCTGATCCTTATGGCTGAGAATACGCGTCAGGCGAGGGGTTTGTCAGCCGTCCATCAGCTGACACGGTCGGAATATAGGCTTCATGTAGCCAGATGACAAAGTTTCGGCATCATCATCTATGTCAATTTGGTAGGTCGTATTGTAGATAAGCATGTTTCATGTAGTTTTAATATCTCATGTGCAAAGTTATGGAAAGTCTTGGTTCTCCCATCTTCTTTCAGCTATTATTCTGGAATAAACTAAAGCCAAGTATTCCTTTTATCATCTCACAATAAAGAAAGAGCACGTACAAAGTATTGCACATGCTCTTTCTTTTAAATTCAATCATGAACCTTATAAAGATTCACTTTCGTAAGTGAGCGGAAAACGAGACTCGAACTCGCGACCCCAACTTGGCAGGTTGTGCTCTACCAACTGAGCTATTTCCGCAAAATGTGAAGAGAATGAGACTCGAACTCACACGACATAAATTGTCACTACCCCCTCAAAGTAGCGCGTCTACCAATTCCGCCATCTCTCCAACACGTCAAAAATCTGTAAACTTTGTGCCCCAAAACAGGACTCGAACCTGCGGCTGTTAACCACTCGCACCTGAAACGAGCGCGTCTACCATTCCGCCACTTGGGCAAAAGCATCGAACACTTTTCAGTTTTTTCTTGAAACATTGAGCGGAAAACGAGACTCGAACTCGCGACCCCAACCTTGGCAAGGTTGTGCTCTACCAACTGAGCTATTTCCGCATCAACCTGTTGTTTCTCGATTGCGGTTGCAAAGGTAGGCATTTTCTTGATATCTGCAAGCATTTGCACAAGAAAAAATCACTAACTCATGCGATTTTTATAATCTTCGTAGGTAAAATGCTTGTAGACCTCCAGTCGTCCGTCAGTGTGAAGCAACGCTATGGGGTGTTGAATACCATTAAACATGTTGGTTTTTCACCATCGTATAATGTATCATATCTTCAAAAACAAGCCGCTCTCCCACCTGTAACGGATGGTCGAAGCGCCATGCACCCATATAATCACCGCTCAAGCAACTATTTCCTCCCAAACGATAAATATATTCTCCCACTCCTGCTTTTTTAGCAGCATCATCCGGCAAAGTCTCTGCACCTCTTACTTTAGGTTGATGGGGCATTTCCAAACAATCAGGCATATGGCAAGTGAAACTAACGTCCAGAATAGCCGTTCGTATGCCTCTACTTTCGACAATATCCACCACTGTACTTACTAAAGGCCCGGTCTGCCATGTAAAAGCCGAACCGGTTCCAAGATAATTTGTAGATGAGGATAACGGGATTTTAATCCCTTGCAATAACTTTATAAGATGTTCCACATCATAATCTTTACGTGTCATCAAGTGTCCCCCTCCCAAATTCAACCATTTCAATTGAGGAAACCAATGTGAGAATTTAGCTTCCACATGAGACAAGGTACGCTCTAATTCATAAGAACTGCTTTCACAATGGCAATGACAATGGAAACCTTCGATACCCTCAGGCAAACACGGCGGCAATAAATCTGCAGTTACACCAAAACGCGTACCGGGAGCACAAGGATTATAAAGTTCCACCTCGACCTCTGAGTATTCCGGATTAATACGCAAACCACAAGAAACAGGTTCTGCCGCAGCTTTCACCAATGGATAAAAACGCTCATATTGGCTAAATGAATTAAATGTAATATGACTGCTGCAACGTATGATTTCAGGGAAATCGCTCTCGATATAAGCCGGAGAATATGTGTGCGCCTTACTTCCAAACTCTTCCAGTGCCAGACGTGCCTCATACGGAGAACTTGCCGTCGTATATTGGATGTATTCCCGAAATATAGGAAAAAAGACTTCCACATGGCAAATGATTTGAATGCCAATATGATTTCCTCCGGCACGCTCCTTTACCGAACGAATCAACTCAAGATTACGACGGAGGAGCGATTCTTCCATGACATAGCATGGTGAAGGAATCTGATCCAAATGTTCTGATACTTTAGAAAAAATGAAGATTACTTTCCATGTATAATTATTATATTGTAATTGGTTTTATTTAACAACTTTAAAACGAGCAAATTTCAACAAAAGTTGTTTTACTCCAGCATTTCGAAAACGCACAGTCGCTTTACAATTTTCTCCCCGTGCCTTCGACATTTATCACTTCTCCGAAACCAAACCGTTCATGCTCTATGCTCTGACCGACACATACACCAAATGTATTCTTAGGAGAAGAAGCATTCTCTTTTATTACAGCCTTTTCCTGGAGTGTACCTTCTATTGGACGCAAAAGTTTTTCTCTCCAGCTTGTTTAAAAGAGTTTGAATACTGTGAACGAGTTTCCTCCGAAGGTTTACGAATGGGGAACACGGCTCGATAAGACGACTGCATGCCTTGTGACAGTTCCAGATATTTCGAATCTATATCACGCAAAAGCAACTGGGATTTCCAAACTCCATGTGCCCGTAATGGAAACGGCTGTGTGCAAAGACAAGAAACAATGCTTTTCGGCACGCGTAACGGCCACATAGAATAAACGGCGCTCTTCTTCCAACTCACGAAGGGAATTCTTTGCCAATGCGCTGGAAATAGATCTTCTTCCAGCCCTACGACAAAGACGGTATGAAATTCCAATCCTTTTGCTGAGTGCACTGTCATAAGCGTGATTTTATCATCCGAATCGGAATCATCCGTGTCTTGGTCGGAAAGCAAAGATACTTCCGAAAGAAAATCAGGCAAATAAATGCGCTCATCCCCTTCTTCCCGACGGCTTTCACAAAAGTCATGGATGCCATTCACTAATTCTGCAATATTCTCCTGCCGTGCCAGATTTTCCGGCGTACGATCTTGATATATTTCAATAAATATGCCGGAACGGCGCACGATGTCTTGCCCCAATTCATACGCGTCTGCAATAACGACACGCTCACTGAAATCGGCAATCAACTGACGAAAAGCTTCCAATTTATTTCTTGTGCTTTTGTTGACTGGCAATCCATAGTGTTCTACGTCACACAACACTGTCCACAAGCTGACATTTGCTTCCGTAGCCGCCGCGATAATCTTGTTCACCGTCGTATCGCCGATTCCTCGTGCCGGATAATTTATGATACGTTTGAAGGCTTCCTCATCATTCGGATTGACAACCAATCGAAAATACGCGATGACGTCTTTTATCTCCTTTCGTTGATAGAAAGACAAGCCGCCATAAATGCGATAAGGCAACGACCGCTTGCGCAATGCCTCTTCAAAAATACGTGACTGGGCATTGGTACGATAAAGGATAGCGAAATCAGAATAAGTCATCTTTTCCTTTCGTCGCAATTCGACTATCTTATTGGCCACGATTTCCCCTTCTTCCACATCAGAATATGCACTAAACACTTTGATCCGTTCACCCTGTTCATTTTCCGAGAACACCTCTTTACGGATTTGTTCCTGATTCTTTTCTATCAGGCTATTCGCTGCATTAACAATGTTCTGCGTTGACCGATAATTCTGTTCCAATTTAAACAATCGGGCATCTTGATATTGACGAGTGAATTTCAAAATGTTATCAATGTTTGCCCCACGGAATGAATAAATGCTCTGTGCGTCATCGCCCACCACGCATACACGCTGACGTTCACTGGTCAACTGCCACACGATGCGATGTTGTGCAAAATTAGTATCCTGATATTCATCCACTAATACATACTCGAAACGCTCAGCATATTTACGACAGATTTCCGGATTTTGATCAAACAACAAAAAAGTGTATAGCAACAGATCATCAAAATCCATTACTTCAGCCTGCCGACAACGCTCCCAATAACGCAAATATATGTCGCGTACCCGAGACATCCTGGCCGTCTGATCTGCCCGAAAAAGTTCTGCATCCGAGGCGTATGCTTGCGGGAGAATTAAATGATTCTTGGCATTAGAAATGCGGGCTTGCACGGAAGCCGGTTTATATACCTTATCATCCAGCCCCATCTCTTTGATGATGGCTTTTATCAAACTACGGGAATCCGACTGGTCATAAATGGTGAAGTTTGAAGTGAAGCCGATAGCCTCGGCTTCCTTGCGAAGGATGCGTGAAAAGATGGAATGAAACGTCCCCATCCAAAGGTAACGGGCCTGCTCCCATCCCACAAGCTTGGCAATGCGGTCTTTCATCTCCCGGGCAGCCTTAAGTAGAATAAAAAGGCAAAAATCAATGCTATAAAAATAATGATTCCGGCTTGGGCGTACTTTATCCATGAAGGACACACACCAACAAATGAGACTTTATTAGCGCCTACTCCAAGCGTTTTCGGCATCCCGCTACTCTATTCATCTTTTATTCTATCAAACACATTCTCTACTTGGCTACGACGCACCTTAAACCATTCTCCCCACCTGAAAGTATATTTCACACTCAACGAAACAGTGTGGGGAGAACGACCGTCAAAAACAGTCTGACGATAGGTTGCTGTTGTTACGTCGTTATCTATATGAGAGATAAAACTGTACCTTAGCCCCACTTGCCAGTTCTCACCCAGGTTTTTCTTTAAGTCCAAATCTATCATGCACCAATCCTGTTCGGTCTTGTAAATGCCCTTTTCCGGAATAGTATAAGCACAAATCGCACTTAGATTCATATCCCACGGTAATTGATAATTAGCCATCAAATTGAAACCCCAGGAGGAAGAATTAACCGTCAAATCCTTGTAACGGGAATGATAATAAAAATAGGTGGCACTGGCATTCAACATCAGATTCTTTACGGACATTACGTTGGCCGACAGTGACGCACCCAACTGCTGTGACCGTCCACCATTTTGAGGCAATGTGTACAAAAAACCGCTGTCGTCCTTTCCATATTCAGTCTGACGCATCTTTCTGTCCACATATTGAACGGCCAGAGAATAAAAATTGAATAAATTCATACGCATTTCCAGATGGTGGCCAAACGTTGGCTTCAGATATGGATTTCCCATGCTGTAAGTGTATTCGTTTTCCCAAACCATCAGCGGATTCAGTTCGTTCATGCTGGGCGAATCTATCATACGGGCGTACATCACATTCACATTGTGTCCACGCTCAGGGTTAATGGCATAATTGAGCGTCGCGTTTGGAAACAGATTGGTGTATTTGCTCTTGCGATTTCCTTCCGGGTTGACACGCGAATCCGGAGATACGCGCAGATGTTCCAAGCGAAGCCCCAACTGAACGTTCAGCCGTTTCCAATTCATATCATAACTGGCATAAAGCGCATAGTTTTGTTCGCGGTAGTGATAGATGTCTTGATACGAACCAAATTCTTGCAACACGTCGTTCTCATATTGTTCAGCCAACAGATTCGAGTGGCTCGCCCAACTTGTAAACGATACACCTAATTTCAATTTTTCCTTATTGTCTTTGTAATTGCGTTGAAAATCAATGTTTGCCTTGTAGGTCTCGTCACGGACATCTCCATCGGTCACGCCATGCGCCCGTGTTTCACTTGACGTCACCTCAGATGTGTACAACTGGTCTTTCCATGACTTCCCGTAAGAGGCTTTCGCAGTCAAACGTCCGTTATCTATCCGATGGACGTACTCTACCACAACGGAAGCCTGGTCATCGCTTCTTCGATTACACCATTGCCCGAAGTCTTCCGTCACCTGTCCTTCCACAGTGTTACGCGACAGCGTGTTATTCTCATTCAGGTTTTCATCGTTCGATAATACGCATTCACACTCAGCAGATTGCTTTCATCGAAGTCATAACCCAAAGTAAGATTGACCGGCGTATTTCTTGGTGAATCAGTTTTGCTCTGCGTCTCCGTCAAGGTCGCCATGCCGGAATCAAAGTATTCAGTTGCCTGACTGCCCGGAGTATTGATTTTGGCATAAGTGTACGCACTTGTACTAAAGTTTGCCATGACGCCACAGGACGTTGCCCCAGGGATTGCCGTAACGCTTGTTGGTCTTGCTATAACTGGCTTCCGCACCTAACGAGAACATTCCGCCTTCCACAACTTTTACCGTTGTAATACGGATACTGGCCGCACCAAAATCGGAGGCTGCATGCTCCACGCCATTATTCACAATAACCTCTATCTTCTGGATGTTCTTCCCGTCGTATGCCTTCAGGTGGTCTATCAACTCCTGTCCTGTCAAACGCACAGCACGGTCATTGATATACACCGTACTAATCTCTTTCATGTAAACCTTCATCTTCTCCCTGTCCACATACATCCCCGGCAGGAAGGCCAGCATGCGGTCGAGCGGAAGTTGTTGCAACTGCTTATTGGCTGCGATGTTGGCCACATAGCCTTCGGCGTTGTAGGTCACGGTCTTGCCGGTCACGGTGATGGCATCCAGCATCTGCCTGTCTTCCTTCAGGAAGATGTCCGGCAGCTTCAGGGACGACGTGGCATCCACCTCGGCCGCGTAGGGTCGGAAGCCGACGTAGGACACGCGCAGATGATAGCGCGCTGCCGGAACAGCCAGCGCATACGTGCCGTCGTCCCGCGTCGAAACGCCAAACTTTTTCAATGTATCCACCTGATTGACCAGCCACAGACTCGCCCTGGGAAGTACCTCTCCGGAAACATTGACCACCCGCCCCGACACATCCACCGGTCCGGGACTTTCTCTCTCCACTTGCGCCATAAGCGGCAATGGAAACAATAAGAAAAGGAATAATAAATTCTTCATAGCTTCTATTTATATACTTTATTTCAATCGTCCGCCATCTCCCGCACCAACAGATTTCCGCACTTTTGCCCATTGGTTGCCCCATTTAAGGACATAGCGCAGACTTATGCCTATCGTGTGAGGAGAATAATCTGAATCATACATATTCACGACGCCATCCGTATGTATGCGTCCTGTCAGCTCTGGATCGTAACCATAATTCATCGTAACTGTCAGCCGGTCTTTCAAGAATGATTTGCTCAGCGAAGCCGACACATTAAGCATACGTCCCGTGTCTATATTGATGCCTTCGGTCGGGGATACATAAAACAAGTTTGCATTCAGATTGATTCCCCAAGGCAGGTTGTTCGTGGAAGATAAAGTGATGTTCCAATTCTTGGTACGGTAGTTTTGCGACTTGTAGCGTGACGTCACATACGTACGGTTCACCGTGGCATTTATCATCCATTTCAGGCCAATCATTTGCACGGCACTCAACCCTATCACCCAAAACTTGTCTTTCCCTCCATTCTCATAGGTCGAGTAATAAATGTCACGCCCATCTTCCTTGGAATAAAACAGCTGAAACAACGGCGACTCGGCATATACCACCGACAAGGAATAGTTGCCAAAAAGTGAAAGGATGCCCGTCACTTCGCTGCCACACATGGGCTTCATGTAAGGATTGCCTTTGGTGTAGCTGTATTCATTGTTCCACGTCGTGCCCGGATTGAGCATGCTCATGAAGGGGAACTGAATCTTGCGGGCGTAGGCCAAGCTGACGTTGTGCCCTTTCATCGGATTGATGGTGTAATTCAGGCGCATGTTCGGGAAAAAATTGCGGTAATAGCTTGTATAGTTTGCTTCCGGAGCAAGGGTGGAGTTCGGAGAAATCTTCGTGAACTCATAGCGCAGGCCCAACGACACACTGAAGCTCTTCACCATGAAATCATAACTGCCATACGCGCCCAAAGTCTGCTCTTTGTACGTATAAATGTCTTTGTATGTTCCGTATGGAGATTCCCGGCCGTCTTCCGTCAAGACGTTGTCCGTATGGATGTCATTATCCCAGTTGGAAAATGCCATTCCCGCTTTCAACTTGCCTTGCAATGCCTGAAAACGCTGTTCGAAATCTAATTTTGTATAGAGAGACGCATAGTCATTGGTAGCGGCTTCTGAGCTGCTCCATTGACCGGCATCCCCCTCCCGCCAACGCTTGTTATCGTTCGAAGAATGTGAATCAGAGTAAGAACCGGAAAGGGACAACTCGCCTGTCTTCCACGTATGTACATAGTCCATAGAAACGGATGCCTGACGACTATTGCTGTCCGCTGTGCCGAGATTGCGCTCTTCTCCTGTTACAACATCGTTCTGCAAGTTTTGAATGCGGGCGGAGGATTCGTTTTCGGATTCATAGCTTCGATAACCGACTTCCAGCGTCAGAATGTCGTCGGGCGTAATGTCATAACCCACTCCTACGGCGCAGGCAGGAGACGGCTTTTGCTTCTTCACGCTGCTCGACCATTCCTGCTTCCCCGTCCCCGAGTCGGTGAACGACGTCCGACTCTCATTGTTGCTCTTGTGCCTGTTTGCCCACATGGAGGCCTCCCCGTAGACCGACCACTTGCCGCTGCGCTGCTGCACGTTCAAGGAAGGGTTGCCGTAGGTCTGACTTTGCTTGCTATAACTGCCCGAAGCCCGCGCCGACAGCATGCCGCCGTCTTCAATCTTTGTCGTGATGATTTTCAAGACGGCCGTGCCGCCCATCGCCGCGCTCTCGTTCGCCCCGGCGGAGGTAATGACTTGGATTTCCTTGATGTTCTTGCCGTGATAGGTCTGCAAGTAGTCCAGCAGGTCTTTGCCCGAGAGCTTGATTTCCCTGCGGTTGATATAGACCTTGCCCACCATCTTCCCATAAATTTTCAGGTCGTCTTTCTCCTTCATGGCACCGGGCAGAAACCGGAGTATTTTGTCCAAATCCTGTTGCTTGAAGAGCGGATTGCCTTCCACATTCAGCTTGTAGCCCTCCACGTTGTACGTCAGGCTACGCCCAACGACCGTAAATTCTTTCAAGTCCGTCGTGCTTTCCTCCAGGCAGATGTCATTGACCGACATCGTCTGCCGGGCCTCCACGCGTGATGTGAATGTCTGGTAGCCGATGTAAGAGACAGACAACTCATACGTGGTCGGCCGTAACCGCACGACGAACGCGCCCTCGGCATCTGTCACACTCTTTATCGTGTCCGTCTGATTACGAAACACAACACTGGCACCCGGCAACGCATTGGCTGCCTTGTCTGTCACTCTCCCCGACACATCCACCGGTCCGGGACTTTCTCTCTCCACTTGCGCCATGAGCGTCAATGGAAACAGGATAAGAATTAGTAACGTCTTCTTCATAACGTCTCTTTCTATATTATACTTCTCATTATTATCTAAGCTCTCTCAACAGCACATGGTCCTCCTCTGTAACTAATACGTCTCAGAAAAATTTTCGGGTACGGTTTTCAGGCTTTTCTTTATTTGGAAAACACATTTTAACAAATCTATGATGACAAATACCCGGGGAGGCGAAGTATTAAGGGCGGCCGACCTTACCCTTTACCCGGCGTTTGCTTACCCTGGATTCCGTCCGCGACCAAACCATAGAGTGCTCCGGCCTGCACACCAACGGCCTCTCAGACATTGCCGCACGGCGCATGAACACGGACATTTGCCTGCCGTCATCTGACGGGAAGCAGGATTCTGCCGTTTCCGGAAGGAAAACAGTCGACGGGAAGCAAGAATCAATGATTCTTGGAGGAAAACACCCGACGGGAGGCTGGAATCAATGATTCTTGGAGGAAAACGCGCGACGGGAGGCTGGAATCAATGATTCTTGGAGGAAAACACCCGACAGGAGGCAAGAATCAATGATTCTTGAAGGAAAACACCCGACGGGAAGCAGGAATCAATGATTCTTGGAGGAAAACACCCGACGGGAAGCAGGAATCAATGATTCTTGGAGGAAAACACCCGACAGGAAGCAGGAATCAATGATTCTTGGAGGAAAACACCCGACGGGAGGCTGGAATCAATGATTCTTGAAGGAAAACGCGCGACGGGAGGCCGGATTCACCCGTTTACGGCCCTCCCCGACTTCATGCATTTCGCCGACGCGCATCGAGGAGAGGCCATGGACAAAAAAAATAGGCCGTTCCACACATGATTGCAGAACAGCCTTCTCTACATAACAAAATTTTATACGCTTACTTTAAAGCAACGAAGAGTTCACCGTTTTTTTCTGAGACAACGACTTTGTCTTCCCTCAACAGACAGCCCAGTCCAAAATAAAAATCTTTGTCCAACATCTTAGCGGTCGCGGCTTTTTTAATTTGTTTCTGAGTCAGACCTTCAGTTCCATTCAGAGCAGTCCAGATCATTCCTGCTACTTCTCCAGCTTTTTCTTTTAACATATTATTTTTCTTTTAGTTAAACATTGGGAGCATTTAAACATTAAATAAATGAATACTTCCCTTAAATTGCCTCAAAAATATACAATCCTATAAGAATATCCTAATATTCAATGATAAAAATCAAAGAAAAGGCGTTTTTGAGGTTACTTTTTTCACACTTTCGTAATAATCTGCCCACATACGCGCAGCCAACTCCACCATTTTCACACATGGACGCTTGGCATAATAATCCGGCGTGCGGGCTTCCGGTGTAGGTATCAAAGATTCACCCTGACGCAACTTCAAAATCTCCGCACATTTAATGGAACCTGCATGAGCCTTGAATGCTGCGGCCAACTGCTGCACCAAAGCATACGTTTCCTTCTTGCTTTCCCGGTCAGGACTTCCGTTGCTCCCTTTTCCAGCCCGGCCAACTGAAACATCCCACAGGCTGCGCCACATGTCTCGCGCATCCGCCCGATGCCTCCTCCAAATGCGGCCGACATCTTCAGAGCCTGTTCTTGCGTGAAACCATAGAGGTCCGCAAAGGCCGCCACGACCGACTGCGAACAGTTGAAACCTGACATAAACAAATCTTTTCGCGCGCTGTACGCGTGCTTCTTTATCCCACTGTACCTGATTGTCCATATTCTACATAACATTTAAAAACGCGGCAAAGTTAATGGATTTATCGTCGAAAACACGACAAAAAGACTCCTATTCAAAAGTTCTTTGTATCTTAGCTCCAACATAAAATGCATCACACACTATGAAACATCGTCCACTGATTGCCCTACTCGCACTCTCCCTGTTTGCAGCCTGCCAGGAGACAGGCGACGAACGCTGTGCCCGCGAAGCTGAAGAAGCCGACCGGCAATGTCCCAAAACCATCGATGAAAGCACCCGGATAGACAGTATCCGCTATAGAAAAGAGGGAAACAAATTTTGCTATTTCTATTCGCTAAAAGGACAGACGGATGAAGAATTGAAAGCCATCGTAAACAGTCCGGACAACAAGCTACGGACGTTGCAATCACTGACCAATGCCGCCGAAATGCGTTACTACCTGGAACACAGTGTCACGTTCGAATACATCTATTGTTCGCAAACGACCAAAGAGCGGCTGGGCATTATAACCATATCTCCGGAAGACTACCGGTAAAGGCTGACTCCCATAAACAGGCAAAAAGACAAAAAAGACACGGAGGCCCTTCCCGCTTCCGTGTCTTTGCATTTGAATATCCGGTTACTATTCTCAGCAGTCTTACTCTTCAGGACGTTCGTATCTGAATTCTTGGGGTGTGATGTGACGGATAATCGCAGTCCCATTCTGATAGCGCTTCAAGAGCTTTGTCACAACCTTCTGCAAGGAAGCTTTTTTCTCTGAAAAATAAGTGATGCAGGTGTGATTCAAGTTACCATCTTTGGATTCCAAATAGCTCCTGAGCTGATCGCTATATCCCTCACGGTTTGGCAAAAAGCCGTCCTTCGTCAGTCGTACACTGTCGATTTGCTGAATGTCAGTGAAATAGATGACTGAATCACCAAAACACAGGGATGCGCCCATCACATATACAGGCTTCAACTCGTCCTTCTTCGATGCAAAAGCCGAAGTCATGACAAGCAAGAAGGCCAAAATCGTTATACTTTTTCAGAATCTTCATAGCAAGAATTTAATTTTATTATGCTTGCAAAAGTAACAATATTCACTAAATAACGCACTCCGGTGCTTTCCTTTTATAGAGTTATAACAAAACAGGGCGTGTCGAAATTCCGGCACACCCTGTTTCCTTTTACCTACTTTAAAAACTATTCCTATTAAAAATATCTTGTTTTATTCACCTTGACTCAGATCCACGGCATAAATACCACGTTTGCCAGAGGGGAACACACCGCTTAAGAACAGGCTCTGATCCGGTGACTGAGTGGCCTCACGCACGACAGCTTCCAAGTCTTCCACTGTACGCATGTTCTCTCCATTGGCTTTCAGGATGATGAACCCTTTACGGATGCCCGCATCAGCCATCTTTCCTTTGGTGACACCTGTCACTTGCAATCCATAATTCAAGTGCAGTTGTTTTTTTCACCTCGTCAGGCAGTTCCTTGAATGCCGCACCCAGAATCTCCATGCCGACATTCTTCACCACTTTCGTGTTGCCTTGGGAGTTGCGCAGGGTGACTTCCACTTTCATTTCCTTTTGTCACGCATCAAGGATACTTTTACTTTGTCTCCGGGACGATGCTTCGTCAGGGCTTCTTGCAATTCGGCCATATTTTTCACCTTCTTGCCGTCGACAGCCGTAATGACATCATCCTTATGTATGTCTGCATCGGAAGCAGAGCTGCCTTCAAGCACATTAGCCACATAAACACCATCCACAGTGCCCAGGTCTTTGTCCTTCACACGGTCGTCAATGTCACTTCCCTCAATGCCCAACACAGCACGCTGCACGACACCGTATTGCTTCAAGTCAGACACCACTTTAATCATAATGGATGTCGGAATGGCAAAACCATATCCAGTATAAGTTCCTGTCGGAGATGTCAGTACGGAATTGATGCCGACCAATTCACCTTTTGGCATTGACCAATGCACCTCCACTGTTGCCTTCGTTAATCGCCGCATCTGTCTGGATAAATGATTCTATACCACCATTGTAGACACCCAACGTACGAGCTTTGGCACTTACGATTCCAGCCGTCACTGTCGATGTCAAGTCAAAGGGATTACCGATGGCAGGCACCCATTCCCCCACTTTCAATGCATCAGAATCACCGACCGGTATCGTCGGAAGATCGTCTCCTTCGATTTTAATCAAGGCCAAGCCGGTGGCAGGATCAGTCCCAATAAGACGCCCTTTAAATTCACGGTTGTCATTCAACGTGACTTCGATCTCATCAGCCTCATCAATCACATGATTGTTGGTCACGATGTAACCATCTTTACTGATAATCACACCCGAACCGATGCCGACCCTTGGTTGGGTACGAACACGACGTTGCGGTCCATAACCGTTGCCAAAAAGAAATCAAAAATATCACCCGGTGTCTGAACTATCTGTTCACGACCGTTTTGGGTCGATTTAATATGTACAACTGCATGCACCGACATCTCAGCAGCCTGTGTCAGGTCAATCGGTTGTGCCTCAGTTACACTCATAGAAGCCAATTTCACATGAGGATTGGGTGAAAACATTTCAGT
>VOFD01001397.1_pt1 | contig 36893 bp, 44 predicted proteins | sample 5384101 | NCBI WGS metagenome assembly VOFD01 (sample SAMN12384723, study PRJNA508395) | human gut metagenome | isolation source: healthy gut C | host: Homo sapiens
TCAGGATGTAATAGGTGAGCATGGATGCGGTCTGGTTGCCGTTCATCAGAACCATCCTTCCCCTCGTCGTCGCGCACCGCGATTCCCAGGCGGTCGGAGTCGGGGTCGGTTCCCATCACGAGGTCGGCTCCCGTCTCCTCGGCCTTGTCGAGGGCGAGTTTGAGGGCCGCCGGCTCTTCGGGGTTGGGGGAAACGACGGTGGGGAAGTTGCCGTCGGACACGTCCTGCTCGGGCACGTGGATGATGTTCTTGAATCCCAGCCTGCCGAGAATCTCGGGCACGAGGCGCACGCCGCATCCGTGGAGGGGGAGTGTAGACTATCTTGAGGTCGGAGTGCCTGCGGCAGGACTCGGGGCTCAGGCTCAGCGAGAGCAGGTCCCTGACGTAGCATTCGTCGACGTCGGCCCCCATGGCCTCGATTTCGCCGCAGCGCAGCCCGGCCTCGAACTTCACCATCGAGGGGTCGGTGATCTTCGCCACCTCGGCCACGATCTCCTTGTCCACCGGCGAGGTGACCTGTCCGCCGTCGGACCAGCTGACCTTGTAGCCGTTGTATTCCTTGGGGTTGTGGGAGGCGGTAATCATGACTCCGGCGACCGCCTTCTTGAGCCTCACGGCATAGCTCATCTCGGGCGTGGGGCGTATGTTGTCGAAGATGTAGACATGGATGCCGTTCGCTGAAAGAACTTCGGAGGTGATCTTCGCGAATTCCTTTGCTGTTGTTGCGGGAGTCGTAGGAGATGCAGACCTTGGGGTCGTCGCCGTCGTAGTGGGAGAGGATGTAGTTGGCGAGGCCCTGGGTGGCCATTCCGACCGTGTATTTGTTCATCCTGTTGGTTCCGACGCCCATTATGCCTCGGAGACCGCCGGTTCCGAACTCCAGATTCTTGCCGAAGGCGTCTTCCAGTTCGGCGGGGTCGCCGCTGAGCATCTGGCGCACCTTCATCTTGGTTTCCTGGTCGAAATCACCGTCGAGCCAGGCTTTGGCTCTCAATTCAAATTCTTTCATTGGTATTTTGGTTTGTATTGGTTATTTCTTATGCAACTTTCAAATTTAAGAAAAATGTGCAGAAAAATGCTACATTTGCCGGTATGAAAAAGAAAAGGGGCTTTGCCGGAATCCTCGAGTCGCTCGACGAGGCGAGAGACCGCCGGCTCGAAAGGAAGCTGCCGGGCTGGGCGGACCGCGGAATAGTGGTCCCCACGGCCCTTGCTCTCGAGCAGTGCTCATCTTCGGCGACGGCGTCCTACAAGGTCAGGCTTGCGCTCTCCCGTCTGGGTGGCCGCCCCGAGTCGGTCTGCGACATCACCGGCGGGCTTGGAGCCGACAGCGCCGCGTTCGCCGCGGTTGCCGGCAGGCTTGTGTATATGGAGAGGAATCCCGCCCTCGTGGAGGCCGCCAGAGCTAATTTCAGTGCCCTGGGGCTTGCAAACGTCGAATTCCGCTGCGAGGAGGTCGGCCCCGGAAGTGAGATTCCGGAGTGCCGCCTGATTGTCGCCGACCCGGCCCGCCGTTCGGAAAGCGGGCGCAAGCTCTTCCGCCTCGAAGACTGTTCGCCGGACATAGGCGCCCTGGCTCCGTATCTGCTGCGGAAGGCGGAATGGCTTATGGTCAAGCTCTCCCCGATGGCCGATATCTCGGTGCTGGCCGCCCGTTTCGGCGCCGCTCTGCGCGAGGTCCATGTCGTGAGCAGCGGCGGAGAGGTCCGGGAGCTGCTCTGCCTGCTCTCGCGCGAAGTCGGTGAGTTCCGCGGAATCACTGCCGTCGAGCTCGGAGCCCGGGAGGACGGTTCCGACGAGTGCTTCAGTTTTCTGCCGGAAGAAGAGAAGGCGGCTGAATTCACGGCTGCAGGACGTCTTGAGCCGGGCGGAATCCTGCTGGAGCCTCGCGCATGCCTGCTCAAGGCCGGCGCTTTCAAGCTCCCATGCTCCCGTTTCGGCCTGGGCAAGCTCGCTCCGTCGACCCATCTGTATATGGCTCCTGATGGCGGAGAACTGCCACCCCGGGGGCTGTTCCGCCGCTTCGTCGTGAAGGAGGTGCTGCCTCTGAACTCGGCTTCGATAAGGGAACTAAAGTCCAGGGGGCTCAAGGCCGACGTGAGCGCCCGCAACCTGCATCTGTCAAGCGACGAACTCCGGCGCAGGCTCGGCTGTATGCCCGGCGACGGCCTGCATGTGTTCGGCTGCTCTTCGCTCTGCTGCGGCAACATGCTGATCATAGCCGGGCCGCCCCGAAGAGTTCACCGTCCCTTGTCCCTGCACCACTGAGCCAGCGGACAACTGTCGCATTTCGGCTTGAGAGCGGTGCAGGTGTAGCGGCCGTGGAGTATCAGCCAGTGGTGGGCGATCGGGCGCAGCTCCTCGGGGATGTTCGCCTCGAGGTCGAGCTCCACCTCGCGCACGTTCTTCCCGTCCGAGAGACCCAGGCGGCGCGCCACCCTGAAGACATGGGTGTCCACGGCGATCACGGGCTCGCCCCAGGTGATTGACGCCACCACGTTGGCCGTCTTGCGTCCGACTCCGGGAAGCGTCATCAGCCTGTCGATATCCGAAGGCACCTCGCCGCCGAAGTCGGAGACCAGCTTCCTCGCCATGCCCACCAGGTGGGCGGCCTTGCTGTTGGGGTAGGTGACCGAACGGATGTAGCCGAACACCTCCTCCGGAGAGGCGGCGGCGAGCGCGGCAGGGTCGGGGTAGGCCTCGAACAGCGCCGGCGTGACCATGTTCACCCGTCTGTCGGTGCACTGGGCGGAGAGCATGACCGCGACCAGCAGCTGGAACGGCGAGTCGAAGTGCAGCTCCGATTCGGCCACGGGGACGTTGTTGCGGAAGTAGCCGATTATGCTGTCGTATCTCTGTCTGAGCGTCATTTGATTTCGGTGCAGGCTTCGTCCCTGGTCTCGAAGACGCGTCCCGGATAGCGCCCGCAGATGCTGCGGTTGTGCGTGACCATGACTATCGCGGTCCCTTTGGAGGAGTTGATCTTCTGCAGCAGCTGGAGAATCTCCTCCGCGGTCTCCTCGTCGAGGTTGCCCGTGGGCTCGTCGGCAAGGATGACTTCCGGCTCGTTGAGTATGGCGCGCGCTATCGCGATGCGCTGCTGCTCTCCTCCCGACAGCTGGTGAGGCATCTTGTGCGCCTTGGTCTGCATGCCCACGGCCTCGAGCACCTGCGCGATGCGCCCCGAGATGCTGCGCGCGTCCTTCCATCCGGTCGCGTCCAGCACGAAGCGCAGGTTGTCATAGACCGTCCTGTCCATCAGCAGCTGGAAGTCCTGGAACACCACGCCCAGCCTGCGCCGCAGGAAGGGGATGTCCTTCTCCCTGATGGTGCGGAGGTTGTAGCCGCAGACCTCGCCCTTCCCCTTCAGGAGGCGGTTCTCCGCGGTGATGGTGCGGATTATCGAGGTCTTGCCGGTGCCGACCTTGCCGACGATGTAGACGATCTGGCCCGGGAGTACGTCCATGTTGAGGCCGTACACGACCGGGTTCTCACCGTTCAGGATATCGGCTCCTGAAAACGAGATCACAGGGGAGTTGCTGTTGTCCATTCCGAGGGAGAAGTTTTTGTGTCAAACACACAAATATAGCGCAAAATTGAGTAAATTTGTAAATTAATGGTAATAGTTTGTTGATATGAGAATCAGAAAGACAGCGCTTGCGCTGCTCGCTCTCATGCTGGCTTCGGCCGGAATGCAGGCGGTCTCTCCCGAAGGCCGGGAGGACTGGCGCCTGGCTCTGGACCTCTACCGGAGCGGCATGTATGAAAGGGCGAGGTCGGTGTTCGAGACCCTCGCTCCCGATCCCTCTGCCGAAGGCTATGTGGTCCTCTGCGCCCTCAAGATGCGCACCGATGACTACGGGGAGCTCATGACAGAATATGACAGGCGCTATCCCTCCACCGTCCTCACCGGCAGGATAAGGTTCGAGAACGCCAGGATACTCTTCGACGAGGGCCGTTTCGGCGAAGCCTCGCTGGAGTTCTCCAAGGTGCCGTCGTCGTCGCTCACCGACGCCGAGATGCCGGAATACATCTTCAAGAGCGGCTACAGCGCGTTCTCCGTGGGGCGCAACGCCGAGGCGCAGCAGTTCTTCACCATACTCGACGCCCTCGACCATTCGGAGTTCAGCGCTCCCGGCCACTATGTCTCCGGCGTGATCTACTACAACGACAGCCGCTTCGCCGAGGCTGAGACCCAGTTCTTCGAGGCCGCCCCCGACCCCAGGTTCACCGATCTCGCCAATTTCTACATAGTCGACTGCGAGTTCAACCGCAAGAACTACGAGTACGTGGTCGACCAGGGAGTCGGCATTTACGCCGACGCACCCGCGGAGCGCAGGGACAGGCTCGCGAGGATTATCTCCGAGTCCTATCTGGTCCTCGGCGACGTGGACAGCGCGCGCGAATATTACGAGCAGATCTCCGACAGCGGCAGCATGAACCGCAAGGACTGGTTCTACGCCGGCACGGTGCTGTACTCCGCCCACGACTGGCAGGGCGCCATCGAGAACTACACCCGGATGACCGACCGCAGCGACTCGCTGGGCCAGATCGCCATTACCATCTGGGCAACGCCTACATCCGAACCCGCAACCAGGTCGCCGCCATGGAGGCCTTCCGCGAGGCGGCCGCAGTCGACTACGACCCCAGGATGACCGAGGACGCCGCGTTCAACTACGCCAAGCTCGCCTTCGACCTCAACAAGGACACCTCCGGCTTCGCCGACTACCTCAAGCGCTATTCCACCAGGGCGCGAGGGGAGCAGATCTACGGCTACATGGCCCTCGCGGCCCTCACCGACGGTGACTACGCCGCCGCCATAGCCGCCTACGACAACATCGACGAGCTCGGCCCCGACATGCAGAACAACTACACCAAGGCCAACTTCCTGCGCGGCCGGCAGCTCTTCGAGAGCGGCTCCTACCGCGACGCGAAGCCGTATTTCAGGGCCACCGCGTACTACCTCCCCAAGACCGACAGGCTCAACCAGTACGCGCGCTACTGGCTCGCGGAGTCCTACTACCGCAGCGGCAGCTACGCCGAGGCAGCCTCGACCTACACCGAACTCCACAACGGTTCGGCGCTCTACAACAGGCCCGAGGGCAGGCTGCTTCCGTACAACATAGGCTACTGCTGGTTCAAGCTCCAGGACTACGAGACCGCCGCCCGCTGGTTCGACACCTACATCGAATCGGGAGACCCTCTCCACCGGGAGGACGCGATGAACCGCCGCGCCGACTGCGACTTCGGCCGCCACGACTACAAGGCCGCGGCTGAATCCTACAGCAAGGTGCTCGACGAGTTCTACCGGCCCGACGACATCTATCCCTACTACCAGCAGGCAATCTCCTACGGCCTCGCCGGCGACGAGAAGCGCAAGATGACCACCCTGATGCAGGTCGGCGGAGCCTCTCCCGACTCGTGGCTCTACTCCGAGGCGCTCTACGAACTGGGACGCACCCAGCTCGACCTCAAGATGAACGAGGAGGCGGTCGGCAGCTTCACGCGCCTGCGCACCACCACGAAGGACAGCGTCTACGTGGCGAAGGCCCTCTCCGGACTCGGACTGGTCTACCGTAACATGTCGCAGCACGACAAGGCCCTGCAGAGCTACGACGAGCTCGTGCACCTGATGCCGGGCAGCGAATATGCCGAGGAGGCCATGCTGGCCATAGAATCCATCTACCAGAGCCGCAGGGAGCCCGAAAAGTTCGTGGAATACCTCGAGCGCAACGCCCTCGCGTCGACTTCCGACAAGGACAGGGAGAAGATATATTTCAACACCGCGGAGCAGCTCTACCTGGCCGGAAGCTACGGTGAGGCAGTGAATTCTGCGCTCAAGTACCTCGACAATTTCCCCGGCGGGGAGGACGCCGCCCAGGTGCAGTTCTACCTGGCCGAATCCTACAGGGCCCTCGGCCAGAAGGAGAAGGCGTGCGACTGGTATTCCAAAGCCATGGACGCCACTTCGAGCCTCTCCTTCGTGGAGATGTCAAGGCTCCGCTACGCCCAGCTCTCCTATGAGCTAGAGCGCTACCAGGACGCCTACAAGGGATATTCCACCCTGCTCGCGGTCACGAAGATAGCCGGGAACCGGACTTCTGCCCAGACCGGCATGATGCGCTCGGCCTACCGCTGCAAGGACTATGAGTCCGCGGTCAGCGCCTGCGACCTTGTGGCCGCCGACCCTGCTGCCGGCGCCGACGTGAAGCGCGAGGCCGACTATGTGAAGGCGAAGTCCTGCTCGCCCTCTCCCGCAGGGACGAGGCCATGGCGATGTTCCGCGAACTCTCCTCCGACCCTTCGACTGCCGAGGGCGCCGAAGCCAGCTACATGCTGATACAGAACAGTTTCGACACCGGCGACTTCGATGCGGTGGAGAGCGGCGTGTATGAGTTCTCCCAGGTGGCCGGAAGCCAGTCCTACTGGCTTGCGAGGCCTATCTGGTGCTCGGCGACTCCTTCGCCGAAAGAGGCAACTACGCCCAGGCCAAAATAGCCTCCGGAGTGAAGATGAGGCTCGAAAAGACTTGAAACCCTAATGCAGAACTGAAGATGAGACGTATCGCAATATTCGCGGCTCTGCTCGCATGCGGCCTTCCGGCGCTCTCGCAGAACATACGCCAGAGCGTGGAGGTGACCAACGAGTATGAGGCCAAGTTCTCCGATTTCCAGAAACTCGGGGCGGACACGCAGATTCCGGACTCTCTCTACGAGTTCGACTACAGCTTCGACTATTCGGTGTTCGACTCCCCGTACAGGGGCTCATACGAATTCACCCCCTACGAGATACGCATCACGCCCGAGCCCATGGCCTACGACGGACGCAGGTTCATGCTGCGCGCCGGCGCGGGTTACAGCTTCCGTCCGGTCCTCGACCTGTGGTGGACGCCTGTGCTCACCGAGAAATTCACTCTCGGGCTCTCCAACACGGGCCGCGGCTATTACGGCAGGTACGACGCCAGGCGTTACGGGGCGGGGAGACCGAGGTGACTCCCGGATTCACCGGATTCGACTTCACCGACAGCTTCGAGGCCGGCGGACGCTACCTGATGAAGGGGGCTGTCCTGAGCTTCGGGGCGGGCTACGACGGCATTTTCACCAGCCTTGACGAAGATTCCGCCTCGTCGCTGAATTCCGCCCGTGTGGGGGCGCGGATCTCCTCCACGGCAAAGAGCAGGGCGTATTTCTCCTATGACCTCGGGCTGGACTACAGATTCGTCTCCGACAGGCTCGCCATGCCCATGCCCCTCGGGGAGAGCACGGCGGTGCCTCTGACCACGGTGGAGAACAATCTCAAGGTCTACGGTTCGCTCGGACCAGTGCTCGGCAACAAATACTCCTTCCTGCTCGACTTCGACTTCCAGATGCAGTCGGCCGACAAGCCTGCGGGCTATCAGGACGTCACTGCCAATTTCGCGTCGCTGACGCCCCATGTGGTCTTCAGCCTCGGAGGCTTCGACTTCGACGCCGGAGTCAATCTGGACTATCTCTGCTCGGGAGCATCAAGCTTCACGCTGGCCCCCGTGGTCGAGGTGGGCGTGTCGCTCTTCTCCGGCAGCACGAGGGCCTTCGCGGGCACTGAAGGCGGACGGAGCCTGCTGGATGTCTGGAGCCTGAAGAATTTCAGCCACTACCATACTCCGATATCCGCGACCCCCGCGGCGATGCGCGAGAAGTTCGGCGCATACGCGGGAATCGGCGGCCGTATCGGCAGGTATCTGCAGTATGAGCTCCGCGGAGGCTACGGCATGTTCGACGACATGCCCTTCGAGGGCCTCGGCGGGCTGGACTTCGGCAGCGCCGAGCTGGTGTACGCCGGTCTGGATTTCGAGTGGATGTCCGAAAGGCTGGAGGTCGACGGCAACCTTGACTGGCGGCATGTGCTGAAGCATGCGGCCGACATCGACGCCTTCGCGCCCGCAGCCCTGACCGCCGACGTACGCGCGGAGTACAACTGGATGTCCCGCATATACGCGGGTATAGGGCTGAACGCCGCCACGGCACGCCGCGCCTGGACTTCCGCCCCTGCTGCGGGAGACGCGGCGGCGCAGCAGGTCTCCGCGGCCCCCGACGTGCGCGGCTATGCCGATCTCCGCATTTTCGGGGGAGTACAGGTTCAACAGCAGGCTCGGCGCATGGCTCGAGCTCGGCAACCTGCTCGGCTCCGACATCGAGAGGCATCCCGGCTACGTGGTTTCAGGGCAGTATTTCACCCTGGGCGCCACTCTGAACTTATAAGAAATTTTTTACTAAATTTGCAGGATTATTTGTTTTGGAAATGACTGAGAAAGAAGCAGTGATGAGAATGGCGGAGGAGCAGTATTCCGCCGACAGCATACAGGTGCTCGAAGGTCTGAGGCCGTGCGCAAGCGTCCTCGATGTATATCGGGCGACGTTTCCGAGAGGGGTCTCCACCATCTGGTGTACGAGGTTGTCGACAACAGTATCGACGAGGCGATGGCAGGTTTCTGCGACAGCATCGGCGTGGAGATTCTGGAGGACAATTCCATCAGGGTGACCGACAACGGCCGAGGCATCCCCACCGGCATGCATGAGAAGGAGCACCGTTCCGCCCTGAGGTGGTCCTGACCGTGCTGCATGCCGGAGGCAAGTTCAGCAAGTCGAGCTACAAGGTGTCCGGGGGCCTTCACGGCGTGGGCGTCTCCTGCGTGAACGCCCTCTCCGACAGCCTGATTGCCGAGGTGCACCGCGAGGGGAAGGTCTTCGTGCAGAAATATTCCAAGGGGAAAGCCTCTCGGCCCCGTCGAGGTGGTCGGCGAGGCCACGGATTCGGGAACCACAATCACCTTCCATCCCGACCCGTCCATCTTCACCCAGACCACGGTATACAAGTACGACACCCTGGCTGCACGCCTCCGCGAACTGGCCTTCCTCAACAAGGGCATCAGAATCTCTGACCGACAGGCGGGAGATGGTCGACGAGTTCGTGACCGACCCCGAGTCGGGTGAGTCCAAGGCCACCGGCAGGAAGGTGTGCCGCTCCGACGTGTTCCATTCCACCGAGGCCTGAGCCAGTTCATCGAGTATCTCGACGCAGGCGCCCAGACCCTGATTCCGGACCCGGTGTGCGTGACTTCCGACAAGGTGATTCCCATCGACATAGCCCTGCAGTACAACAACGGCTATTCCGAGAAGATCTACTCCTATGTCAACAACATCAACACCATAGAAGGCGGAACCCATCTCCAGGGCTTCAAGATGGGCCTCAGCCGCTCGCTCAAGCAGTATGCCGAGAAGAACAAGCTGCTCGACAAGTTCAAGGGCGACCTGGCTCCCGAGGATTTCCGCGAAGGCCTCACGGCCGTGATTTCGGTCAAGGTGGCCGAGCCTCAGTTCGAGGTCAGACCAAGACCAAGCTCGGCAATCCCGAAGTCACCTCCGCTGTCTCGCAGGCCACTTCGGCCGCCATGGAGGCCTATCTTGAGGAGCATCCCAAGGAGGCCAAGCTCATAATCGAGAAGATAGTTCTCGCGGCTACGGCCAGGAACGCCGCGCGCAAGGCCCGCGAGATGGTCCAGCGCAAGGGCTACATGACCGGAGGCGGAATGCCAGGCAAACTGGCCGACTGCTCCAACAGGGACCCCGAGAAATGCGAACTGTTCCTCGTCGAGGGAGATTCCGCGGGCGGAACCGCCAAGCAGGGCCGCGATCGCAACACCCAGGCCATACTCCCTCTGAGGGGAAAGATCCTCAATGTCGAGAAGGCTTCCGGCGACAGGGCCTTCGATTCAGAAGAGATACGCAATATCTACACGGCCCTCGGCGTGACCGTGGCCCAGGAGGACGAGACCGGCGAGAAGCACATGGACCTCAGCAAGCTCAGGTACCACAAGGTGGTCATCATGACCGATGCCGACGTGGACGGCTCCCACATCGCCTGCCTGATCCTGACCTTCTTCTTCCGCTACATGTTCGACCTCATCAAGAACGGCTACGTGTACCTCGCCACCCCTCCGCTCTATCTCGTGAAGAAGGGCAAGGAGGAGATCTACTGCTGGACGGAGGAGCAGCGCGAGGAGGCGGCCCTCAAGCTCGGCAAGGGTTCCGACAGCGGCTACACCGTGCAGCGCTACAAGGGTCTCGGCGAGATGTCGGAGGACCAGCTCTGGGAGACCACGATGAACCCCGCCAAGAGGCGCCTCAGGAAAATCACCATCGAGAACGCGGCCCAGGCCGAGCGCACCTTCTCCATGCTCATGGGAGACGACGTTCCGCCCCGCAGCCAGTTCATCGAGGAGAACGCGCACTACGCAAAGATCGACGCTTAAAAACTTACAGATATGTTGGACATTTTTGACAGAATAAAGAAGGACAGCGGCGGCCCCATCGGCCAGTACTTCAACCAGGGTTTCGGATACTACATGTACCCCCGTCTCGAAGGAGAGCTCGGCCCCCACATGACTTTCAACGGCATTCCGGTGCTCAACTGGAGCCTCAACAACTACCTCGGCCTGGCCAACGACCCCGAGGTGCGCAAGGCCGACGCCGAAGCTGCGGCCAAGTGGGGTCTGGCGTATCCCATGGGCGCCCGCATGATGACCGGCCACACCCGTCTCCATGAGAAGCTGGAGCGCATGTTCGCCGAGTTTGAGAAGAAGGAGGACGCCTTCCTGTTCAACTTCGGCTACCAGGGCATCTTCTCGACCATCGACGCCCTGACCGCGCGCCACGACGTGATAGTCTACGACGCCGAGTGCCACGCCTGCCTGATGGACGGCATACGTCTGCACATCGGAGAGAAGTTCAAGTACCGCCACAACGACATCGCCGACTGCGAGAAGGTACTCGCACGCGCCTGCAAGGTCGCCGAGGAAGGCGGCGGCGGAGTGCTGCTGATCACCGAGGGAGTGTTCGGAATGACCGGTGCGATGGGCATCATCGACAAGATCGCCGCCCTCAAGAAGAAATACCAGTTCCGCATCATGATAGACGACGCCCACGGCTTCGGCCTGCTCGGCGAGCACGGACGCGGAACATCCGAGCAGCTGGGCTGCATGGACGAGGTCGACCTCTACATCGGCGCGTTCGCGAAGTCCATGGCTTCAATCGGAGGTTTCGTTGCGGGACCCCACTACATCATCAACTATCTGCGCGCCAACCTGCGCTCCCAGATGTACGCCAAGTCGCTGCCCATGGCTCTGGTCGAGGGCAACATCAAGCGTATGGAGATCATCGACTCTCCCAAGGGCGACGAGCGCCGCAGGCAGTGCTGGGCCATCACCCATGCGATCCAGGACGGCTTCCGCAAGGAGGGCTTCGACATCGGAGAGGCGGAGGCCTGCGTGACCCCCGTGCATATCAAGGGAGGCGTGGCACAGGCTACCAAGATGGCCAAGGACCTCAGGGAGAACTACAAGATTTTCTGCTCCATAGTCATCTATCCCGTGATCCCGAAGGGCATGGTGATTTTCCGCATCGTGTCCACCGCAGCCCACACCATGGAGGATGTGGACTATACGCTCAACGCATTCAAGGAAATCAGGGCCAAGCTCGACGCCGGCGAATACGACGGTGACGACATAGCCGGCATGACCATAGAATGAGTTGCTTCGCTGACAAGGTCATAATCGTGACGGGAGCCAGCTCCGGAATCGGACTGGCTTCCGCCCGCCTTTTCGGGAGGGAGGGCGCGAAGGTCGTCATGGCCGCGCGTTCGATCGACAGGCTCGAAGCCCTTGCTCCGAGCGTCGCCCCCGCCGACAGGGTGCTCTGCGTCAGGTGCGACGTCTCTTCGGAGCAGGACTGCCGCAGTATGGTTGAGGCGGCCGTCGCGCGTTTCGGACGCATCGACATACTTGTCAACAACGCCGGAATCTCGATGAGGGCGATGTTCAGGACCTTGACCTCAAGGTCATCCATTCCCTGATGGACGTCAACTTCTGGGGTACGGTCAACTGCACCAAGTATGCGCTGCCGTGGCTGCTCGAGAGCAGGGGCTCGGTGGTCGGGGTGATTTCGATCGCCGGATATTCCGCTCTGCCCGCGCGTACCGGCTACAGCGCGTCCAAATATGCGGTGCGCGGTTTCCTCGACACGCTGAGGATAGAGCATCTCAAGGACGGGCTCAACGTGCTGGTGTTCGCTCCCGGCTACACTTCGTCCAACGTGCGCAACGCGGCTCTCACCGCCGACGGTTCCGCCCAGGGGAGACCCCTCTCGAGGAGGGGAAGCTCATGAGCGCCGAGGCTGTGGCGGAGAAGCTGGCGAAGGCCTTGCGCAGACGCAGGTCGGAAGTCATACTCACCGCTCTCGGCAAGGCCACGGTGCTTGCGCACAGGCTGTTCCCGAGGCTGACAGACAGACTGACATATTCCTATATCGCCCGCGAGGCCGGAAGCCCCTTCAAATAGCAGAATCATGAAAAGAGACAGACTGGCCAGGATTTTTTCCTCTGGTGATCATATTCCTTGTCGTGTTCTTCCTGATGCCGAGGAACTCCAAGTTCCCCTACGACTACAGGAAGGGGCGCGAGTGGAAATACGAGACGCTTTTCGCACAGTTCGACTTCCCGATCTACAAGACTGAGGAGCAGATGCGCGAGGAGAGGAACAGCTCGTCCGGTTCAGTGGTCCCTTACTACAGATATTCCGAGGAGGCCAGCGCGAAGTCCATCAGCTCCATAGAGCGTCTGCCGCTCGGCAACCTCCGGAGCGTGGTGGTGTCGCAGGTGCGCTCCATCTACAACAAGGGCGTCATCGAGGACAGAAGCCGCAGGGATGAGCTCCCTGAGTCGGAGGTGATCTACGTGCAGCGCGACAAGCGGGCCGTGAAATATCCTTCCTCCGAGGTCTATTCGCTCTCCGACGCCAGGAACAAGCTGCTTTCCGACCTGAGCGCGATGGCGCTCGGGGTCAATGTGGACTCGCTGCTCCGCAAGAACGGGGTGTATGACCTCATTGTCCCGAACCTGGTCTACGACGAGCAGGCCACCGAACTGGTCCACGAGGAGTCCGGAGGGGGAGTGTCCCCGACTTCCGGCTATGTGACCGCCGGCCAGCTGATAGTTTCGGAAGGGGAGATAGTGACCGCCGAGATCGAGCAGATGCTGGACTCCTACAAGAAGGAGTTCGAGGCCAACGTCGGCTATCTCGGCCCGCCGGTGCTGATACTGCTGGGCAATCTCGTGATAGCGGCCGCCCTCGTGGTGCTGCTGTATTTCGTGGTGTGGTTCGGCTGCCCCGAGATTTTCCACGACTCGCGCTACCCCTATCTGCTGCTGCTCTATCTGCTGTTCTCGTGTCTGACGCTGTTGGTGCTCAAGGCGAACGAGCAGCTGCTCTACGCCGTGCCCTTCACGCTCTCGGCCCTGATGATGCAGACCTTCCTGCCGATGCGCAAGGTGGTGCCGCTCTATGTGGCCATGCTGTCGCCGCTGCTGCTGTTCAGCCACGACGGCGCCGTGCTGTTCGTGATGTTCTTCGTCGCCGGCCTCGTGGTGCTCTACGTGTTCAAGTATTTCCAGCAGGGGTGGCGCCAGTTCATCGCTGCCGCCATCACCTTCGGCGTGCTGGCCCTGTTGTATCTCGGCTTCAGGGGCGCCGACCTCGTGGCCGGCAACGTGTGGTCGGCCCTGCTCAGCCTCTTCGTGGGCTCGATGCTCACCGTGGCCGGCTACCCTCTGACCTATCTTTTCGAGAGGCTGTTCAACCTGGTGTCGGATTCGCGTCTGATTGAGCTCAGCGACACCTCCAGCCCTCTCATACGCGAATTGGAGCAGAAGGCTCCAGGCACCTTCCAGCATTCGCTCCAGGTGATGAATATGGCGGACTTCGTGGCCAGGGCGGTGGGCGTGAACCCCGAGCTGGTGCGGGTCGGCGCCCTCTATCACGACATTGGCAAGATGAACAACCCTCTGGGTTTCGTGGAGAACGAATTCATCGTTCCCAAGGACGACGAGGAGCATAAATACCATACCGGGCTCTCCCCTGCAGAGCGCCCATGACATAATCCGGCACGTGAGCGACGGAGTGGAGATTGCTAGGAAGAACCGTCTTCCCAAGGCTGTGGTCGATTTCATTGTGACCCACCACGGCACCACCGTCGTCAGCTTCTTCTACGACAAGTTCCTCAAGGAGGGCGGCGACCCGTCGCAGAAGTCCGAGTTCACCTATCCCGGAGTCAAGCCGCATACCAAGCCGCAGATCATACTGATGCTGTGCGACAGCATCGAGGCCGCCTCCCGCACTCTCAGGGCCAACACCCCGCAGGCCTATTCCGACTTCGTGGAGCGCATAGTCGCCGGCAAGATGGCGGAAGGCCAGTTCGACGACGCCGACATCACGATCAGCGAGCTCAACATAGTCAAGGAGACGCTCAAGCAATACCTTGCACAGCTTAACCACGAGCGCGTGGTTTATCCCAGGACCAAAATGAACAACAAATAATTATGAAAGTATCACAGAACAAGATCGACGACCTCAATCTCGAACTGACCGTGGAGGTTGAAGCTGCGGATTACGCAGAAATTGAAAGGAAGAAGCTTGCGGAGCGCAAGCGCAACGCCGATTTCAAGGGTTTCCGTAAGGGAATGGTTCCTCTGACCATGATCAAGAGGGTCTATGGTGAGCAGTGCCTCGCCGAATCCGTCAACCAGGTGCTCTCCGAGGCGCTTGACAAGCATATCAGCGAGAACAAGCTCAACATTCTCGGCGAGCCTCTCACCTCCGAGAAGCAGCCTGAGATAGAGTGGGTCGACGGCAACGCCTTCACCTTCGTCTTCGACGTGGCCCCTCTCCCGAGGTGAAGCTCGAGGTCGAGAAGAAGGACACCGTGCCTTCCTACAACGTGAGCGTCTCCGCCGACGAGAAGTCCAAGATGGTCGAGAGCCTCAAGAAATACTATGAGGAAAAGAAGGAGGAGAAGTCCGACGAGGACATCGCCAAGGAGGCCGATTAGCGTCTTTCCGCACAGTACAAGAACGAGGCGGAGTGGAGGCTCAACAAGGACATCCGCGACTATTTCGTGAAGAAGGCCGGAATCGAGCTTCCGGAGGCTTTCCTGAAGCGCTGGCTCGTGGTCGCCAACGGCGACAAGCTGACCGCCGAGGACGTGGAGAAGGATTTCCCTGGCTTCGCGGCCGACTTCAAGTGGCAGCTCGTGCGCGGATTCCTGATGCGCAAGTATGAGTTCAAGGTGGAGGAGAAGGATCTGCGCGACGCCGCAGAGTCGATGATCCGCTATCAGTATGCGATGTACGGCATCACCGACGCCCCCAAGGACATCATCGACGAGGCCGTGGTGAACATGCTGCATGACCGCCGCCAGGTGGAGCGTCTCGCCGAGCAGGTCGAGGACGGCAAGGTGATGGGCAAGCTCAAGGAGGAGATCACCCTCAAGTCAACCAAGATCACTTCCGACAAGTTCCGCGAGCTGAAGTAGTTTCACTTCCGTCGCAACAGCGTGAGTTCCGGCAGACCCATGGGTCTGCCGGAACTTTTTCATGTCGCCTCCGCCGGTATCAGATTGAGCTGGGAGGAGTGCGGCCCTATCGCTTGATGTTGATCGGGACGGCTTTGTATCCGAGGCGCTGGAGTTCGATTCCGGCGCCTATGCGGTATAGCACCGAATAGGAGCGGGTGAGCACGAAGAAGCCCTGCTCCGTCTGCGTCTCGATGCCTTCGTGGCGTATGAGCCCAAGGGTGGCGAGGGCGCAGCTGAGCAGGGTGTCGGAGATTTCTTTTCGCCTCCTTGCCGTCGAGCCTGAGGCCCAGCAGGTCGCGCAGCACATGCTCGTCCATGTCGTCCCAGCCGCGTGAACCGTAGAACGAACGGTAGGGGTCGTCCTTGTGCCCCTGCCAGTCCGCGTCCCACCAGTGGGCCACGCCGATGCCGAGGAATCCGGCCCAGGAGATCGCGGCTTCGGGATATTGATTGAAGTTCTCCACGGCGTCGGCCACATAGTCCTTGATGTAGTCGTCCCATCTGGCGTCGATGTCGTCGGAGCGCAGCAGCATGTCGCCGACCAGGCCGGCGCCGCGGCATATCTTCACAAGCCCGTCTTCGAGCGTGCGTTCGTATCTGTCATAGAGTTCGGTGTCTTTCATCTTGTCATATTCTTTTCACCTTCGTGACGGCCTTCATGTTGGAGAGCTGCGAGATCACCTTGTCGAGCTCGGGGTTCGAGGGCACGAGCAGCCGTATCTGGATTTCATAGCTGCCGGTGCGGGGGTTCTCCTTGACGTTGCAGGACCGCATCGACACCCTGAACTGGCCGATCACGTCCATTATCGAGGACAGGACCGGATGGTCGATGGCCGCGGTGACGGACAGGGTGCACTGGAAGTCGCCCGAGGACGCGCTGTCCTGCCATACGACCTTCTGTATGCGGTAGGGGAATCTCTCGATGAGCCTGGCGGCGTTCGGGCAGGACATGCGATGGATCTTGATGCCCTCGGTGCGGGTCACGAAGCCGAAAACGTCGTCGCCGAACACCGGGTTGCAGCATTTGGAGAGCTTGTAGTCGAGTCCCTTGACATTCCTGGCGTTTATCACGAGTATGTCGTCGGACGATGCTGCCGAGCCGCCGTAGGTCTTCTTCTCCTCGGAGGCCGTGTCCGGTTTCTGGCTGGCGTGCTCCTCCTTCTGGGCCTGTTTCTGCAGCAGGAATTCCTTGATGTCGTTGACATCCACCTCTTCCGCCGCGATCGCCGCAAGGAAGCTCATTTCGGAGCTGTACTTTGCGGCCTTCATGAACTCGGTGAGCAGTTCGTCGGGGAGTTCGAGCTTCCAGTTCCGGAGCCGACGCTCAAGAATCTCGCGGCCCTCGGCGGCAGCCTTGCGCTCCTCTGCGTCAAGCTCCTGCTTGATTTTCGTGCGTGCCTTGGAGGTCACTACCCAGGCGAGCCAGTCGCGGCTCGGCCTCTGGTTCTTTCCGGTCATTATCTCGACCACGTCGCCGGTCTTCAGCTTCTCCTTGATCTGTACGGGCTTGCCGTTGACCTTTCCGCCGGTGCAGCGGCTTCCGAGGTTGGTGTGGATGCTGAATGCGAAATCCAGCACGGATGAGCCGGCCGCGAGTATGCGCAGCTCCCCGGTGGGCGTGAACACGAATATCTCCTTGTCGGGGGGGCGGGGAGGTGTTCGGGGCTGGCTTCGAGCGGATGTTCGAGCGAGTCGCGCACCGACTGCAGCCAGCGGTCGATGGAGGCTTCGTGGCGTATACCCTTGTAGGCCCAGTGCGCGGCATTGCCGCTCTCGGCTTCAATGTCCATGCGCTTGGTGCGTATCTGCACCTCCAGCGACTGCCCGAGCTTGTTCTTCACGGTGATGTGCAGCGACTCGTAGCCGTTCGGGCCGGGGAGTGGTGAGCCAGTCGCGAAGTCGGGAGATGTCGGGTTCGTATTCTTCGGTCACGTAGGAGTATACCTTCCAGCAGAGGTCCTTCTCGAGCCTGGGGTCGTCGGCGCAGTCGATGATGAAGCGTATCGCGAACACGTCGTGTACGCCCTCGAAGGGCACTTTCTGCACCTGCATCTTGCGGTAGATGGAGAACGCGCTCTTGGTGCGCGCCTTCAGTTTGTATTTTATGCCGGCCTCGGAGAGCTTGCGCTCGAGGGGGCGTATGAATTCGGCGGTCAGCTGCTCGCGGTCCTTCTCGGTGGCCTTGAGCTTGTTGGTGATGGCCCTGTACTGCTCGGGGTTGGAGTAGCGGAAGTAGATGTTGCCGAGCTCCGTGTTGATGTTGTAGAGGCCGAGCTGGTGGGCCAGCGGCATGTAGAGCATGGTGGTCTCCAGCAGTTTCTGGTCGCGGAGCTCTTGGGGAACATGCGCAGGTTGCGCATGACTTCGAGGCGGTCGGCGATCTTGAGCACGATGACGCGGGGGTCGCGGGAGTACTGGACTATCAGTTTTTGTAGTTCTCGGCCTCGAGGCGCGTGTCCTTGGGCTTGATCGTGGAAATCTTGTTGAGGCCGTCGACTATAGTGCGCACGTCCTGGGGAAGGCGCTGATGTCGACGTCCTTGTGGATGCGGGTGGCTTCGTGGAGGTAGACCGCGGCCACGCATTCGTCCGGCAGCCCGATTTCGTCCTCCACTATGCGGGCGACGCTGTCGGGGATGACCGATGAAGGGCGAGCCGTCGTAGCGGGTCTCGTCCGTGAGCGCCGAAGCTGCGACGGCGCGTGCCTTTTCGATAAGATTGTCCATTATGGCAAATATAGTCTTTTTTCTTGTCAGATGTCGCGCTGTTCTGAACTAAAGCGCGGCTGCAGGATGGATTCCAATATATGTGCCGTTGTTTTGGATTTTTCCGGAGTTTATGATATATTTGCAATATCAAAATGATATCAGTTATGAAAGAATTTCAGTTCAAGGGTTTCGTGATGAACGGCTTCGTGATGCTGTTCCTCCACCACATCGTGTTTCTGGCGCTTGTCATAGGATGTTTTCTCACGGAGATGCTCGGTATGGCGGTTCTCGGCACGGTGCTGGCAATAATCTGGTTCGCATTCTATGCGGGCTATGTCCAGCTGGAGCCTAACGAGGCCCGGGTGATGGTCTTCTTCGGAAAATACAGGGGGGACCTTCAGCAGGACCGGCTTTACTGGGTGAATCCTCTGCTCACCAAGAAGAAGCTTTCGCTCAGGGCCAGGAACCTAGACGTGGAGCCCATCAAGGTCAACGACAAGGTCGGCAATCCGATAATGGTCGGCCTGGTGCTGGTCTGGAAACTCAAGGATACCTATAAGGCGATGTTCGAGATCGACTCGCAGACCATGGCCGGAACGGTCCGACGGCTCTAATGCGGCTGCTGTGGCCGCGAACCGCATGGCTTCGGTGATGAATGCATTGGAGAATTTCGTGAAGATACAGAGCGACGCGGCCCTGCGTCAGGTTGCTGCCGGCTACAACTACGACAACAACGAGAGCGGCCAGGACGAGATCACCCTGCGCTCCGGCGGGGAGGAGGTCAACGAGATACTCGAGAAGACCCTCAATGAGAGGCTCGACATGGCCGGAATCGAGGTCGTGGAGGCGCGTATAAACTATCTGGCCTATGCTCCCGAAATCGCCGCGGTGATGCTGCGCCGCCAGCAGGCCGCCGCGGTGATCTCCGCCCGCGAGAAGATTGTCGAAGGAGCGGTCTCCATGGTGAAGATGGCTCTCGACAAGCTCAAGGACGACCAGGTGGTGGAACTCGACGAGGAGCGCAAGGCCGCGATGGTGAGCAACCTGCTCGTGGTGCTCTGCGGCGACGAGTCCGCCCAGCCAGTGGTGAACACCGGAACGATATATCAGTAGCCAGCGATGCCCAGGAAGCCTGCTTCAGATATGGAGAGTTTCGTACTTCGCGTGGATGCGGAAACCATGGCGGCCCTAAAGAAATGGGCTGCCGATGAGTTCCGCAGCGTCAACGGGCAGCTCCAGTGGATCATCGCCGAAGCCCTGCGCAAGAGCGGCCGGAAGAAATAGCGCTCAGGGGCTGATTCTCCGTCCCTTCGACAGTCAGTCCTGTGCCGATAGGGATTGATTCAAAATCCTGCATGGCCTTGCTGCGTTTATAGCCGGATTTGAGATAAAGCGGAAAATCTATGGAGGTCATGGAGTTGTCAATGCGCTCGTCCTTACCCCACGAAGGCTTGTCTTTCCATTTTTCCTGAAGGTCCCTGTCGCAGTCGACCAGTGCGAGCGCTATGAAGTATGAGCCGGGGGAGAGAATGACGGTCTCTTCCGGCTCGATTTCGCATTTGTTCTTCTCTTCGCTGACAGGGATATTGCAGTATATCGGTTTCGTGAGCACATTGTCGAATGTTGCCGGAGAGCCTTCCATCCTATAGATATTGACGCCCAGCACGCATCCCGGCAAGGCGTTCCGCAGCACTTCGAAGGAGATTTTCCTGACCGTGAACTCTTTCCTGACTTCGATCACAGAACCGATTTCCATGCCGGTGCTGGAAGGTTCCATGGTCGCGACGCCTCCGGGCACCCGCGCACCTCTACCGACCAGTTTCCTGTCCTTTTTCTTCCCGGGAGTCACGACTGCCGCGGCCAGCCGGTTTTCTTCGAGAATCACAGTCACCGGTCCGTCTGCGGCGATAATCTCCGTCGCCGGAATGCTCTTTTCCTTGTATGAAACATGGAAGAACATCAAGTCGGCGTCCGTTGTGTCCGGCAGCTCCAGGCTGAAGATGCCTTCGGAGTCTGAGACCGTGCCTATGTTCCTGCCGGGGATGCCTGCCGCCACATATTCTATGCTATGCCCGTCGCGGTCTGTGATATGTCCGACAATCGTTTTCAGGCTGTCCTGCGCCGCCGCACCCGTGCATAAGGCCAGGAGAAGTAATGATGAGAGATATTTTAGCATGGCGCGAGCCGATGCAAAAAATATGCTATAGATTCTTGATAATTCTTGCCGGAACGCCCCCGACAACAACATTTGCCGGAACCTTTTTAGTCACCACCGCTCCGGCTGCGACGACCGCATTGTCGCCGATAGCCACGCCTTGAAGGATAGTCGAGTTCGAGCCGACCCATACATTCTTGCCAAGTATTATCGGGGCGGGGTAAGTGTGCTTGCGGTCTTCGGGTGACAAACCGTGGTTCAGCGTGGCGAACACGACGTTGTGCCCAATCTGGCATCCGTCGCCAAGGATGACGCTTCCATGATCCTGAAAATGGCAGCAGGCATTGATGAAGACATTCTCCCCGACGGAGATGTTCTTGCCGAAATCCGTATAGAATGGCGGGAAGACGCGCAGCGATGAAGGCACCTCGTATCCGAACAATTCAGAAAGAAGCGCGCGCACCTCCTCCGGCGTGTGGTAAGCCGCATTCAACCGGAAGGTGATGCGGCGCGCGGCATCGCTCATCTCGTCCATGAAGATATGGATATCTTCTGTGTCGAGGGCGCGGCCTGTCTTTACATAGTCTTTGAATTCGTTGATAGTCATATAATATTAATCATTCTTGTTGCTTGCATGTTCGGTATCTCTCTGCAAAAATACGGCGGCACAAGGTGAAGCAGGGTAGACGGATCCCCCGAATTTGTATCAATTTTACGGAAATAACTACCGTAAGTGCGTTTTTGCGCACGCTTCTGCTGATGCTTTCCGCGGAAAAGCGTAATTTTGGGACAAACGATACGAACATGGAAATCATCAAGGCGGACACCATCGAACAGTATAACCGGTTTTTCGGATTCCGCACCCAGCACCCGCTGGTCAGCGTCGTACATTTCGACCGTTCGGAAGGCCAGCCGGCCGAACCCGCATACCGGATGACATTCGGCTTCTACGCGCTCTTCCTGAAGAAGACCGTGGGCTGCACCATCAATTATGGAAAGACCAAGTACGACTACGACGACGAGACCGTGGTGTGCTTCGCCCCCGGGCAGACCATCGGCATCCAGAGCATCGAGGGCGGCCCCGTGCCCGAAGCCGACGCCCTGCTGTTCCACCCTGATGTCCTGCACCGCACGCCTCTTGCTCAGAAGATAAGGCAGTACACCTTCTTCTCCTATGCATCCAATGAGGCCCTGCACCTCTCGGTCGACGAACGGCTGATCATACAGGACTACATGGGCAAGATAGCCCGCGAACTCGAGCATCCGATCGACAAGTTCTCCAAGCCCCTTATCATTTCGAACATCGAGGTCCTGCTCAACTACTGCATGCGTTTCTACGAACGCCAGTTCATCACGCGCGAGGAACTGAACAACGACGTGCTCGTGCGTTTCGAGCGGCTGCTGGACGACTACTGGGATTCCGGAATGGCGCAGCTGCACGGACTGCCAACGGTGAAGTACTTCGCCGACAAGGTATGCCTTTCGCCCAACTATTTCGGAGATCTGGTGAAGTCGGAGACCGGCAGGACCGCGAGAGAACACATACAGCTCAAGATAGTAGAAAAAGCGAAGAACGCCATTTTCGAGCCGGAGTCAAGCACGAAGCAGATTGCCGACATGCTCGGCTTCCAGTACCCGCAGCATTTCCTGCGCTTCTTCAAGAAAGAAGTCGGATGCACGCCCAAAGAATACCTCGCCCGGAAAGACCCGGCGGCATCATAGTGAAATAATCCCGGCTTCTCACTATCTTTGCCGTGATTATCCTGAAAGCGGCAAGCGATGAAATTCAAGCTCGAATCCGACTACAAGCCATCCGGCGACCAGCCCGAAGCGATCGACCAGCTCTGTTCTGCCCTGAGCGAGGGCGTGGGCGACGTCACGCTGCTCGGCGTGACGGGTTCGGGCAAGACCTTCACGATGGCCAACGTCATAGAGCGCCTGCAGCGTCCGGCCCTGATACTCAGCCACAACAAGACCCTCGCGGCCCAGCTCTACGGCGAATTCAAGTCCTTCTTCCCGGCCAACGCCGTGGAGTACTTCGTCAGCTACTACGACTACTACCAGCCCGAGGCCTACATCCCTTCGAGCGACACCTACATCGAGAAGGACCTGAGCATCAACGACCAGATAGAGAAACTGCGCCTCAGCGCCGCCAGCGCCCTGCTTTCCGGACGCCGCGACGTCATAGTCATCTCCTCCGTTTCCTGTCTCTACGGCATAGGCAACCCCGACGACTTCCATGAGCAGACGGTCATGGTGCGCAGGGGAGAGCGCCGCAGCCTCACCGGCCTGCTCTACAAGCTCGTCGACGCGCTCTACAACCGCACCGAAATCGAGTTCAAGCGCGGCACCTTCCGCGTGCGCGGGGACACCGTCGACGTGTTCCTCGGCGGCTCCGACAATGCCGTGCGCATCGAGTTCTTCGGCGACGAGGTCGACGCCCTGAGCATCATCGATCCGGTGACCGGCGCCCGCGTCGAGGACATCGACGAGATAAGCATATATCCCGCGAACAACTTCGTGACCACCAAGGAGCGCAGCATCGCCGCGGTCTCCCATATTCAGGACGACCTCGTCAGGCAGATGCAGTTCTTCGAGGAAAGCGGCCGCGAACTCGAGGCCAAGCGCCTCAAGCAGAGGGTGGAATACGACCTCGAGATGATCAAGGAGATGGGCTACTGCCCCGGCATCGAGAACTACTCCCGCTACTTCGACGGACGCAAGGAGGGTCAGCGCCCGTTCTGCCTGATCGACTACTTCCCCAAGGACTTCATAACCTTCATCGACGAGAGCCACGTGACCCTGCCGCAGATACACGCGATGTACGGCGGCGACCACTCCCGCAAGTCGATACTGATAGACTACGGATTCCGGCTTCCCGCAGCCGCCGACAACCGTCCGCTCAAGTTCGAGGAGTTCGAGGAGCTCACAGGCCAGAAGGTCTACGTGAGCGCGACCCCCGCCGACTACGAACTCGAGAAATCCGGCGGACTCGTGGTCGAGCAGCTCGTGCGCCCCACCGGCCTGCTGGACGCCGATAGAGGTGCGCCCCACCAAGAACCAGGTCGACGATCTCGTGGAGGAGATACGCCGGCGCAGCGAGAAGGACGAGCGCGTGCTCGTGACCACGCTGACCAAGCGTATGGCCGAGGAGCTCGACGACTACCTCCGGAAGATAGGCATACGCGTGCGCTACATACACTCCGACGTCGACACCGCCGAGCGCGTGGAAATCATCGAGGACTTCAAGGGCGGACTTTTCGACGTGCTCGTGGGCGTCAACCTGCTCAGGGAGGGGCTGGACATCCCCTCGGTTTCGCTCGTGGCGATACTCGACGCCGACAAGGAGGGCTTCCTGCGCACTGGACGCGCCCTCACGCAGACGGCCGGCAGGGCCGCGCGCAATGTCAACGGACTCGTGATAATGTACGCCGACTCCATCACCCCCTCGATGGAGCAGACCATCAGGGAGACCAACCGCCGGCGCAGCAAGCAGATAGCCTACAACAAGATGCACGGTATCACGCCGCGTCAGATCGAAGTCCGGCAGAACATACTCGCCAGCGAGCTCACCCAGTCGGCGAAGGGCAAGCCTATCAGCAAGAGCATGGCGAACGGCACCACCGGCCGCGTGAGCGCAGCCAACTCCTACGACGACCCCACCTACATCCCCAACCCTTCCGACCTCGGCCGCGGAGTCGTCTCGGTGGGTCTCGGCCATGCTTCGAAGCGCAGGGACGGCGAAGCCTTCGTCGACGGCTACGTGACCGCCGACCTCGCCGCCGTGCTTCAGGACCCCGTGATACGCTCGATGTCGCGCAGCCAGATAGAGAAGATGATAGAAGAAGACCGCCGGCGCATGAAGAAGTCGGCGGCCAGTCTGGATTTTACCGAAGCCGCGAAATATCGCGACGAGATGTGGGCTCTCCAGGAATACCTGAAGGTCTGGAAAGACAGGTAGCCCGCGCTATTTCACCTTGCTGTCGCAGTATCGGCAGCGCACGGCGCCTCCCTCGGAGACGCGGAACTTCGGCTTCACGTTTTCGTTGTTGCAGATGCACTTCACGTTGCTGCAGCGCAGTCCCTCGTCGGAGATGCAGCCTTCGGAGGCGGGCATGGCGTGGGAGGGGTCGTCCTTCCACTCCAGCAGCTTGCATATCAGCGCCATCCTGACGAACTTGCCGTTCTCCACCTGACGGAAATATGCGGCCCTCGGGTCGTCGTCGACCTCGGTGAGAATCTCGTTGACTCTCGGCAGAGGATGCAGCACGGCCATTCCGGGCTTGCCGAGCGCCATCCTGCGGCAGTCGAGCACGAAGCTGTCCTTCACGCGGTTGAACTCCTCCTCGTCGAGGAAACGCTCCTTCTGCACCCTGGTCATGTAGAGCACGTCGAGTCCGGGAATCGCCGAGTCGAGGTCGTCAGTCTCCTTGTAGGCTATGCCCATGCGGTCGCAGACATCCTGCTTGATGTAGTCGGGCAGGCGCAGCTCGTCGGGGGCGATCAGCACTACCTTGATGTCGTTGTAGCGGGAGAGGGCCTTGATCAGCGAGTGCACCGTGCGGCCGAAGTGCAGATCGCCGCAGAAGCCGATGGTGATGCCGTCGATGTGGCCGAGTTCGCGCTTGATCGTCAGCAGGTCGGTAAGTGTCTGCGTCGGATGGCTGTGGCTGCCGTCCCCGGCATTGATGATCGGCACGCTGGCGACTTCGCTGGCGGCGAGGGGAGCGCCTTCGATGGGATGCCGCATGGCGATGATGTCGGCGAAGCAGCCCACCACGCGGATGGTGTCCTGCACGGTCTCGCCCTTGCTCACGGACGAGTTCTTGGCGTCGGAGAATCCGAGCACCGTGCCTCCGAGCTCGAGCATCGCCGAGGTGAAGCTGAGACGGGTGCGGGTGCTGGGCTCATAGAACAGCGTGGCGAGCTTGCGGTGCGCCATCCTGTCCTGATACTTCTCCCTGTGGGCGATGATGTCTTCGGCGAGGGCGATTATCTCGTCGGTCTCCTGCTTGGTCAGGTCGGTGGGGTCGATCAGATGTTTCATAGCGAATTGCGGAATTCTATGATTTTTCTCTTTCCATTCGGGTGCGATGTAGCCTTCCTCGGCCGCGACTTCCACGAGGGTGTCGAGGTTGCTCAGCGAGTGGTTCACGACTCCGGCGGCGGCCATCCTGTCCAGGCCCTTCTTCATGCCGTAGGTGAAGATGCTGACTATTCCGAGCACCTGCGCGCCTTCCTCCCGGAGCGCCTCCACTACGTCGAGCGCGCTGCCTCCGGTGGAGATCAGGTCTTCCACGACCACCACCTTGGCCCCCTTCTCCATCCGGCCCTCGATGCGGTTGTTGCGTCCGTGGCTTTTCGCCTCGGAGCGCACGTAGCCCATGGGCAGGTTCAGGATGGTGGCGGTGATGGCGGCATGGGCGATGCCGGCGGTGGAGGTGCCCATGAGCATCTCGCATTCCGGCCAGTACTCGCGCACGAGGGAGGCGAGTCCGTTCTCCACCTGCTCCCTTACGGCGGGAGCCGAGAGGGTGAGGCGGTTGTCGCAGTAGATAGGGCTTTTTATGCCGCTTGCCCAGGTGAACGGCTCTTCGGGGCGCAGGAACACTGCCCCGATTGACAGGAGCTCCTTGGCTATGCTCCTCTGCATGTCGGTGTGTTGCATATTATTGGATCTTTTATTCTCCGATGAATTCCTTCACACAGCGCCTGTAGGCCTCCACCGGGTCGGCGGCGGCCGTGATGGGCCGGCCCACGACTATGTAGTCGGTGCCGATCTCGCGGGCGCGCGCCGGGGTGGTTATGCGCACCTGGTCGTCGGCGGCTGCGTCGGCGAAGCGTATTCCGGGGGTCACGGTCAGGAACTCCCTGCCGCAGGCTTCCTTGACCATCGCGGCTTCGAGAGGGGAGCACACTACTCCGTCGAGTCCGGCTTCGCGGGCGTTCTGCGCGTATTTCACTATGGTCTCGTTGATTCCCGCGCCGATCAGCAGCTCTTTCTGCATCCTCTCTTCGCTCGTGGAGGTCAGCTGGGTCACGGCTATCAGCAGCGGGCGGCTGCCGTCCGGCCTGGTGAGACCCTCGAGGGCCGCCTTCATCATCTCGACGGTTCCGGCGGCGTGGACGTTGGTCATGTCGATGTCGAGGCGCGAGAGGGCGCGCATTGCTTTCTTCACTGTGTTGGGGATGTCGTGGAGCTTGAGGTCGAGGAAGATGGGGTGGCCGCGGCGCTTGATCTGCCTGACTATCTCGGGGCCTTCGCTGTAGAACAGCTCCATGCCTATCTTCACGAAGGGTTTTTCGGGCACGCCTGCCGTGCTGAACTTGTCGAGGAAGTTCAGTGTGTCTGCTGCGCTGCTGAAGTCGCAGGCTATTATCACGTCTCTTTTGTTCATATATCGTTTAGTTCTTAATTTCTGTTCGTTCTGCCGTCAGCAGTCAGATGGCTGCCGGCGGTCCTCCCCGCTTCGCGGGTCCCCTCCTTTTTCGGGAGCCAATGCCGCCTTGCAGTCATCCGCTGCTGCCGGCGTGCGTCGATTATCCGGTTGCATGGTCTGTATGCGGCCAGCCTCGTCGAACGCATATATTCAATCGCGCGGCGTAGCGTTTCCGCCATCGGGAGCCAATGCCGCCTTGCAGCCATCCGCTGCTGCCGGCAAGTGTGCGTTATCCGTTGCATGGCCCGTATCCGGCCAGCGAGGCCGCGCCTTTTGCAGCCGGAGCCGGGCAATGTGGGGCTGGAGAGGCTAGCCGCCCGCGGCTGTGAGCGGGCGATGCGAAGCATCGATGGAGCGCGAAGCGCGGAACCTCGAAGGCCCTACGTTGCCCGGCTCCGGCACTACACAGCGCCGACAGCGCGTTTCAAAGAACGCAGTGGCGCTATACAGCGCCGATCAGCTCCCGGGCCGAAGCCGCTCCGAGCCTGTCAAGCAAGCCGGGCAGAGCCTCGACAATCTCCGGACACGCCCAGGGATTGCGGATATTCTCCGCACCCACCTGCACGGCAGCCGCGCCCGCCATCATCATCTCCACCACATCCTCCGCACTCGCCACACCGCCGCAGCCCATCACCGGGATGCGGCACGCATGCGCCACCTGCCAGACCATCCTCAGCGCTATCGGGAAGACCGCCCTGCCGGAGAAGCCTCCCATACCGGCGGCAATCACCGGACGACGCCGCTGAATATCTATCCTCATGCCCAGGAAAGTGTTCACGAGTGTGAGACCGTCGGCACCCGCGCCCTCGCAGGCTTTGGCGATCTCCACTATGTCGGTCACGTTGGGGCTCAGTTTCACGAACACGGGCTTGCGGGTGACCTCCTTTACCGCGGCAGTCACCTCCGCCGCGGCCCTGGCGCTCGTGCCGAAGGCCATTCCTCCGTCGTGGACGTTGGGGCAGGAGATGTTGACCTCGATAATGTCGATGCCCCCGCAGGCGTCTGCCTTTGCGCAGCAGCGCGCGTATTCGCCGACCGAGAAGCCGCTGATGTTGGCGATCACGGCACCGGAGTAGATTTTCCGGAGAGCCGGAACTTTCTCCTCCACCAGCACGTCGATGCCCGGGTTCTGCAGCCCCACCGAGTTGATCATGCCGGAGGGGCATTCCGCTATGCGCGGCGTGGGGTTGCCGTATCTCGCCTTCTCCGTGGTGCCCTTTGAGGCTGATGCCTCCGAGCAGGTTGAGGTCGAAGGCCTCCTCGAGCTCGGTCCCGAAACCGAAGGTGCCGCTCGCCGGGATCACCGGATTGCGGAGCTCCACCCCGCATAGCCTGACTGAAAGGTCTTTACCATATTATCTCCTCCTTGTCGAATACCGGTCCGTCCTTGCATATCCTTCTGGCGCCACCCTTCATGAGCTTACTGCAGCCATAGCAGAAGCCCGCCCCTGCAGCCCATCCTCTCCTCAAGGCTGGCCTGGCCGGAATGTCGAGCGCCTCGCACACCGCCTTCATCATCGGGAGCGGGCCGCAGCAGTAAAGCGGTCGAAGCCTCCGGGAAGACTGCCGAAGGCGTCGGTCACGAAGCCTCTGGTGCCCATGCTGCCGTCGAGGGGTCGCCACCGCTGGTTCGACTCCCATCGCCCTGAACGAGTCGAGCAGCACTACTTCGTCGGCACTGTTGAAGCCCAGCACCACGCTCACCTTCCTGCCTGCGGCGAGAAGTTCACGGCAGAGCAGATGCATGGGGGCGGCTCCCAGGCCTCCGCCGACCAGCAGGGCCGATTTCCGCAGACTGCGGTGTCGAAGCCGTTGCCCAGGTCGGTGAGCAGTTCGAGCTTTTCTCCGGCCTTCATCGACGACATCGCCGCGGTGCCGGCACCCACGACCTTGTAGTAGAGCACGAGCCCGCTGTCGGTGATGTCGCAGACCGAGATGGGCCTGCGCAGAAAGAATCCGTCGAGGGCAACGTCGACGAACTGCCCCGCATGCATGCCTGGCCGGAAACCGCAGTCCAGCTCGATCCGCCAGGTCTGCCTTGCGGCCTCCCTGTTGTCCTTTATCGTAAAGAGTGTCTTCATCGCTTTTCTTCCCAGACGGGCTCGCCGTCCTTGATTGTCATGAGTATGCGGCCATACACTTCCATGCCGTCGAAGGGGGTCGAACGCCCCATCGAGAGGAAGCTGCCGCTGTCTATCGTGTATTTTTCGTTGAGGTCGATCACGGTGAGGTCGGCGGGTTCGCTCTCGCTCAGCGGGTTGTCGAGCCTGAAGATGCGTCTCGGTGCGTCCGACATGGCCTCCAGCAGCCGTCCGAGGGAGATCCTGCCCTTGAGCACCAGTCCGGTGTAGAGAACCGGGAAGGCGGTCTCGAGTCCGGTGACTCCCATGGCGCTGTCCCTGAGCCCCAGGGCCTTCTCGGCGGCGCTGTGGGGAGCGTGGTCGGTCGCTATCGCGTCCACGGTCCCGTCCCTGAGCGCCTCGATCAGAGCCTCCCTGTCTTCGGCGCTGCGCAGTGGAGGGTTCATCTTGAACCTTCCGTCCTCCCGGAGGTCGTCGTCGCAGAGCAGGAGGTAGTGTGGCGCGGTCTCGCAGCTGACCCTGACGCCGCGTGCCTTGGCCTCGCGTATGAGCTCCACGCTCCTGGCAGTGGACACGTGGCAGACGTGGTAGCGGCAGCCGGTGTGCTCGCAGAGTTCGAGGTCGCGCTCTATCTGCCTCCACTCGCTTTCGGAGGAGATGCCGCGGTGGCCGTGTTCGGCGCAGTAGCGTCCGTCGTGGATGTAGCCGCCGTGCAGCAGCGAATTGTCCTCGCAGTGCGCTGCGATTATGCAGTCCAGCCTTGCGGCCTCCTGCATCGCCTTCAGCATCACCTCGCCGTCCTGGACTCCGCTGCCGTCGTCGGAGAAGGCCACGCAGCGGTCCTGGAGCGCGGCGAAGTCCACGAGTTCGCAGCCCTTGCGCCCCTTCGTGATGGCGGCGTAGGGCAGCACCTCCACCACGGCGTCGCGGCGGATGATCTCCAGTTCCTTTTCGAGGTTCTCCGGGCAGTCGGGCACGGGGTCGAGGTTGGGCATCGCGCAGACGGTGGTGAAGCCTCCGCGGGCCGCCGCTCTGGTGCCTGTGAGTATGGTCTCCTTGTATGAATATCCCGGTTCGCGCAGATGGACGTGGATGTCGGCGAAGCCGCGGGTCACCAGGCATCCCCGCACGTCGACCGTTCTGGTGCCGGGCCGCAGCTCGAAGCCGCTCCCGCGTCCGAATACAATTCCGTCCCGGATGAGGATGTCCTGGCCGTCACCCTTGAGAAGCAAGTCGTTGTTCATTACGCGGTATTTTTACAAAGTTAACCAAAACCGCCGTAAAAAGAAGAATAATTTTTTCAACAGCGATTGTCGATAATTTCATTTGCAGGGCGTTGCGGAAAGTTGTAAATTTGTACTTCCGTCAGTCAGAGACGGGCGCCGGGTTGTATCATACATCTTAAGATTATATATGAAAGTCAGTATCATTATGGGCTCCGGAAGCGACTGGGACGTAATGTCCGCCGCTTGCGGCACCCTCGACGAGTTCGGTGTACCCTACGAGAAGAAGGTCATCAGCGCCCACCGCACACCTGAGTTTTTCCGTGAATACATGTCTTCGGCCCGCGAGAGGGGCGTGGACATAGTGATCGCCGGCGCGGGCGGGGCCGCCCACCTGCCCGGAATGGCAGCCGCGATGACGACGCTCCCGGTGATAGGAGTGCCTATCAGGACCTCCGGCCTCGGAGGCCTCGACTCCCTGCTCTCGATAGTCCAGATGCCCTCCGGCATACCGGTGGCCACCATGGCCGTCAACGGAGCGAAGAACGCCGCCCTCTTCGCGGTGTCGATTCTCGCGCTGAGCGACGCGGACCTCGCCGCAAGGCTCGAGGCCTTCAGGAAGAAACAGGCTGAAAAGGTGCTCGAAACCGAAATCTGACCATGAACGCGCATCGCATCTTTGTCGAGAAGAACCCGGAGTTCCGGGTGGAGGCCGACAGTCTCAGGAACGAATTCAACGAGAACCTCTCATTGTCGCTGCGCAGCCTGCGCCTGCTCAATGTCTACGACCTCTTCGGCTTCAGCGACGAACTGCTGGAGAAGTGCAGATACACGGTCTTCGGGGAGACCGTCACCGACACCGTGTCCGACGAATGCCCGCTCGAAGGGAAGAAATACCTCGCGGTGGAGTACATCCCCGGCCAGTTCGACCAGAGGGCGTCCTCGGCGGTCGACTGCGTGCATCTTATCGACCCCTCCGCCGACGTGCAGATACGCAGCTCAAGGCTGCTGATATTCGACGACGACCTCGGCGAAGAGCAGCTCGCGCAGATCAGCCATTACTACATCAACGCCGTGGAGTCCCGGCCCAAGGACCTCGGCGTCCTGCGCCCCTACGACAAGGTCGACGTGAAGCCTCTGGCGTCGCTCGACGGCTTCACGGAGATGCAGCCCGGCCAGTATGCGGACTTCTGCCGCAGCTGGGGTCTGGCGATGAACGCCGACGACCTCGGGGAGGTCGTGAAATATTTCCGCGGCGAGAAGCGCAACCCCACCGAGACGGAGCTGCGCATACTCGACACCTACTGGAGCGACCACTGCCGCCACACCACCTTCACCGCCGAACTTCAGGAGATCAGCGTCGACGACTCATTCCTGCGCGGGGAGCTCGAGTCCGAACTGGATGAGTTCAGGCGCATCCGCCACGAACTCGGCCGCGACGACAGGCGGCTCTGCCTCATGGAGCTCGCCACCATAGGCGCGCGCTACCTGAAGAAGAAAGGACTGCTCGACGACCAGGAGGAGAGCGAGGAAAACAACGCCTGCAGCATCTATGTCGACGTCGACGTCGACGGCCGCACGGAGAAATGGCTGCTGCAGTTCAAGAACGAAACGCACAACCACCCCACCGAAATCGAACCTTTCGGCGGCGCGGCAACCTGCCTTGGCGGCGCTATACGCGACCCCCTCTCAGGCAGGTCATACATCTACCAGGCGATGCGCGTGACCGGTGCGGGCGACATCACCGCTCCCGTGAGCGCGACGCTTCCCGGAAAGCTGCCCCAGAGGGTCATCAGCCGCAAGGCCGCCGCGGGCTACTCCAGCTACGGCAACCAGATCGGGCTCGCTACCACCCGCGTGCGCGAGATCTACCACCCCGGCTACGTGGCCAAGAGGCTCGAGACCGGCGCCGTCGTGGGCGCGGTCAAGGCCGAGAACGTGAGGCGCGAGAGCCCCGCTCCCGGCGACGTGATCCTGCTGCTCGGCGGCAGGACCGGGCGCGACGGCATCGGAGGGGCCACCGGTTCCTCCAAGGAGCATACCGAAAGTTCCATCGAGACCTGCGGCAGCGAGGTACAGAAGGGCAACGCCCCCGAGGAGCGCAAGCTGCAGAGGCTCTTCCGCCGTCCGGAGGTGACCAGGCTCATAAAGAAGTCCAACGACTTCGGCGCGGGCGGCGTAAGCGTGGCCATAGGGGAGCTCGCACCCGGGCTTGACATCCACCTCGACAGGGTGCCCGTGAAATACAGCGGACTGAACTCCACCGAACTTGCGATCAGCGAGGTCCCAGGAGCGCATGGCCGTGGTCGTGGGAGGCCGCCGACAGGGAGGAGTTCGAGCGCTGGTGCCACGTCGAGAACGTGGAGGTGACCTACGTCGCCGACGTCACCGACCGCGGCAGGATGCGCATGTACAACGGCGACGAGCTCGTGGCCGACATCAGCCGCGAATTCATCGACAGCGCCGGAGCGAAGCATGTCACGAAGGCCTGCATCGCGGCCGTCGAGGACAAGGACCCCTTCCGCCGCGAACCTGCGGGCGGCAAGCTCTCCGAGAAGTTCGTCAGCCTGCTCTCCGAGCCCAACGTGGCCTCGCAGAAGGGGCTCGTGGAGATGTTCGACTCCACCGTGGGCCGCTCGACAGTGCTGATGCCCTACGGAGGCGCCACCCAGTCCACCGAGACCCAGGTTTCGGTCCAGAAGCTCCGGTCGACGGCTACACCGATACCGCGAGCGTGATGTCGTTCGGCTACAATCCCTTCATCACCGAGTGGAGCCCCTACCACGGGGCGGCGTATTCCGTGGTCGAGGCCTGCGCCAAGGTGGTCGCCGCGGGCGGTGAGTGGTCCCGCATGCGCTTCTCCTATCAGGAGTACTTCGAGCGCATGACCCGTGACCCCCACAGCTGGGGCAAGCCACTGAGCGCCCTGCTCGGCGCACTGAAGATGCAGCTCGCTCTCGGACTGCCCTCCATCGGAGGCAAGGACTCGATGAGCGGCACTTTCGAGCACATCAACGTGCCTCCGACCCTCATAGCCTTCGGCGTGACCACGCTCCGGGCCTCCGGGGTCATCTCTCCTGAACTCAAATGGGAGGGCAACAGCCTGTATCTCATAAAGCATACCCCTCTGGCCGACCGCATGCCCGACGTGGAGGCCCTGAAGGCCAACTGGGACTTCATACACTCGAAGATCGGCTCCGGCGACATAGTCTCCGCGTGGTCCGTGGGCTTCGGCGGAGTGGCCGAGGCGCTTGCGAAGATGGCCTTCGGCAACCAGTTCGGAATCGACGTGGAGCTCGACGAGCGCAGTCTCTTCGACTGGAGCTACGGTTCCGTCGTGGTCGAGTCCCAGAACGCGCTCGACTTCCCTTCGGCAGTGTACCTCGGAAAGGTCACCGGCGGAGAGGACGGCAGGCTGCGCGTCAACGGCGAGAGCCTCTCGATCGAGAAGCTCATGGAAGCCAACGGGCAGAGATATTCCAGGGTTTTCCCCGCAGTGAGCACTCCTTCCGCCGAGGCAGTGAAGTCCCTGCACCGCATGAGCGGGGTCAAGGCCGTCTCCACCCCCAGGCCCAGGAGGCCTCTGCACGGAAAGGAGAACCCGCTGGTGTTCATCCCCGTGTTCCCCGGAACCAACTGTGACTACGACACCGCCAAGGCCTTCAGGAAGGCCGGCGCCGAGGTCAGCTTCGGAGTGTTCCGTAACCTCACAGGCGCGGACGTGCTGGCCTCTATCGACGAGATGGCTGCCGGAATCGCCGGCTGCGACATCCTCGCCCTTGCCGGAGGCTTCTCCGCGGGCGACGAGCCCGACGGCAGCGGCAAGTTCATAGCCAACGTGCTGGAGAACGCCAAGGTGGCCGCTGAGATCCACGACCTTCTCGACCGCGGCGGCCTGATACTCGGCATCTGCAACGGCTTCCAGGCACTCGTCAAGTCGGGTCTGCTGCCCTACGGCAGGCTGGGCATGGTCACCAGGAGTCCCCGACCCTCTTCCGCAACGACATCAACCGCCATATCTCCCAGATGGTCACCACGAGGGTGGTGTCCAACGCTTCGCCCTGGCTGTCTTCGATGAAGCCCGGCGAAATGCACACCATAGCCGTGAGCCACGGAGAAGGCAAGTTCATGGTAAGCGAGAAGCTGGCCCGCGAGCTCTTCGAGGCCGGCCAGGTTGCCTTCCAATATGTCGAGCCCGTGAGCGGCGAACCCACGATGTCCTCACCATGGAACCCCAACGGCTCCAGCTTCGCCATCGAGGGAATCATCAGCCCCGACGGACAGATACTCGGAAAGATGGGACATACCGAGCGTTTCGAGCACAACCTGTTCAAGAACATCCCCGAGGAGCTTGAGCAGCCGCTGTTCGAAAATGCGGTCAGGTATTTCCGCAAACAATAAACCCTTATGGCACAGACAGATACGGAAATAGTCAGAGGTGAGCTGCTTTTCGACGGCAACGAGAAGCAGGTATATGCCACCGAAGACCCCGAGAAGGTCATCTTCCGCTTCAAGGACGTGGCCACGGCCTACAACAACATCAAGAAGGCTGTGTTCCCGGAGAAGGGAGTGGTGAGCAACAGGATATCCTCGCTGCTTTTCAGCTACCTCGAGCAGAACGGCATCCACACCCATTTCATCGCCGAACTGGGGGACAGGGGAGCAGCTCTGCCGCAGGAGCCGCAACATCCCTCTCGAACTCAAGGTACGCAACTATTTCGCCGGTTCGCTGGCCGACAGGCTCGGAATCGACGACGGCACGAAGGCAGCCACAGTGATCTATGACCTCAACTACAACCGTCAGGACCTCGGAGACCCCATGGTCAACGACAGCGAGGCCGTGGCTCTCGGAATAGTCAGCTTCGAGGATCTGGAGTTCATCTACGACGTGGCGCGCCGGGTGAACGTGCTGTTGTCGGAACTCTGCGGCAGGGCCGGTCTCAAGCTGGTCGACTTCAAGCTGGAGTTCGGCCGTGACGCCGAGGGTCGTATCATGATCTGCGACGAGATAGGCCCGGACACCGGACGCTTCTGGGATGCGGCGACCGACGAGCGGCTCGACAAGGACCGTTTCCGCCACGACCTCGGCTACATCGTGGCCTCCTATCAGAAAGTCCTCGACAGACTGCTCGCGGTCTCGGGAGGGAAGCCCGCCGACGCGGAGCCGGTACGTTCGTGAACAGAAAAAACTGAATATATGGCCAAGACTTACGAAAACGCAGGTGTGAACCTCGAGGCCGGCTACGAAGTTGTACGCCGGATCAAAAGCATGTGGCCTCCACGGTCCGCCCGGGCTCGATGGGCGGCATAGGCTCGTTCGGAGGCATGTTCGACCTCTCCGCCCTCGGAATCCGGGAGCCGGTGCTGGTCAGCGGCACCGACGGAGTGGGCACCAAGCTCAAGATCGCCTTCGTGATGGACAGGCATGACACCGTGGCCATAGACGCCGTGGCGATGCGTGAACGACGTGCTCGCGCAGGGAGCCGAACCGCTGATATTCTTGGACTACGTCGCGATAGGCCTAACATCCCTCGAGAATTGGAGGCCATCGTGGCCGGAGTCGCCGAGGGATGCCGTCAGGCCGGCTGCGCGCTGGTGGGCGGCGAGACCGCCGAGATGCCGGGAATGCCGACGGCGAATACGACATCGCCGGCTACACGACCAGGTGGTCGAGAAGTCGAAGCTGATCGACGGCTCGAAGGTCAAGGTCGGCGACGATTGGTGGGGAATAGCCTCGTCAGGCGTACACTCCAACGGTTTCAGCCTCGTGCGCCAAGATAGTCGCCGACAGCGGACTTTCCTACACCGACCCCGTCGAGGAGTTCGGCGGAAGACTTCTCGGCGATGTGCTGCTGACACCCACCCGCATCTACGTGGAAGCAGGTGCTCGAAGTCATCCGCAGCTGCGACGTCCACGGTCGCCCATATCACCGGCGGCGGCTTCGACGAGAACATCCCCGAGTGCTGCACGAAGGGCAGGGTCTGGATCTGCGAGGGGCAGCTGGGAGATTCTCCCGTGTTCGCATGGAGTAGGGGCGGCATCCCGACTTGCCACGTATTGCTTGCGCCGATGGAAGAGAAACATCGTTTTCAACGTACATCCAGCCGGAGATCGCGGTATTCAAACTCGCTGAGGATACCGTCGCCGTTTCGGTGCCGTTCCAGCCGCCGGGCTGATAATCGAGGTTTTCTCCGCCACCACCGGGGTAAGTCGCCCGGTCATAAGATAAACGGGATGCCCTGCTGCAAGCTGCGCGTGATGCCCTGAATGTAGCTTGCGTCATCGTCAACAGCGCCGTTCATGACGCAGGCAAGGGAGTGCCATTGCAAGCACCCTTTGCGGTAAAAGCTGTGTGGCAGCCGGATGGTATGCAACCACGGTGGGTTCAAGCATCGCAACCCCAGCCGAGCACGAATGCTTCAACGCAGATAACGGTTGTTCCGGGCGCAAGATTATACTCGTTAATGCCGGATTCGTTTGCATTCGGTGCGGCAAACGCCGAAACGGACGAAAGCATACTGAAAGCACAAGAATAAAAGAAAAGTTTTTTGCAGAGTTTCATTGTTACATTACCTCCGTGTAATTATTTTGCTTCTGCAAGCCTGTTGCGGCGGGAAGGGCTGATTAACATAAAAGGGAACTGCATCCAAGATACAATTCCCGAAAGAGCTTTGCTTTGCCTTTTGCAAATGGCTGCCTATCTCCTGAGAACCACCGTAAACCGAAAACACGGCAGGTCTCCTGGCTTCCGAGTCGTTCTAATGCCCGCCTTTCCCATGCTGCACGGCAGAAAACTCCAGGCCGCGTAAAGTGGCATATCGAGGGGGTCGTCATCGGTTACAG